>Ga0180432_10009881_pt1 | contig 11543 bp, 10 predicted proteins | sample SS_ome_10_FD_132414 | JGI IMG/M metagenome (GOLD analysis project Ga0180432, IMG submission 132414) | Hypersaline lake sediment archaeal communities from the Salton Sea, California, USA - SS_1_MS_2 metaG | ecosystem: Environmental > Aquatic > Non-marine Saline and Alkaline > Hypersaline >... | reverse complement strand
TTCTTGTCGATATTCGTTTGGCTGCCCATCGGATTCAACATCCACATTCTGCTTCGATCGTTCGACATCCATCTGCCCATTTACGCCGCTTTTTTCCTGTTGGTCATGCTTTGCATCGGTGTGATGATACCCGCAGCCCCCGGGTTCGTCGGCACGATTCAACTGGTTTTTGTGGCGGGACTGGGTCTATTCGGCATTTCCCGGAGTCATGCCCTGAGTTTTTCCTTCCTGTTTCATGCTACACAGTATATCCCCATCACCGCCCTCGGGCTCATTTTCGTGTTCGTCGAGGGATTCTCCCTCTCGCAGATTGGACGCCGTTCCAAGAAGGCGTTTGAGGAACCTACCGTACGTTGAGTGTTCATCCCAAAACCGTACCGACAGAGTCCTTCCGTTTTAAAACGGTGGATGAAAGTCGTCGTTTTTTAAAGCGTATATCCTATCGTGGGGAGTGTGATTTCACACCCTTGAGGTAAGACGTCATCGTCCATTCAGTTGAGGATTCGATGGTGTGGAAATGATGCGGGCATGAATCGAGTATGCATTACGCATGACTGTATCTTGTCCGGTTTTCTTCCCAGAGCCGCAGAACCTCGCCCACAAAGTAGATGGATCCTGCGCAGCATACGGCGTCTTCCTGGTGTGCCAATTCCATGCCCCTGAGCCACGCGTCCCGAATGTCGGGGAGCACCTCCACTCGTTTTCCCTGACTGGCAGGCAATGTAAGGAGGGCGTTGGGTTCCAGGGCCCGGTCGCTCAGGGGCCGCGTCAGGATGATGGCTTCCGCCATCGGTGCGATTTGCCGGTACATCCGGCGGTAATTTTTATCCTGCAGAACGCCGAACACGAGAATCAATCGTTTATACTGGAATAGTGTCTTCAGCGCTCTTGTGAGGGTGCGGATGCCCATGGGGTTGTGGGCAGAATCCAGTACCACCGTGGGATTCCTCTGGAGCACGTCGAGACGGGCCCGCCAGTCGACGTGCTGGAGGCCCATACGAACCGCTTCCTCCGGGATATGCCAGCCCTGTTCCCGTAATTCATCCACAGCTAAAAGAGCCAGAGCGGCGTTTTTAACCTGATGGTGACCCAGGAGTCGCAGGGAGAGGCTTTTATAATTCGTCGTTTGTGTTCGACAGTCGAAGCGGCTTTCGTATTCCGAGAGATGAAGGTGCGAAATCCTGACATGATCGGAAGTAAATTGAAGAGGAACGTTTCGTTCTTCGGCCGCCTGGGATAAGGCCTCTTTAACACGCCAGTGAGTCGCCCCGCACACGCAGGGAATGCCGGATTTTAAGATGCCTGCCTTCTCCCGGGCGATGGACGCCAGGCGTTTTCCCAGAATACGGGTGTGCTCAAGCCCGATCTCCGTAATCAGTGTGAGCCGGGGCATCACCACAGTGGTGGCATCCAGCCGTCCGCCCAGACCTGTTTCCAAAACAGCCATGTCCACATCGTTCTCAGAGAAATGGAGAAAGGCCATAGCCGTCAGAATCTCGAAGAAGGAAGCGCCGGTGGCCTCGATGTGGGGGAGCATATGCTGGATGGTTTCCACCACTTTATTCTGACCGATGGACTGGCCCCGGATTTGAATGCGCTCCCGCATGTCAACAAGATGGGGTGAGATATACCGTCCTGTTTTATATCCGGCCTCCCGGAGGATGGATTCCAGGATAGCGACGGTCGATCCTTTTCCGTTGGTTCCGGCCACGTGGATGGAGGGGAACCGGCGTTCGGGGTGGCCCAGGCGGTCCATCAGATTTCGTATATTCTCCAGGCCGAGTTTCATCCCCTGGGCTCTGCGGGAGAAGAGGTAGTCCACGGCCTGCTGAAAGGTTTCGATTTTCACGGGGGATAAGTTAATCAGAATTTTATGCTAATGCAAGGGGGAACGTCGCCTCTTGTTCCTACGGTCCCCGTGGGAACAAGAAAAACATTCACAATGGAAGTGGGGAACTTAATCGTCATGCGATCATTTAATGTCCGTGTTTTAAAAGGGACGTTCGGGAATTATCCATGAATCCATAACTGTGTATGTTGACAATGTCTTCGATTTTATCTATATTAATTATTCCTTTTAAATCGGTGAAGGATTCTTCATGATCGATTTTTTCAAGAACTCGTTACATATACTGAGTATACAGATTCTTCTCATCGCTTCTTGCTCCCACAGCCAAGTACCGACGTTTGATCAATTCCATGCATTTGAATATCTTACAAAACAATGCAGCTTCGGGCCCCGGAATCCCGGCTCTGAGGGTCATGAAGAATGCCTCCGATATCTTGTCGAAGAACTAAGGCGTTATGCAGACGATGTGGTGAAACAACCATTTTTCCAGGCGATCCCGGTGACGAAAAAATCGGTGACGCTCACCAATATTATCGCTTCGTTCGGCCGGCAGGGCCATCGAATCCTTCTGTGCGCCCATTGGGATACCCGGCCCATAGCGGATTTCGATCCCAAGCCCGAGAACCGGGATAAACCCATCATGGGCGCCAACGACGGAGCTTCGGGCGTGGCCGTGCTCTTGGAGATTGCACGGATTCTACGGCAGCATCCACCACCCGTGGGTGTGGATATCGTCCTGTTCGACGGGGAGGATTCGGGAATCGAAGGCCGATCCGATACATGGTGTCTGGGCTCGCGTTATTTTGCCCGTAACAAGCGATTCGATTATCATCCGCGATTCGGAATCCTGCTGGATATGGTGGGAAAGCGGAATCTTCACCTGCTCATCGAGCGGAACTCCGACAGGTACGCCCCGGAATTGGTGGATCGCGTGTGGTCGAAGGCGGAAGACATCGGGCTTCAGGCCTTCGATCGCCGTTTGGGTCCTGAGATGATCGACGACCATTTAGAGCTGTTGAATGTGGGCATACCCACCATCGATATCATCGATTTTGATTATCCCCACTGGCATACACTGGAGGACACGGAGGACAAGTGCAGTCCCGAGAGTCTGGGAATCGTGGGTACCCTTCTGCTCCACCTGATCTATGAGTAAGCATCGCACGTGGATCGAAGTGACCGTGTCGTGCAGCCTCTGCTCCAAAGAGGCCGTGGGGAATTTTCTTTTAGAGCAGGGCAGTTGTGGGCTGGAAGAAGGGGGTGAATGCGTTAAAGCCTATTTCTCCCAAGGGGACTTTCATCCTCGTACCGAAAATGATTTGAATGTTTTTTTGAACAGTCTGCGCGAGATGGGTCACAGCATCGGCCATCCCGATGTTCGTGAAGTACTGGAACAGGATTGGAGCCGGATGTGGAGAGCGTACTTCAAGCCGCTCCGCGTTGCGCCGGGAATCGTCGTCAAGCCCCCCTGGGAAGAATGGTCATCCCGTGCCGGTGACATCGTCATCGACATCACGCCCCGAATGGCCTTTGGAACGGGCACGCACGAGACGACCCGGCTTTGCATCCAGCTACTGGAGAGCCATTTGGAGCCGTCCCAATCCGTCCTCGATGTGGGGACAGGGTCTGGCATCCTGGCCATCGCGGCAGCCAAGCTCGGTGCGTCGACGGTGCTGGCTCTGGAGATCGATGAGGACGCGGTGGAAAACGCCAAAGAAAACATCATCCAAAATCAGGCTGAGGATCGTGTGAGCGTCTACACCGGTTCCATCGATTTCCTGGAGCCGCAACGGTTCGACTGCATTCTGGCCAATATCGATAAGCAGACGTTGATCCATCTTCTTCCCAGGCTGAAGCCGTACATGTACTCCGGCAGTAAGCTGATTCTTTCGGGAGTTTTAACATCAGAAAGGTCGGACATGGAAGCCTTTCTTTCCTCCACCGGTTTCCGAATCCTGGAGGCCAGGGAGGAGGGCGAGTGGGTGGGTCTGGTCGCAGGAGGGGAATGATAGATGTATCGCTGTAACAAGCAGGGTAAGCGAGCAACACCCCCGTATTTATGTATGGGTAGGTGATGCATGATGGCACAGCGTCAAAATCATAAAAAGGCGGCCCTGGTCACTCTGGGCTGTCCCAAGAATCAGGTGGATTCCGAGGTGCTGGCCGGAGAGCTGGTCAGGGGCGGATTGACGCTGGTCGGCCGTTTAGAGGATGCCGACCTCATCTTTATCAATACCTGTGCGTTCATCGATGAGGCCAAGCAGGAGTCTGTGGATGCGATTTTGCAGGCCGTGGAACTCAAGAAAAACGGCAAGGGCCCGAAAGTCTATGCCTGGGGGTGCCTTCCGCAGCGTTATCGTGAAGACCTGAAGGCAGAAATCCCGGAGCTGGACGGTCTCTTCGGTGTGGAACCGTACGAGGAGATGGGATGGTTCCTGTTTAATGGGTCGTACCGATGGTCTTCGGAAGCGTTCAACAGACGCATTCTTTCCACGCCGCCGCACACGGCTTATCTGAAGATTGCCGACGGCTGCGATCATCGATGCACCTTCTGCGCGATTCCCGGTATCAAGGGAAGATACCGGAGTCGATCCGTGAACAGTCTGGTGGAGGAGGCCGCCGCATTGGCCGACAAGGGTGTGAAAGAACTCATCCTGATCGCCCAGGACACGACGGCTTACGGATCGGACCTGGAGGACGGCAGCCGGCTCATCACCCTTCTGGAAAGACTCGTCTCCGTGGAGGGGATTCGATGGATTCGACTCCTTTACAGTCATCCGGCTCATCTGACGGATGAGATTATCGAATTCATGGCCGGGGAAGCAAAGGTCTGCTGTTACATAGACCTGCCCCTTCAGCATGTTTCGGACGAGATGCTCCGGCGTATGGGACGCAGCATGGGATCGACAACCATTAAGAAACTCATCCATCGTTTACGGACGAAAATTCCGGGTCTGGTTCTGCGTACCACCTTCATCGTCGGGTTCCCGGGCGAGACGGATGCGATGTTCGAGGAATTAGTAGACTTTGTAAGAGAAACCCGTTTCCAGCGATTGGGGGCGTTCAAATTCTCCACTCAGGAGGGTACAGAAGCTCACCGCTTGCGACCGCGTGTGCCCAAGCGTGTTGCCAAAGAGCGTTATCGGATGCTGATGGAAGTCCAGCAGGATGTTGCGCGTGAACTGAATCGCACTCTGGAATCGGAAGAAATCCCCGTGATCGTGGATGGTTACGATGCAGATCAAGGCCTCTCCTTCGGGAGGAGCGAGGGTGATGCCCCGGACATCGATCAAACAGTATGGATAAAAGGCAACGTTCGGGCGGGTGACATCGTTCGTGTGAGGGTGGAGGCGAGTTCGGCGTATGACCTTGTCGGGCGAGTCGTTTAGAATAAATACTCATGAAGGAGTCACATGATGAAAAAAATCATAAAAGACATGCGCATGGCCGTGTTAATCGCAAGCCTATTAATGGTTATAGGTCGGTTATCGGCCCAGTTACCCGAGTTTAATTATGTTCCCGAGGAGGACGTGCCTCATTTTTATTATGATATCGTCACACTGGCAGCCCAGGATACGGGAATGAGCCTGATGCGGTTATCGGCAAAGATCGCCTACGACGAACTTCAGTTCATTCGGGTAGAGGATCGTTACCAAGCCGACTACGAGGTGTCCGTCACCGTGTTGGATCAGAACGGCGACCAGACCGATGGTAAAATACTGTCAAAGACGATTACTGTGTATGATTTTGCCGAGACGAATTCTCACAAGGACTTCGATCTTAGTCAATGTGAGTTCACACTCCATCCAGGCACGTACGAACTCATACTGGGCATGATGGATAAAGACGCGAGAAAGACGGGACGGCAGAAAACCCAGGTCGTCGTTCCCGATTATTTTGCTGCGCCATTGGACATCAGTGACATCCTCCTGGTTGATTATGCCATTATCGATTCGACGGGTGAGCTGGTTACAAGGCCCAACGTAATGAGCAATTATGGCGACGAACAGGCATCTCTGTATCTCTGGATGGAAATCTACAATCGCAAACACATCGATTCCGTGAAAGTCATCTACCGGATTAAAAATTTAAAGGGCGAAGAACTGCGAAAGCAGGAGCATTATCGAATGCTGGAAGGTGAAAGGACAACCCATATCGTGGAAATGCCCAGAGGGGACTTGAAAAGCGGTAGGTATCAACTGGAACTGGTCGTAGAGAACGGTGGATTATCAGTAAAGCGAACGCATGAATTTTCGATACGTTGGATGGGTATGCCGTCCTTTGCCTCGGATTTGGATAAAGCCATAGAACAGATGAAACACATTGCCAAGGATAATGTGCTCAAACAGTTGAGAAATGCGAAGGGGGAGGAGAAGCAGGCACTTTTTCACGAATTTTGGCAGAGATTGGATCCAACACCTGGAACCCGCGAGAATGAATTGATGGAAGAATACTACCGTCGGGTAGAGGTTGCCAATGCCAATTTCAGCAGCTACAGAGAGGGTTGGAAAACGGATCGGGGGATGGTCTATATCATTCTTGGCCCTCCCGATGATATCGATAGACAGCCTTTTGAGGCGAGCCATAGACCGCGGGAAATATGGTATTATTATAAGATTAATCGTGCGTTGGTTTTTATCGATCGAACCGGATTGGGAGAGTACCGATTGTCCTCGCCTTTTTGGGATATCTTTAATCGGGTTCCCTAAGACTCGTCGCGCACGCTGTTCAACAGAGAATATGGAGGGACTCTTTTGAAAAAATTGCAGTTGGGTGTATTTGCCTCGGGTCGGGGATCGAATTTTAACGCGATTTTACAGGCCAAACAAGAGAATCGTTTGGATGCCGAGGTCCGGCTACTTCTCACCAATAATCCTGAGGCCGGGGCCCTTTCAATAGCACGAAAACATGACATACCCACGGCCGTTGTGACCAAGGCAGCCTTCGAGACGAGGGAGATGTTCATCGAAGCGATGCATTCGGCCCTGGACGCGCACGGCGTTGGGTTTATCGCTCTGGCGGGGTACATGAAGAAGGTACCTCCAGAAATCATCGCAGCATACAGGAATCGTATCGTCAACATCCATCCGGCCCTTCTTCCCTCCTTCGGCGGAAAAGGCATGTACGGGCATCATGTCCATGAGGCCGTCGTCGCACTCGGGTGCAGGGTGTCGGGAGTGACCGTTCATATCGTGGATGAGATATACGATCACGGTGCCATCGTTGCCCAACGTTGTGTGCCCGTGGAGGCGGACGATACACCCGACTCATTGGCCGCCCGCGTGCTGAAAGTGGAACATCAACTGTACGCAGAGGCCCTGCAGCTCTTTGCCGAGGGAAGGGTGGACGTTGAAGGACAGAGAGCGATTATCCGGAAAAACAAGGATTGATCGTCCGCGGCCACGTTCGTCCTGGCATTCCTTTTGCATCTTTCAACAATTATTCAAAAAGGCTTGTTTGTAGACACAAAATACACCGGCCGGTTCTGGGAACCGGTCGGGTTCTGTACATTTATAGAGAACAGCATGGCAGAGAACGATACATGAGTTACTATTCGTAAGCAAGGAAGGAGGAGAGAGTGTCGAAAGTTCGAAGAGCCCTGATCAGTGTGTCCGACAAAACGGGCATCGTGGAATTTGCAACCGCATTGGCCGATTTAGGGATCGAGATTATATCGACCGGGGGAACGGCCAAAACCTTATCGGAGAAAGGAATTCCGGTTATCCCTATCGAAAAAGTCACGGGATTTCCTGAGATGATGGACGGCAGAGTAAAAACACTGCACCCCAAGATTCATGGAGGACTCTTGGGATTGAGGGATAATCCGGAGCATGCAAAGCAGGCCGGGGACATGGAGATTGAGTGGATCGATCTGGTCGTCGTGAACCTGTACCCGTTCGAGACGACCGTGGCCAAGGAGGGCGTCGGTGTGGAAGAAGCCGTGGAGAATATCGATATTGGAGGCCCTACGATGCTGCGAAGTGCGGCGAAGAACTACAAACACGTCGCCGTGGTCACCGATCCCGCCGATTACGATGGAATTTTGGACGAGATCCGGCAAAGAGGTGAAGTGGCTCCAGAAACGAAAAAAATCCTGGCAAGCAAGGTGTTTCGAAGAACCGCGGATTATGACAGCGCCATAGACCGTTATCTCTCGGACGTGTTCGTGGGAGAAGACATCCAGAGGCTTCACTACAACCAGGGCCAAGCCCTCCGGTATGGCGAAAACAGCCATCAGAAGGCGACTTTTTATATCGATGCATCCTGCAAGGAATCTTCGGTGGCAAACGCCGAGATCCTCCATGGCAAGGAGATGTCGTACAATAATTACATGGATGCCGACGCTGCACTGGAGGCTGTAAAGGACCTTGCCGGCCAGGCTGGTGTGGCTGTCATCAAGCATACGAATCCCTGCGGTTATGCCGTGGGCGAATCATCCGGTGAAGCGCTGCAGAGGGCCTGGGCCGGAGATCCCATTTCGGCTTTCGGCTCCGTCATTGCCTGCAATACGAAGGTGGACATGGTTTTTGCCGAATTCCTGAAGGGCAAGAACGTGACCCATATCGGCTATATCGTGAAAGAGGGGCGTATGTTGCCTCAGGAAGTGCCCAGTAAGTTTGTGGAAGTGATTATTGCCCCCGAATTCGATGCTGCGGCACTGGCCCTGCTCTCCAAGACCAAGGCGTTGAGAATCCTGAAGGTCGGAACGCTGGATGGCAAAGACGTCGAGCCCCACACCTTCCGGAAGATCACCGGAGGCATGCTGCGCATGGAGAGGGACCTGGCCGTTTGGGAACGGTTTGAGACCGTCACGCAAAAGCCGTTTGATGAAAGCAAGAAGCGGTTGGCCGAGTTTACAGTCAAGGCGTGCAAACACACCAAGTCTAACGCCATCGTCCTGGGCAGGGAATACCGTCCTGGTTTTTACCAGGTCATCGGCATGGGTGCCGGTCAACCCAACCGTGTGGATTCGCTGCGGAAGCTGGCCCTGACCAAGGCGATGGAGAACCTGCAGATCGAGTACGACCAAAATCATCCCGATGTATCATTCGAAACGTACTGCCAGCAGCAGTTGGGAGAGATGGTTCTGGCATCCGATGCCTTTTTCCCCTTCGATGACACGGTCCGGGTCGCAGCGGAGCATGGCATACGGTACATCGTGCAGCCCGGAGGATCCAAGCGGGACGAAGACTCCATCAAGGCATGCGATGAGATGGGCGTGGCTATGGCGATGACGGGCATGAGGCATTTCAGACATTAGAGGATAGCATGGGATTGTCCTTCTGGAATTTATTCAACAGCGATGTGGCCATCGATTTAGGTACGGCCAATACACTCATCCACATCAAGGGAAAAGGGATTCTGCTGAACGAGCCCTCGGTTATCGCGGTGAGGAGGGAGGATCATCAGCTCCTGGCCGTGGGTCATGAGGCCCGTACGATGTGGGGAAAGACGCCGGAAGAGATCATCACAGCACGACCGATGAAGGACGGTGTGATCGCGGACTTCGATCTGGCCGAGATGATGATCAAGAAGTTCATCCACAAGGTGCAGGGAAAGCGTCTGCTCCATCCGGTCATGGCCATCTCTATTCCGTCGGGAATCACGGAGGTCGAACGGCGCGCCGTACGCGATTCAGGGGAGCACGCCGGGGCCCGAGAGGTATACCTGGTGGAAGAACCGATGGCGGCTGCCATCGGTGTGGAGCTGCCCATCGAAGACCCGGTGGGGAGTATGGTCGTCGATATCGGCGGGGGCACGACGGAAATCGCCGTTGTATCCATGGCCGGTATCGTCACGAAGATTTCCATACGGATTGCCGGGGACGAGATGGACGAGGTCATCATTCAATACTTCAAGAAAAAACACAATCTGCTGCTGGGCGAGAGGACCGCTGAGAAGATCAAGATCAACGCCGGGTCGGTCAAGCCCTTTCAGGATGATCGTCTAGTATGCATTCAGGGAAGAGACCTGATCACGGGTATTCCCAGGAACGTCGAGGTTTCGGCCACAGAAATTCAGGAGGCGCTGGAGGACCCGATGAGTGCTATCGTAGAGGCCGTCCTGTTGGCCCTGGAAAAAACCCCGCCCGAGCTATCATCGGATATCATCGAGCGAGGAATCATGATCACAGGAGGAGGCGCCCTGCTCAAAGGCCTGGATGAGCGGTTGCGCCAGGAAACGGAGCTGCCCGTGAGTACGGCGGAGGATCCGCTCACCGCCGTGGTTCGCGGGGTGGGCAAGGTTCTGGATGATTTGGACCGGTATAAAAAACAATTGAATCTCCGCGCTCGCTAAGGAGAAGGACGTATGTCCGCGAGCTTCTCGCGTATCTGGGAGAAGACGAAAGATCGCTGGCTGATGGCTTCAGCGATTCTCTTCTCCCTTTTATTCATGGCCCTGGATCAAAGCCCTCCTCTCGTGATGGTCAAGAGAGAAACGGGTCAGGTGATGGGTATGCTCCAAAAAGGAATGTCCTGGCTGCCGGGATTGGTGCGCTTGCGCACAACACATCGAGAGCTTCTCGTCGAACTGGGACGCGTCTCTTTAGAGCGAGATAAATACCGCGAAACCTTGCTGCAGAATGAGCGATTGCGCAATCTTCTGGGGTTCATGGAGCAGAAACGTTTCGATTGTATCCCCGCCGAGGTCATCGGTCGGGGAACCGTGGGTATTGCCGGGACGGTCCATCTCAACATCGGCTGGCGACAGGGTTGTCATAAGAACATGGCCATGGTGACGGAAAAAGGTGTTGTGGGGAAAATCGTGTCCGTGAACGCATTTTCTTCCGTGGGGCTCCTTCTGACGGACCCCAACTGTCGTGTGAGTGGTAAGGTGCAGAGAACACGTGTACTGGGCATCGTACGCTGGCTCTACGGCGATGTGTGCCAGTTAGAGGGCGTTCCCCTGAAGAGTGATGTGCGGATCGGCAATGTGATCGTGACATCGGGATACAGCGAGATTTATCCGCCGGGCCTGGCCGTCGGACGGGTCATCGATGTGTCACCCGATGAAGAGGGATTGTTCCTGAAAATACGTCTGAAAACGGCCGTCGACCTGGGCACCCTGGAGGAAGTTCTCGTCCTGAAGAACGATACTCCTCTCCTGGGGCAATGAGCGAGGTGTTTCTTGGGATTCTTAACCGTCGCATTCGTCGTTTTAGCCGTGCTGGTCGTCCAATCCACACTGGTACCCCTGATCCGGATCGGTGGAATTGCTCCAGACGTGCTCATGGCTTATATGATCATCTGGTGCTCGTATCACGACCGCAGTCAGGGGGTCGTTCTGGGTTTTTGCGGCGGTATGCTCCAGGATCTGGTGGGAGGAGGTACCCTGGGCGTATTCGCTTTATCCAAGTCGCTGGCCTGCTACGTAGCCTGTTCGTTGCCCAGGAGCAAGTACAGTCATGATTTTATCCTGGTCGGAATCATGCTTTTTTTTGCCGTCTTCGTCCATCAACTCATCTATACGCTGTTTGCATCGCGGGAAGCCGCGGCAGGATTCCTCTCGCTATTCTTCCGAAATGGTTTGCCGTCCATGCTGTATACCCTACTTTTTGGCATGTCCACTTACAGCCTTATTAGGGTCGTTCGGAACCGAAAAGGGGCCCGATAGATGGTGATCCACGACCGACAAAGAGACAGGCGGGCGATATGCTTCAAAGCAACGCTTTACACGGTCTTTTTCATCCTGT
>Ga0180432_10009880_pt1 | contig 11543 bp, 8 predicted proteins | sample SS_ome_10_FD_132414 | JGI IMG/M metagenome (GOLD analysis project Ga0180432, IMG submission 132414) | Hypersaline lake sediment archaeal communities from the Salton Sea, California, USA - SS_1_MS_2 metaG | ecosystem: Environmental > Aquatic > Non-marine Saline and Alkaline > Hypersaline >... | reverse complement strand
CCGGCCATCTCGAAGACCACCTTGCGAGCCAGGCTGTAGCCGTTGGAGTGCAATCCGCTTGAGGCGATGCCGAGCACGACGTCGTCTGCCGCGATGGCACTGCCGTCGAGCATCGTTTTGCGTTCGACCACACCGACGCAGAAGCCCGCCAGGTCGTAGTCGCCGCGAGCGTAGAGGTCCGGCATGATCGCCGTCTCTCCACCCAGCAGGGCACAATCGGCGTCGATGCAGGCGGAAGAAATTCCGCTGACAACCTTCTCGAGCATATCGGGATCGTCATGCGACATCGCGATATAGTCGAGAAAGAACAGCGGCTCCGCACCACAGCAGATCGCATCGTTGACGCTCATCGCGACCAAATCGATGCCGACTGTGTCGTGCACGCCGGTCATGTTCGCTACTTTGAGCTTCGTGCCCACACCGTCGGTGCAGGAGATCAGCACTGGATCCTCATATTGCCGGGCGAACAGCTTGCTGGAAAAGTCGAGCTGGAACAGGCCGGCAAATCCACCGGGATTCTCCAAAACCCGCGGGGTGTGCGTGCGGCGCATTAGAGAGCCGAGCCGCGACATCGATTCGCGATAGACCTCGAGGTCGACGCCTGCGTCCTTGTATGTCGCCTTGGCCATGCGCTATGGGGACTCTCTGGGAAAGGAGGGGCTCTCTGGGAAAGGTAGCAAACGGTCGATTCTACGGCCGCGTGAGCGGAACTGTCAACGATCGGCCGGCACCGGAGCAGCAACGCAGCAGGTCTCGGGCAGCCCGTCGAGCGGCACCGCTGGCGGCCCCCGTTCGCGGCTGCTATTTTCGTTGGAACCACGAGGTATCGCCCGCCGCAAAACCTTCCAGCCCGACCCAACTACCCATGAATCAGTCTGCTCAATCTTCGCCCAAGGGTTCCCAAGCCTTTGAACGTGCCAAACAAGTCATTCCCGGCGGCGTGAACAGCCCAGCCCGGGCGTTCGGGGCCGTTGGTGGAGATCCGCTCTTTATCGAGCGAGCCGAAGGGGCCTATCTCTACGACATCGACGGTCACAAGCTGATCGATTACATAGGGTCTTGGGGGCCGATGATCCTCGGGCACGCCCACCCTGAAGTGGTCGCCGCGGTGCAGGAAGCGACCGCGCGAGGAACCAGCTTTGGAGCTCCCACAGAGGCCGAATCGGAACTCGCCGAGCGGATCGTCGATTGCGTCGATTCGGTCGAGAAAGTCCGTCTCGTCAGCTCCGGTACCGAAGCGACCATGAGCGCCATTCGCCTGGCTCGTGGATTCACGGGGCGAAACAAGATCATCAAGTTTGCTGGCTGCTACCACGGCCACGTCGATAGTCTGCTAGTGGCCGCGGGCAGTAGTGCCGCCACGCTGTCGGTTCCCAATTCACCCGGTGTCACGCCAGGCACCGTGGCCGATACGATTGTACTGGCCTACAACGATGTGGCCGGATTCGAAGCAGCCATGGCGGCCGATGGTGATGAGATTGCGGCCGTAATCCTGGAGCCGGTCGTCGGCAATATGGGCTGCGTTGTACCGAGTGAGGAGTTCCTGGCTGCTTTGCGTGGTCTGACCGAAAAGCATGGTTCCTTGCTAATCTTCGACGAAGTGATGACCGGATTTCGGGTCGCACTCGGCGGAGCCCAGTCACTGTTCGGCATTCGTCCCGATCTGACGACACTCGGCAAGATTGTCGGCGGTGGACTGCCAGTGGGTGCCTACGGCGGACGGGCCGACGTGATGAATCACATCCTTCCCGCCGGCGATGTCTTTCAGGCAGGCACGCTCAGTGGTAACCCGCTCGCCACCGCGGCCGGCAGTGCCACGCTCCGACTGCTCGCCGATTCATCGCCGTACGATCGTTTGGAAGCGTTGTCCGCGCGATTGGCCGATGGTCTCACGGCCGCTGCTACTGCGGCGGGAGTTCCTCACACGCTCACCCGCGTCGGCAGCATGATGACGCTGTTCTTCAATCCGGAGCGGGTCACCAACTGGGATGTGGCCAGTCGGTGTGATACGGCGAAGTTTGGGCAATATTTTTGGGGGCTCATCGAACGAGGTGTCTACATGCCGTGTAGCCAGTATGAGGCCCTGTTCGTCTCGGCGTCGCATACGGAAGAAGACATCGATGCGACCGTGGCCGCCGCCACCGACGTGCTGGCAAATCTCAACGGCTAAAGAGTCGACACCTCTCAACGGCTAAAGAGTCGACACCGCTCGACAATAACGCATCAGCGCGAGAGAATGCGTTGGCGTGGTCGATGTGACTGTTTTGCAGCTAAATCACCATTGGACTGGCAGTTTGCTGCTCATCCACAGACGTCGCCGGTTCTATGGCCCCGAAGGCCTGCGGCATATAATGAGCGGTCCCCATTGTCGGCCCTTGGGAATTCGCTTCCGGCGGTCGACCCTTCCGCCCTTGATAGGCACGATCCTTCCTTATCGAATACTGCTCGCGCTTAGGTAGCCGAACGCGTCGCGTCCTCATGTGGACAATTTCTGACCGGTCGGTGAATGAGTATTGAATTTATGACGCAGGCTCGCCCTCCACGATTCACTCGCTGGCACTGGCTCATTGTGCTGGCGTTCCTGGGCTTTGGTCCGGTGCTTGTCATTGGCGCGATCGAAGCCAAGAAGACGCAGGGCAACAACATCGAGCAGTGGTTGCCGGCGGACAATCAGGCTTCGATCAATCACAAGCATTTCTTGAAGCACTTCGGCTCCGATGAATTCGTCATGGTGAGCTGGCAGGACTGTACGCTCGACGATGAGCGGCTACCGCGATTCGCCGAGGCCGTGCGAAAGCACGTGGAAGTGGAAGGCGAGCATGCAGGCGGCGCTGCTACTGAGGAAGGCGCGCACTCCGGAGAGAAACCTGAAAATGAAGGTCTCTTTGCCAGCGTTTCGACCGGAGCGGAGATGCTCGCCAAGTTGATGGAAGCGCCGACGAACCTGAGTCGCAAGAAGGCGCTGGAGCGACTCTACGGCGTGGTTGTTGGCCGTGACAAAGAGATCACCGGCACGATCATCGTCTTTTCCGAGAAGGGGGACGAGGATCGCGTGGCAACGATCCAGCGGATTCGCGAGATCGCCCAAGCCGAATTCGGAATTGCAGCCGTCGATCTGCACATGGTCGGCGACGCGGTCACAAACGCTGCGGTCGACGTGGAAAGCAAAGGTGCGGTCGACGGATTGATTGGAATGTGCGGTCTCGTGGCCCTGGTGATGGCCTTGATCAGTTTGCGCAGCGTGCGTCTATTGGTCGTTGTATTTGTGACCGCCGGCTATTGCTACCTGATGGCCCAAGCGGCGGTCTATTACATCGACTTCTCGTCGTTCTCCAATTTCTTTGGCGGCAAGATGAACCTGGTGTTGTTCGTCATGCCGGTCCTGATCTACGTGCTGGCTATCTCCGGCGGCGTGCATCTGGTGAATTACTACAAAGACGCGGCGCTGGAGAAGTCGCTGCTGGAAGCCCCTGGCGAGGCGATCTCCCACGGCTGGGTTCCCTGCGCGTTGGCCGCTTTCACGACTGCCGTCGGTGTCGGTTCACTGGGGGTGAGCAATATTCGCCCGGTCAAGGATTTTGGAACGTATTCAGCGTTCGGAGTTTTGGCCAGTCTGATCGTATTGTTCTACCTGCTCCCTTCGCTGCTGGCCTTGCTCGACAAGATTTGGATTAAGCTTCGTCGTGGTCGCATTCCCGATTGGCCTAAGCGAGTTGAAGAGGGAAATGACTCACGGGCCATGGCCTTTGTCGATCGCATTAGCTCGGTTTTTATCAAGCACCACGGAGTTACGTCGACGCTTTGTGTGATCGTGTTGGCCCTGTTCGCGTGGGGTGCGCTGTATATCAATACCGATCTCAAGCCGCGGCGTTTCTTCCCGGCCGACCATCAGCTCAACACCGACTACAAGTGGGTGGCCAAGACCATCGGTCCGCAGGTGCCGATTGAGATTTTGGTCAAGATCGATACCGAAGCGTCGCAGATGAACATGCTCGAGCAGCTAGAGCTCGCCGCTGGTGTTGAGAGCCGCATCGAAGCGACCAGTGAAGTTGTTGCCTCGCTCTCTGCTGCCACTTTCCTGCCCGCGTTCGACGAGACTCCGCGTAGTCAGCGGTACGTGGTTAACAAACGCCTCAACGAAGGACGTGAACGACTCCGCGAAGCACTGATGCTAGGCCGTGACGGCAATGAGAACCTGTGGCGAATCTCCTGCCGTACTCGCCAGCTGGAGGACCATGAAGGCTACGACCAGACGCTCAATGTCGTGGAGTCGTGTATCGACGAATACTTGGCAGGGCGACTGAAACGCTACAACGAACTGCTCGAGAAGATTCCGGCCACGATGGAGAAATCTCGCCAGAAAAGTCGCGAGGAATTCGCCGCCGTCGCAAAGACCTTAGCCGACAAGCCCGAAGAGCTTGAAAAAGCCAGGAAGGAACTCGAAGGAGACATCGCGGCGGCCGATAAAAGAGAACGCATTCTTCTCGAACAGCTCAAGGACCCCGCCGCCGGCGTCAATGTCGTGGTAACCGGGATGGTGCCACTGTTCTTCGACGCGCAGCGAGAATTGTTTGACAGCCTCGTCGAAAGCTTCGTGATGGCCTTCGCCCTGATCGCCATCCTCATGATCATCTTGCTGCAAAGTTGGCGGGCTGGCCTAATCTCGATGTTGCCTAATGTCTTTCCCGTTGTGGTGATCTTCGGGGCCATGGGTTGGGCGGGGCGATTCGTCGATATCGGTTCCATGATGACCGCCAGTGTGGCGATGGGGATCGCCGTCGACGATACGGTTCACTTTTTGACCTGGTTCCGCCGCGGCATGCACGAAGGGATGACGCGTCACCAAGCGGTCGCCCACGCCTACCGCCGCTGTGCGATGGCAATGACCCAGACGACGGCCATTGCCGGGCTGAGCCTGCTCGTGTTCGGCTTCAGTTCCTTCCAGCCGGTTTCGCAGTTTGGCACGCTGATGTTTGTGCTGCTGATTGCCGCACTAGTGGGTGATTTGATCTTCCTGCCTGCCTTGCTTGCCGGTCGCGCCGGAAAACTGTTCGAGGACAAGCGGGACGAAGCGGTGGCCGCCACGCCGTCAGAGGAACCGCAACCGGTCGAAGTTTCGTAGGATCGGCCCGTCTCAATGAACGGGCACGCGCACCTCGGCGAACGCCTGTTCGACTTCTGCCGCCTGACGGGCTTCGTCCCAACCGAGTTCCGCGCCGACGATTCCTGCCAGTTCGCGTAGCACCGCGTCACTGGCGAGCCCGATAATCGCGATTGTGCTGCGGCGGCAGACCAGGTCGGTCAGATGCTCCACCTGTTCTTCGCGGGCGATGCGGCGGATTTCCCCCACGCCGTATGAGGGTAGCGTCTTGAGTGGCTCCTGTTCACCGGCAGCATTTGCCATCGCCTCGGCCACACTTCCATAACGATCGAGCAGGTCTCGTACACGTTCTTCAGCGAGTCTCGAGCTCCTCGCAACTCGCGTCACCCATGCGGTCCGCTCGTCGTCACCACGCGGGCAATCCTTTCCACCGCCGATCGGCAGATTCTCGGTCGAACAAATCCGCTCACGCTCTAAATACGCGAGCGTTTGATCCGCCGCCTGTTCAGCAAGAGCTCGAAACGTCGTCCACTTGCCACCGATGATGCAATGGATCGGGAAAGGACGCTCGGCGGTCGGTTCGATCTCGCGAAACGAATGGCCGCGACTGATGTTGGCGGTGAATGCACGGTCGCTGGCCGGCAGCGGACGCACACCACAATAGACAAACACCACGTCGTCGCGCGTGACGGTGATCTTGGGAAAGGCGTCCTTGAAGGTGGTCAGGATGTAGTCGACTTCCGCTTCCTCGCAGCGAGCCATGTCAGGGTCTTCGACCGCGATATCGGTGGTTCCCATGATCACTCTGCCGAGGAACGGGAACATGATACAAACTCGACCGTCGGCATGTTGGTAGTAGGCCATCTGTCCGGCCAGTGCCCGGTGCAGGGCAGGGGACTCAACGACTAGGTGCGAGCCTTTGGTGCCGCTCATGTAGTGAGTATCGAGACCGAGCGAGGCGTTGACCTTGTCGACCCAGGAACCGGCCGCATTGATGACGATCTTTGGGCGAACCGTAAACGTGTCACCTGCCACTTCGTCTTTCAGGACAACCGCGCCATCCTCCACACCGAACGAAGCCGCGTAGTTCAAGGCGTGGCATTCCGCGTTCGCTTCTCTAGCGTCGCGAATCATTTCGATGCAAAGCCGCTCCGCCTGCGTGATCCAGGCATCCCAGTAGGTTGCCGTGGCCACGATCTTCTCGTTGATCTCCGGCATCTGCTCGATCGAGTTTTTGCGCGACGTGAAATGGTGCCGCGGCATCAGCCGCTGCTTGCGGGTGATCCAGTCATAGAACATCAGACCAAACTTGATTGGCACAATTCCCCGTAGTCCAGGCCGAGCTCGAAACCCCAGAAAGATCTGAATCGAACGGAAGAGTCCGCCGAACCAGGAGAGCAGCGGAATGGTCGTCTTTAACGGCGAGACATAGTGCGGTGCGTTTTCTAGCAGCCGGTTGCGTTCGATGAGCGATTCGGAGACGAGTTCGAACTCGCGGTTCTCTAGGTAGCGCAATCCGCCATGGATCATTCGCGACGACTTACTGCTCGCGCCGGCGACGAAGTCGGCCTTGTCGACTAGCAGGCAATCGATTCCCTGCAGAGCCAATTCGCGGTACAGGCCAATTCCGTTGACGCCGCCGCCCAAGATGAGCACCGAGACATCGGGCTTCTGCTGGAAGTGAGCAATCGTTTCCTGCCGATAACTCATCGCAAAACGGACCTCGGGTGCGAGAACACGATGGAGAGCGAGATGCTCGACACTGCGCCGATTATAGCCGATTCGAGAAGGGTGCTAGGCACCTTCGGCCGACAAATCGCGAAAGGCCTGCTGCTGGCCGAACAGTCGAAGCCGCTCGATGTAACCGCGATGCAGTGCCGGGCGGGTCAGCTCGACGGCCTTGGATGAGCATTGAACGGCCTCTTCAAAGTTGCCTGACTCGGCATGGGCACAGGCTAGTACATCGAGCCAAGTTGGCGACTGCCAGTGAGTTCGCTCACAACCTTTGGTCGCAATGGCGACGGCCGCTTCGGCATCGCGAAACTCTTCTTCCGGACAGGTCGCGCGAATCCAGGCCAATGAAAGGAAGATGTCTGCCAGTCCCGGGGCGGCTTCCGCGGCGGCGTGTAGATCGACCACGGCTGCCTGGTAGTTGCCCTCTCGTCGGTGTGCCCGTCCTCGCTGGAGCAGCGACTCGGCGAATGTTCCACCGTGAGCTGCGCGCGCGTCGATCGCGCGGGTGAAGTCGGCGATGGCCGCCTGGTCGTCCGACTGCGTCGCGTATGTCATGCCGCGATTGAATAACGCCAGTTCATCGGCCGGGTTGATTTCAAGTGCCGCCGTGAAGTCGGCGATTGCTGCATCGTAGTTGCCGGCGATACCGTGGATGTTGCCCCGATTGTTGTAGGCTCTCGATCGCTGAAAGGCCGCTGCGGGGAACTCACCCTGGTTCTGCTCGAGCACTTGCGTCCACAGTATGACCGGATCAACCCAGGCATCGTTGCGGACGTGTGACAAGGTGGCCAGTAATGCGATGACCAGGCAAACGGATGCTGGTTGTAACATTCCGGTAGAGGCAATTCGTAGTCGTGATAGTTTGTAAGCCCCGTAGGCCGCCAGCAGCGACACGCTGGACATCGGCAGATAGAGCCGGTGTTCGTACATCATCTCTAGCGGTAGCACCGTTGATTCAATCACCAGGTGCAAGAAAAACCACAGCAGGCAGAACGACAGCAGCCGGTGGCGCTTCGCCGCGACGATTGCCAGCGTCAACAGGCTGCCTAGCAGCGCCAGAGCGAGTGACGTTGAGGCGGGGTCGTTAAGCGAACGCGAAGTTTCAACACCGTGCAGCAGGCTTAGCCGCTCGGGGGCCGGGTAGGCGATCAGTCCTAGATAGTCAGCGACCACACGAGGTTGCGTGAGCAGTCGCTCGCCGACCGTGAAGTCGCGCGTGGCGTAACCGCGTTCGAGTCGAGCGAGCGGATTGCCATCGAGATAGAACATGGCCACGGCCAGCGTCATCGCAGCCGCTGGCAGAGCGAACCGCATCAGCATTCGCTTCAGCCAGGCGGTGCTCAAATCTTGGAAGAAGTACCACTCGTAGAGCAGGACGGCCGCCGGGAGTGTGGCCGCGATTTGTTTACTGCCCAAGGCGAGTGCCCAGGCGAGCAGCGACATCGCCCAGAGCGACCAACGTGTTTTGGGTCGCTGGCTGAGGCGGCCGTGCACATACAGCAATAGCGCCGCCAGGTAGAGCAGGGTTGCCATGCTCGTCATGCGTTGCACGACGTAGGTGACCGCCTGTGTTTGAATCGGATGAGCGACGAACAATAGGGCCGCCGCCAGGGCCGTCCAGCGCGCGGTCGCTTCGCCGCCGCCAAACTGGCCGAGCCGCTGCAGTTGAAGTAGCGTCAGCCGGGCCAGGGCAAAGACCAACAGGCCGGTAAGAATGTGAATGGCTATGTTGACGATCCGCTGGCCTGCCACGTCCCCGGCAAAGGCCCAATGCGTGATCGCGAAGCTGACGTAGGCCAGCGGGCGATCATTATCACGACTGGCGAATGCGGCGCCGGAGAGTTGTTCCCAACTCCAGCTGTTCATCTGCACGTGCGGATTGTGCTTGATGTTGGCCACGTCGTCGAATACCAGCGGGGCGTCGAGCGTGTGTTCGTAGATGCCAATCGCCAGGAGCGTAAGCGCGAGCGCGACCAGTGTGCCGCTGGGGGCGCATTGGTTTGACGTGCCTGTTTCTCGTGCAGGATCGCCAGCGTCGGAGTCGCGTTTATGAGCGTCGCTGTCCATGGGGAAACGGAATGGCCGATCGGACGAGTGGTGGGAGGGAGTGTGCACGGCTCAGGCCAGGCGGTGATTATCTGTGAGCGCGCAGCGGGGGCTGGTGAAATGTACCACGTGAAAGAGGTCGCGGTCGGAGGAAGGAGGCCGCGAGTGAAGGCGAAGGGGCAGGTCGTGCTGATTGTGCGGTGCAGCAGGAGAAAACGCTGGCTCAACCGACCGATTCTGCCTTCCAGAGGGTTAACCAGTTCAACTCAAAGGCAGGAAAGGCGACTTTCGAGAACCAGTTTTCTGCGAGCGGAAACTGCTGCTCCACGGCTACCAGGAGCTCCTTATAGCCGGAGCACTCTTCGGCCACTTCAATGAAGGTATCCGACCCGCGAAGGCGAAAGCCAAGACAAATAACGTCGTAGCTAAGCATGTCGAGCTTGTATGCCACGATCTCGGTGACGTCGTCCCACAGAGCGTCGATCGGTTCGATCTTCTCGCTCGTCAACCGAAAACCGAAGTTGCAGATGGAGACTCTTGGGTATGAATCAGTTTCTTGTGACATGGGACCTTGCCGTTGTGCAAGAGTTGGCAAAGGGCGAGATGCGGCTAACCGACAGCTTCGATAAACGTCGAGATGATCTTCCCTTTGCGTACCAAGGCAATTCCTTGCAAGGGAACGGCTCCCTCTTGCGGAGCGAATTCCCAGAGCTCATCGCCAGGCCGCTTCTTGGCGAGAAGTCGCTCCCAATCGGCACGACAATCCGCATTTGCAAAGTCTAGTCGACGATCGACATCTGCTAGCTCTACGCGACACTTCAGGTACGAGCTGGGAAGTTCTACCATCGGGCGACCCTGCGACAGCATGGACTTGCACGCGACCGTCCTGCCAGAATCCTAAATATAATACATCGGCTCGTTCGCTTTGGCCGCCGAGGCGACCAGGTCGGCGAACGTGATCCCCGAGAGCAGGGCCGCTTGGGCTTCGCTCGCTTCGGTCCAGGCAGAATGCAATGCCCGAGAGAGAGGGCTTGCTGTGTCGAGATTACTGGCGGTGGCCAGGGGGCCATCGATTGCTTCCATCACTTCGGAGAGCGTGATCTGCTCTGGCGAACGCAACAGGCGGTAACCGCCGCTGGCACCGCGGGTGCTGGTGACCAGGCCGACCCCTTTGAGTTGCAAGAGAATCTGAACCAAGAACCGCGAAGGGATGCCGTGCTCGTCGGCGATCTCACGAATCCGCACTGGCTCGCCCGAGGCAAATTGCTCGGACAGCTCGAGCATGGCGATGCAGGCGTATTCGGTCTTGGCGGAGATTTTCACGGCAGATACCTGAGTGTTCCTCGGGTGCCACTGGCTCCGCCAGTGCTTTGTTGTCGTGTGGCTCGGCGCTCGGCCTCGCCCTCCCGATGCGTTCGCGTCCCGATGCGCCCGCACTACTTATTGTCACCCAAGGCGTGCAGGCCGCATTCCGTCTTAGCCGTGCCGGACCAGCGACCGGCCCGTTCGTCTTCGCCGAACAGCACCGCGCGGGTGCAGGGCTGGCAACCGATGCTCGGATAACCTTGGTCGTGCAGTGGGTTGTACGGGACTTCTTCGTCGATGATCCGTTTCCAAACGTCCGACTTCGTGGCGTTGGCCAACGGGTTGATCTTCACCAGGTTGAACTTCTTGTCCCAGCCGACGATCGGCGCCTGAGCTCGGTCGGGGCTTTGATTGCGACGAATGCCGGTGAACCAGGCGTGCATGCCGACGACCGACTCACGCAGTACCTTGATCTTGCGATCGAAGCAGCACTTATCCGGATTGAGTTGGTGGAGCGGACCGCCGTTCGCCTTTTCGTACTCTTCAACGCTCTGTTCGTGGCTGTGGTAGGCGACGGTGATGCCGTACTTGGCGGCGATTCGATCGCGAAGTTGATGCGTCTCGGGGAACTGGTAACCGGTTTCCAGATTGAAGACGTAAACGTCTTTGTTGACCTTGGAGAGCATCGACAAGATCAGGCAGCCTTCGGGGCCAAAGGCGGTGCCCATCGTCAGCTTCGGGAAGAAGCGATCGACGCCGTACTGGACGATCTCGTCCGGCGTGGCGGTTTCCAGCCGCGCGTTGGCCTCGGCCAGCTCGGCCAGCAGTTCCTTGGTCGGCTCGAGTGGTCCATCGTCTGGGGACATGTCGGACGTCGTTTCTAGGGCGATGTCAGTGGCCATGGCTTAATGTTAAGTAAGTTAGTAATGAAGGTCAACAATGGGCGTCTCTACCTAAATCGGCCCAAATGGAACCACTTCTTCAACCTGTATCGATTATGCGGCCACTTTTCGAGCTCTCATGCTAGCACTCACCGGAGTCTTGGACAGGAAAGACGGATCGGCGACTGCTTATGCGTTTGCTCGCCCAAAGTCAAGATCTTGATTCTCCTTTTCGCGGCGCAAGAATGGCTGTGTGCGAGGTGGGAACTGCTTCTCGCACAGCCAATCGCTGGTATATCTGGATTGGGTCTTTCCAGGTGAGTTACCGGCGCATCTCATTTTCGCGGAACCACAGGGGATAACCCGCAGAGGCCGAGCCCCCTGGCAACACCTAAACCGCTTGTACGGAATAGATAAGGAAAAACTTTCTGTTCGCGTTTTTGACCCACCCCAAAACGTGACATATATTGGATTGG
>Ga0180432_10009879_pt1 | contig 11543 bp, 7 predicted proteins | sample SS_ome_10_FD_132414 | JGI IMG/M metagenome (GOLD analysis project Ga0180432, IMG submission 132414) | Hypersaline lake sediment archaeal communities from the Salton Sea, California, USA - SS_1_MS_2 metaG | ecosystem: Environmental > Aquatic > Non-marine Saline and Alkaline > Hypersaline >... | reverse complement strand
CATCTCCGTGGGCGAATCGGTCGAAGACCCGGCGAAATACTACGGCAACAATATCGCCGCCGGCCTTAACCTGCTCGAGGCGCTCGTAGAGCACGGCGTGCAGCGCCTTGTCTTTTCCTCAAGCGCCGCGGTCTACGGCATGCCGCAAGCCGTGCCGATCCCCGAGGATCACCCGACCGCACCGATCAATCCATACGGTCGAACGAAGTGTATGTTTGAGCACATCCTGCGCGACTTCGATGCCGCCTATGGCCTACGATCTATTTCTATGCGCTATTTCAACGCCGCGGGCGCCGATCCCTCCGCCGAAATCGGTGAAGCGCACGACCCCGAAACCCACCTCGTGCCCTTGATACTGCAAGTGCCGCTTGGAATGCGCAACAGCATAGCGATTTACGGCACGGATTACCCCACGCGCGACGGCACCTGCGTGCGCGATTACATACACGTGAGCGATCTGGCCGCCGCGCATATTCTGGCATTGGAAGCGCTGCTCGACGGCTGCCCGAGCGATGTCTTCAACCTCGGAAACGGCGACGGGCACACTGTGCGCGAAGTGATCGCGGCGGCCGAGAAAGTTGTCGGAAGCCCGATAAAGGCCGTGGAGACCCAGCGGAGGGCCGGCGACCCCCCGAGGCTCGTGGCCTCCTCGGGCAAAGCAGTCAAACAGCTTGGCTGGCAGCCAAGATACGGCGAACTGGAGAGCATCATCCAAACAGCCTGGCGATGGCACAGGCGACAGGCGGGTCAGGAATAGTCCACGCACGGGCCGCCCGTTCGGCGCATGGCCCGCCCACGAGACGCTCAGCCACGCCGAGATCAGTGAGGAGAAGATTATGGCCGACGGCGACAGGCCTATTCTGGTAACCGGCGGAGCCGGCTTCATCGGCTCGCACCTTGTCGATAGCCTTCTGGCCGAACGGCGGCCCGTGGTATGCGTTGATAATTTCAATGATTACTACGACCCGGCGATCAAGCGTCGAAACATCTCCGCGCACGCGGGCGATCCGATCTTCACATTGGTGGAGGCGGATATCCGGGATCTCGATGCGATGCGCGACGCGTTCGGCCGTCGGCCTACGCAGGTGGTGCACCTTGCAGCCAGGGCGGGGGTGAGGCCCTCGGTCGAACAGCCCTTGCTCTATTTCGATGTAAACGAGCGCGGCACATTGAGCCTGCTGGAATGCTGCCGCGAGTTCGACGTCGGCAGCTTCATCTTCGCCTCGTCGTCGTCGGTTTACGGCGTCAACAGCAAAGTGCCGTTCAGCGTCGAAGATAAGATCGCGCTGCCGATCTCGCCGTATGCGGCGACAAAACGCGCCGGGGAGCTGCTGTGCCACACCTACCACTACCTCTACGGCATCCATGTTACGTGCCTGAGGTTCTTCACGGTTTACGGCCCGAGGCAGCGGCCGGACCTCGCCATTCACAAATTCGCCCGGCTCATGGCGGCCGGCAAGGAAATCCCCGTTTATGGCGACGGCTCGATGAAGCGCGACTTCACGTACATCGACGACATTATCAGCGGCGTTCGGGCAGCGATGCAAAAGGACTACCCGTACGAGATCCTTAACCTGGGCAACTCCAACCCGATCACGGTCATGGAGCTTGTGAGCTTGCTCGAAAAATATCTCGGTACGAGAGCCGAGATTGCCTATCGGCCCGTGCCGCCCGGCGACGTTCCGATCACCTATGCCGATGTGCACAAAACCGCCGACTTGCTGGGCTACCAGGTCACCACGCCGATCGAAGCCGGAATCGGCAAATTCGTGGAGTGGTTTGTGAAGCGCTGCGGGCCCCGCGCATCCGGTTGACAGCTCTGCGATAATGGTGTACAATACTGTTGTGATAAAAGAAAACATACGCGTTGGGACATTCTTCCGGAGAGGGTGTATGTCGGCTAGGATTGTGTGCCTGCTTTTGGCCTTGTTCTTGGGCGCTCAACAGTCTTGGGCACAGGGGTTCCCCTACGCGGCCGACATAAACGGCGACGATGAGATCAATATACTGGACCTGATTCAGGTGAGGAATAGTCTCGGCACCTCGCCGCAGAGCTCCGGTGCGTTTTGCTGCGATGTGACCCGGGACGGAAGCGTAAACATTCTGGACATGATCGCAGTGCGCAATTACTTGAACTGCATCCTCCCGCAGCGTGAGTTCCTGTTCGATTTCGCCACCCCCTCATCGCCGCTTGCGCCCGGAGCGATCCGCGTGGCACCGGGCACGGATTATGATCCGGCCGTGGGATACGGGTGGTGTTACCCTCCCGACCGGTCTTATATGTGGGCGGAAGATCGCGACTGGGAAGACCCTCTGGGGCGGGACCTGATTGCCGGAGACCAACTAACAACCTTCAGGGTGGATTTGCCGGCAGGCAGCTACGAGGTGTACGTAACTGCGGAATTCGTGCCCGGGTTGACCACAATGCGCTTCGGGATTAAGGGGGGCAAGACCCCCGACGCATACTACCATTCGCAAAGTCTGGGCGGCACAATGGACTACCTCAGGCCGACTAGCTCCCAGAACTTGCGGCGCTTCCTGGACGTGGGCTTAGAAGAAGACTACATCGCGATCAGCTTTGACGGGAAAAACGCAGGCCCCTGGGCCGTCAGCACCATCGAGATAAAAAGCGATATAACCGATCTTATCTTGCATGACGTTCATGTCGATGACGACAGGCACTATGATTTCTCTCCGCCAACTCGTGACAGCAACTTGTCTTTTGTGTCCCAGAAATTCGCCGACTACCAGCAGGATTGGGACTACCTCGCGAACTGGTATCAGGATGTCGTCGACGACACGATGACCACGGGCGATAAGGTCGAAGCCATAGTGCAGAAGCTTTTTGATACTCTAACACTCGCCGCCACGCCGGCCGTGCACGCCGTCGATGTGCTGGTATCCGGAAAGGGAGTTTGCGAGCACAGGGCGACGGCGTTTCAGTATCTCATGCATACGCTGGGCCTCCCCACGAGGGGGCTGTGGCTTTGGGTGGTCCGCGATGCCGGTCATGCCGCCACCGTGTTTTCCGATGATCCCTTGAGCTACACCGGGCAGAACCACACTGCGGCCGAAGTATTCTACGAAGGCCGGTGGCATTTCTATAACGCGAACTACGGGCAGCTCTACGATTGTTCGATCGTCGAGCTTCTCGCGGACCCGACGACCGAACCGGCGCTCGCACAGGAGTCGCGCCCCGGCGATCCGTTCTATTTCACCCAGGTGAAAGAAGTGATGTTTTTGATGGACATGAATAAGTGGCGGTACAGCGGTTCCTCGACACAGATCGTGCAGTACACGCCTCAGACAGCGCGTACTCTCTACCGTGATTCGCCGGCGGCTTGTCCTTTCAAGCTTCAGGCCAGGCGGCGGGGGTTCTCACCGCACGAAGGCGTCCTGCCGATCAGGCGGTTCTACGGCTACAGTTCGACCAGCGCCCCCCATCACCTCTACCAGGGTGACGCTTTGAGGCAGGAAGTTTATCTTTCGCCTCTAGAAGGCATCATTCGGCTCAGCAACCAGCTAAACGTAAGGTGGAACCCGGCGCACGGCGCCGGTCAGCTCCGCTTCATGCTTACCGTCAACGGCGAACAACGCGAGATCGTGGCCGACGTCGAGCCGCATCAGGCGGATTACGAGCCGGTTATCCTGGAGGCGCCGGCGGGATGCTTGCTGGAGGGCACGAACGTGATCGACATCGAACTGCTCGAGGCGGGAGAGCTGAGAATACCCTACGCTTGCCAGCGCCAGGACGCCGATCTCGTGTTCCGCGTAGTTCAGGTGGCCTCGGCCGCACATCCGGGCGACTTTCAGCCGCTCGCCCGGCACCTGTTCTGGAACGTCGACGTAGTCTACGATGCGCCCCCGGTCCGTTCATCACCCGGTGAGATCACACTGGACCTATCGAATGTCCGCGGACTCGAAAAGTCGCTATTCATGCTGCCTCATTTCGAGCCGACGGAAATCTTGGGTGGCGAGAGTATCCTCGATTTCCAACTTCTTCCCGACTGGAGTTTCGACAGTGTCACGCTCGTCATTGAAAAAGTCCCATCCTTTGTGAGAGTTGCAACGTCAAACGGGCAATGAAGGTAATCATCACTATCGATACTGAGGCGGATAATCAGTGGGAGCGCCTTGGAGACCTCACCACGGCCAATATCGATTATCTGCCGCGTTTCCAAGAGCTGTGTAACCGTTACGCCCTCAAGACCACGTACCTTTGCTCCTATGAAGTGGTTGCGTCTCCGCAATTCGACAAGGTGATAGCAGCCTACGAGCACCAGGGGATGGCTGAAGTCGGAGCTCACCTGCACCCGTGGAGCAATCCGCCGTACGAAGATGATCCTTTCACCGGCACCGGCAAGCACGCGTATCCTTCTGAGCTGCCCGTCGGGATCTTCCGGCGAAAAATGGAGGCGCTCACAGAGATAATTCATTCCAGAATCGGCCGACCGCCTAGAAGTTACAGGGCCGGACGCTGGGGGTTTTGCGCGTCGCATATTCCCGTGCTGCTCGACCTGGGTTACGAGGCAGACTGCTCGGTCACGCCGCTTGTGTCGTGGCGCGGTCACCCCGGCGCGAAAGAAGGCGGGCCCGATTTCAGAGGTGCGCCTGCCGCGCCCTATTTTCTTGACATTGCCGACGTGTGCCGCAGAGGCGATTCCAGGCTCCTCGAGGTGCCGGTCACAATTCTGCACACGAGTCGCGCCATGGCGAGCACGACCTTAAGAAGCATCTTCGCCGCTCGCAGGAAGGGCTTCCCCTGCAAGGTGCTCAATAAGATTTTCAAACTCGACCCGCAATGGTTCCGGCCCTATCCGCACATGTCGGCCGGGCGTCTGAAAGACGTGTATCGGGCCGCTCGCAAGCGGGGCCTGCCGGTCGTCGAGATGATGTTTCACTCAAGCGAGTTGATGCCCGGGGGTTCTCCCTACACGCCAACGGAGGAGTCGGTCGAGCAATTGTACGAAAAACTTGAAAGCATTTTCGACTACGTGTCGCAGGCGGGCTGTACGGGGACGACCCTGACGGAGTTCAAGGACGAGTTTTGCCGGGAAAAGGTGATCGGCCGATGATTTTTCAGACTACTCGTGACCGCGAAGGCTTCATCGCTCTGAAGGACGACTGGGACAAGCTTGCGGCCCGGATCGGCGGGGTCGGTTTCTACTTGACGTTCGACTGGTTCTATGCGATGGTCTGCCTGACGCAGGACCCGCCCGACGATCTGTTCGTTGTGACCGTTCGATCTGAGGAAGAGCTGATCGGCATCATTCCGTGCCGCATTGCCGTGAGGCGTCAACGTCTGTTTTCGTTCAGGTGTATGGAAATAATAGGCAACATCTACACGCCGTACAGAAACGCCCTGGTGCAGCGGGGCAGGGAGCGCGAGGTCGCCGAGGGCTTTGCCGATTTCGTTCTGACGGATTCTTCGAAAGACTGGGATTTGATCAACTTCGAGAATCTGTCGATGAGCGACCCCTTTGTGACGGGTCTGAGGGCTGCGCTCAAGAACAGAAACGCGCGCTCGCACCTGACGGAGCAGTTTGAAAACGTACTGACCGATTTCTCTGGGGTCAAAGGTTCCACAGAGTACTTCCGTGGGCTCGGAAGAGGGGTTCGTGAGTCCATCAGAAAGGGCGTGAACCGGATGAACCGCGAGGGAAGCTTCGATATTGTCCTCACAAAGAGCGATCGGGATGACGTTGATGGGTTGATGGCGCATTACTACGATATTTACTCGAAGAGCTGGAAAGTGAGTGAGGGCGACCCCGAATTCCATGGCAAGCTCGCGCATTACCTGGCGCCCAAGGGGATGCTCCGGCTGTTCGTTCTATGTTTTCGATGTATCTGTGATAACGATGCCGGCGATCTGCCCCATCCCATTCCTTCGTACGACAGCGCGATTCCGGCCGGTGCAAGCGTCTCTGAAGGCTATACACCCGTCGCGGCCGGCTTTTTTGCGGTATGCGGCAGACGCGCCTATTTTCTGAAAACGGCCTACCGCCAGGATCACGTCAAATACTCCCCGGGATCGGTGGTGTTTTGGTTTGCGGCGAAGTACCTGCTCGACGTTGACGGTGTCGAGTCGATCGATCATCAAAAAGGCGGCGAGGCATACAAGCTGAGCTGGGGGGAGTTCAACGAAATGCGATTTCAATATCGGGCCGCCAACCCGAAAAGCCTGCCGGCGCGACTTGAACTGTGGAATGAGATTCATTGCATTCCGGTGCTTCGGAAGATCAAGAAAACGTTGAAGAGATTCCTGAGAAAGAATTGCGAGGGAAAGCAGTAGATGCCCCCAACAGGCAAAAAGACCGTCGTAATCACGGGGTCCGATTACGTAACGGGCCTGGGCGCGGCCCGGGCGCTCCGCAAGCTCGGACTGCAGATCATCGGCTTGTGCGCCGACCCCAAGCAGCCTTGTGCGAGGTCTCGCTTCTGGAGCCGCATAGTGACCGTGGACGGCACCCCCGACGGCTATGTCGAAAAACTCATCGAGCTCGGCAGTCAAATGCCCGACAGGAGCGTGCTTTTCCCGTCGCAAGATGAGGTTGTGCAGGCGGTATCCGACCGCAGGGAAGAGTTGGAGGAGTACTACGATTTTGTGCTGCCGAGCAAGCCGGCGCTCGACCGCATGATGAAAAAAATAGCTTTCCACCGATGGGCTGTCGAGCGCGGATTCCCCGTGCCTCAATCGTGCGAAGTCGGTTCCCCGACCGAACTGGATAGGGTTCTCGATACAGTTGAATACCCGGTCATCATCAAGCCGGTCTTGCGAACAAGAAGCTGGTGCAAGCTGTGCCCTGTCGACAAGGTCCTCAAGCTCAACGCCAGAGCGGAGCTCGCAACGATCGGTTTTGATCTGTTTGAGGCGGCGCCCGATCTCCTGGTGCAGCAGTGGATCCCGGGCGACGACGCCGACGTGCATTTTTGCCTTGTGTATTATGACAGGGAAGGGCATGAATTAGCATATTACACAGGACGCAAGCTGCTTCAGTGGCCGCCGCGGTGCGGCTCCACCGCCGTTACCGTAAGTACCGTTAATGATGATGTTCATCGGTTGACGCAGGACGTTTTCCGCGAGGCGGAGTTTCACGGCCTTGGATCCCTCGAGGTAAAACAAAGCAGTGAAGACAAAAGGTATTACATCACCGAGCCGACGGTCGGTCGAAACGACTTGCAGTCTTTCCTCGCCGTGGGGGGGGGCGTGAACTTATCGGCCACGGCCTATTTCGATGCCGTCAACAGCGGTCAAGCAGCGAGCGCGGGGCGAGCGCGCAGGGCAACGTGGCTCAACGAATACTCGCTGCCCGCTGCCATCAAGCAGTCGGGCCGGTTCAAGTACAGGCATCTCCTGAGACTGCTCGGCAAAAGGATGTCGCTGGCCTATTTCAGTTTTGCCGATCCTATGCCCTTTTGCCATCTGTTAAAGAGGAGTATAGGCAATAAATTGAAGAAGTTCGGTGGCCGCGTTTTCAAAAAGATCCTTCGGCGCCCGTGAAAGAGAAACTCCGCCGCGAGCGGCAACGTTCGTCGTAATGGTGTCTGTCGCCTCTGCTCGTTGTTGGTGAGTCTGCATTTGAGATACCGGATCACAATACTCCTCGCGCTGCTTGTTGTCGGCTACTTGCCCTGCGCGGCCGGCCGAGCCGAGCAGGGAAGCCGGGGTACGGCTCCGCCTATAAGGATCACTCGGCGGCGAAAAATAATCGCCGACTTCGAGCGCCCACGCGACGTTGCTCGCTGGGTGCGCAGCTATATCAGCAAAAGACCCTTCCATGTCAAGAACAGGCAGTTTGCATCGGAAGGATCCGGGTCAATGGGGTTCGATCTGGATGCCGGGCGGCAATACCCCGGAATCAAGCTGACCGCACCCAAGGGCCGATACTTCAATTGGTCGGTCGCCGATTATCTCAGGTTCGAGGTGTTCAACGCTCAAGATTATCGCGTGAGGCTCTACCTACGGATAGACGGCCCCGACGATAACGGCCGCCACAGGCGCAGCACGGGCGACTTTTCACTCAGGCCCGGCATCAACTATCTTCGCTTCTCATTGCGTGAATTCGGCGACCGCCCGCACGCCGTCGACCGCGCAGAGATCGTCCAGCTACTTCTTTTTGCCGTCAAGCCGGAGAAAACATTGCGCTTTTATCTCGATCAACTCCGGCTCGAAATGAAGCCTGAGGTCAAGATCGGCGAGAAAAACGTATTCCTTTTCGACTTCGGCCCTACCGTTTCGGCCACAATGCCCGGCTTCGTCCGGATATCCCCCCAGGATAAGTTCTCGGACGATACGGGCTTCGGCTTCTCGGTGAAGCCGCTGCTGGCGTCTTCCAAATTGTACCGCCTCGACACCCTCGCCGACGATTACGTTTATACGGGGCACAAGAAAGAGGCCGAGTTTTCTGTGAGTCTGCCGAATGGGCGCTACAGTGTGGCTTTGCTGCTGCGGGCCTTCGACGATCGCGATCTTCTCAGCCGGGCGTGGTCGGTGGCGGCCAACGGCAAGCTCAAGAAGCAGCACGGCGTCTCGGCCGTCAGCTTTTATTCCACCAAAGGCTACTACCGGGGCTTTGAGATCGACTACCATCCGGGCACGGATATATGGGAAGAATTCGTCAGGGACCACGTGCCGCTTTGCCGGTTCGAGGCGGAAGTCGAAGACGGCCTCCTGCGCGTTGCATTCAAGTCGTGCTCGCTTTATGCAATGATGGCCTGGCCCGCGGAGCGCAATAACTGGGGCGAGCGGCTCCTCGAGCAGGTCCGGCAGATGCGCAAGAATGAGTTCAGCAAGCTCAACTGCTGGCTGAGGCCGTCCAGGAAGGTCAGAGGCCCGAAGCAGGCCGTCCTCGCGCCTGTCTCGTACCTGCGCAACGTGGGCCCCGATTTTATTCCGCAGGTGCACGGTGGCCCCGCAGCCTGTTATGTGAACGCTGCGCCGGGGGAGTACGAGCCCGTGGCTCTGGCCTTCAGGGCTCCGGCGGAGTACAAGAACATCACCGTGCGCGTCACCGATTTCAATGGGGACGCGGGCGTTATCGCGGCTTCGGCGGCCGACGTGCGGCTTGCCAGGCTATTCCCCAAAGGAAGCCAGGGAGTCTACGAGTTGGTCCCCACCATGCTCGAGCCGCCGGCCGGCCGCACCCTCCGAGCGGACGTTACACGCGAGTTTTTGGTCGACGTTCACGTCCCCGATAACGCCGCCCCCGGAAGTTATAGCGGCCGGGTGATACTTCAAGCCGAAGGCCGGGCGTCGGTGGCTGTGAAGATGATCGTTAGGGTGCGTTCTTTCCCCCTCGCGGACGATATACCGGTGCGGTTTGCGATGTTCTATGGAAACCCTTTGGCCTTCAAGCATCACTACCTGCAATTCTATGAGGGCTACGGTCAATGGGAGGCGGCAATCGACTCCGAGATGCGCAACATGAAGGCGCATGGCTTTAATACGCTGTCCACTAGAGGGCCCGAGATCAAGGGCATGGAAGATGGAATCCTGAAGCTTGATTTCACCTCCAACGACCGGTTGCTCAAGCTGTGCCGCAAACACGGTCTTGCCGGCCGGCACATTGTTATCTTTGCAATGCGTTACGCGCAGCGGCTCGAGCGTTACGGCCTCAAGGAATTCTCGCCTGAGTTCAACGAAGCCTACATAAATGCGTGCCGGCAAATCGTCCAATGGGCGAAAAAAAACGAGGTGCCGATCCTGATCTGGGTCGTCGACGAACCCCGCGAGAGAAACGCGAACTGGTGGAATAAGGACCTTGCGGAGACGCTCAAGTACATCGAACTGGTGAAATCGGTGCCCGGCGCTCGCACGTTCCTGACTGTGACCTCCGATATGAACGATGGGCTCGACTACAGCGTTTTGGCCGGAAAGGTCGACGTTATTGCGGCGCATCCCACGAAAAAATCGCGTAAGCTCCTCGCAAAGGCCGGCGAATTATGCATCTACAATGCCGGTCGCGACAGGCTCAGTTGGGGGTTTTGCGTATGGCGGGCCGGAGCATTGGGCCGGCGTGAATGGGCATACCAGTGGATCAACCAGCCTTATAATCCATTGGATCCCGAAAACTGGGCTGTCGCTTACCCCAGCCCCTACGGCGTGCTGCCGACAATCGACGAGAAACGCATACGCGAGGGTATTGACGATTACAAATACATTTACACGCTCGAAAAAGAAATGGCCCGCGCGCGGGCCGAAGGCCGAGATGTTTCGGCCGCGGCGGCGCTCCTCAAACAAATGCGCGAAGCTGTTCCCCGGTACCTCGCTGCTGAATCCGCTGAAACCAGGGATCTTGAATATGAGCTGAACGAATGGCGTGAGAGAATCGCGGCAGCGATCGAAAAACTGAAGCAACGGCGGCTTCGTCCGCCATCCGAACGTTGAAAGAGATCACCCCCGTGCTTTTGGCGCCCTGACCGCCGCCCAGATCGTGCTGAGGCTGAGAGCCAAAGCCACGGTCGAATGTTGATTTTTGTCTTCACATGTGATATTATTTCAACGGCACTTCTTCATGCCCTTGCCCGGCTGATCGCGTCGCGGGTGGTCCATGCGGCGACAAAGCGCTTTGGGCCGACAGGGGAAAGAAAAGGCCGCAATGAAAAGAAACAAATTATATAGGGTCACTCCTTGGAGTTTTGCGTGGGCAATCCTGAGACAATTCTTTGCCACTGCCAGGGAGAGCGGCCCGCGGAGGGCCGTTAGGGCTGTTAGGCATCGAATCTCAGAGGCGTACCACGACTGGCGTCTCGGGATCAGGACGTGGAACTTCGTTGAGCTGCGTGAGCTGGGGATCGACAATCCGGCCTGCAACGATTACCAGCCGACGGACTACAGGAGCCTCAAGCGGGCATTTAGATATTTGAGGGTCAGAGGAAACGAAGAAGTCTTCCTCGACTTCGGGTCCGGCATGGGTCGGGCGGTCTTGGTGGCGGCCCGGTACCCCTTTCGCAGGGTGATGGGCGTTGAAGTTTCGCACAGGCTCAACACAATCGCCCAAGAGCATCTGGAACGGGCGCGGGAAAAGCTCAGGTGCAAAAATGTTGAACTGATAAATGCTGACGCATCTGCGTTTCGTATCCCGGCCGACGTAACTGTGGCGTACTTCTATAATCCGTTCGGCGCGGAACTTGTTTCAACTGTCATGCGCAACATCCGCGCGTCGCTCCTTGAAACGCCCAGGAAATTCACGATTCTCTATAAGAACCCGTCGCCCTCGGGTTTCGACGGCTATGTCGGCCGGTGCGAGTGGCTTATCAAGCGGCGTGAGTTCAAATGCTACTCGGGCCACCCGTTTGTCATCTACGAGGCCACGCCCTGAGCCCGCCCGATCTGCAGTTGGGCAGAATTGGCCGCGGCGGAGCCGACCGCACCGTAGAACTTCCTGCGGTCGGGCGCATCAAGGATTGCTTCACAAACGTTGGTAAAAAGCCGATACTCAGGTGTGTTTGGAGGCAGGGCAAACAGAGCGACACGGCAAGTTACAAAAACAGAAATAGCCGTGACGCAACCCCTCTAGGGGAGGGTGCCATGGAGGGTACTG
>Ga0180432_10009878_pt1 | contig 11544 bp, 19 predicted proteins | sample SS_ome_10_FD_132414 | JGI IMG/M metagenome (GOLD analysis project Ga0180432, IMG submission 132414) | Hypersaline lake sediment archaeal communities from the Salton Sea, California, USA - SS_1_MS_2 metaG | ecosystem: Environmental > Aquatic > Non-marine Saline and Alkaline > Hypersaline >... | reverse complement strand
GTGCTTAACACTTTCTTTTATAAAAGAGACCCAGCTACATCACAACCATGTCAATAGTAAATGTTAAGTATTAACAATATATTCACATTTTGCCTTTAAAGGAATTATAATATAATGAAAAAAAAACCGTATATTAATCATAAAAAACTGTTAAGCCCGCAAAAAACAATGGTACATGCTGGTACATTTTTAACACTTTTATGAAAAGAAAATAGATGAGTATATAAATTAATGGGTTTTAATACGGTTTAGAAAATATATATTATTGTTTTTTTATTTTTTTTTGAGATTGCAGGTTTTTATTCGTAATCACTAAAAACGTTAAACTTTTCACCAGCATATAAATATTAGTATTAATTTTTTATTTTTGTAAACATTTGTTTTTATCTAATGGAAAAATGGAAATTAATAATAAAAAAACATTCACAGGGGAATATATTAATAAAAAAGTATTAATTGTCTTTTTAGATGGTGAAAACCATTTCTCTAAAAAAACAGGAATATGCACGTATAAAGATAATTATGATATAATTCTTGATAATAAGGATATAATACCTAGAGGTAGAATGATACGGGGAGAAATATTAGAAGATGAGTGAAGAAGAAATAATTGAAGAAGAGGAAGAATTAGAAACAAATGGGTATTTAACTAATGATGATATAAAAAGGTATGCATCTAATAGACAAATATTTGGTTTTATTAAAAAGAAATTTAATAGACTTTCTTCATCTGCAACATCACAAGTTATTAAATTATTATTATGGAGAGTACGTCCTATTAAAATAGAAGATATAACAAAATCAAAAGCATTTAAACAATACAATTTAAGTAAAATTGATGGTGACGTATTAAAGAAAGATTTTGTTGATTCATTATTATTAGAACTTAATGGGTTCTTAAAAAAGATTGGAAAGAAACAAATTGATTTTGATGAAAAGAAAAAAATAGATTTGTTTAAATTAAATAAACATTCGGAATATGTTGAGATTAGAAAATATATCTGTGATGAAGGAGGGGAAATGAAATTCCTTTATGATTTTGATAATGGAGATATAGAAGAAGAAACGTTTGATAATAGAGACACATTACAAAGAAATATTATCCAAGTAACATCAACAAATATAAAATTTGATTTTCCATTAGAATATTATTATTCTTGTGTTCAATGTAGAAACGAAGAATCAAGAAAAGCATATGAAACAATTTGTACAAATAATAAATTATTATGTACCGGTATATATGAATATGTAAACGGTGATGGTGAAGCAAAAAGAAGACCTTGTAGATTATCTTTAGTTCCTGATGGTGAGAGAACTCTTATTAAGACAGCACATTATTATCAAATAAATTATACAGATAAAAATGAAAAAGATAAAATAAATGCAGGTGCAGTTAGTTTTTTAAAAATGTTACCAGGATTTTATGAGTGTGTATTTTTTAAGATAAGCCAACCAAAGAAAATAGAGTTAATACAAATAATGCAATACAAACCAATTAAACCGAATAACTTTATTATTCCTGAACAGAATAAAAAAGAAAATTATATTTTTACATTACAAAAAGAATTTGATAAATATATAACACAACAAGCAGGAATGAATATTTGGGGGATGGTTCCGGTAAAGGTTGCATTAATATTACAAAAATTATTATCAGCATTAAAGATGGATTTAAATGGTAATGTACAAATTGTTGGTGATGCTAGTACAGGAAAGAGTACAGTCTTAAAGTATTATGGTTTTTTATTAAATAATAATTATCATTTAAGTACAAGCGGAATAAGTATCAGTGTTCCAGCATTAAGAGGAACGAAACTTGTTGTAACATTATTAGGAACTGATAATAAATTAATAACATCTGGTCAGTTAGGAAGTTATAAATCTATTCATATAGATGAGGCAGGGGAGAATAAAGAGTTGGTACAAAACCTTAAAACATTTTTACAAGAAACAAATTATAGTTATGATAAGGCAGGGAGCACAGGAATATTTCATGCAAGGACAACACAGATAAATTTAAGTGAGAATTTATCATATGACCACATTGGGCAATATAGAGGAAGTATTAAGAAGGCGTATAAAGATATAGATATAACAATTGATGGAGAAGAGAAAGAAGAGTGGAGTGAAGATTGGGATTTACATTTACCATTATCAGAATATACAAACCAATATTTAAAACGAATAATTGAAGATAAAAGAACTGAATATAGGTTAAAACAAGTGTGGTGGATTGATGGATATGATTATGCATTACACGAAAGATTTTTGTTTTACTTTTATTTAGTTAATGAAAAACAAAATATGGAATTATCAGCAGTTGTTAAGAAAAATAATATGAAAGACCCTATTAGTGAAAATTTTGAATTACTAAAAATATTAAAGACAACAACGATTGATGAATTTTTTGATTCATTAATGGAATATAAAGATGAAGAAGGTACAGAAAAATTTTATGAGAAGGTTGATAAAATTTTAAAACAATATCATATTCACACGAATGCTAGAATAAATAAATTTTATTATAATGTTATTAAACTTTCCAGAATAATTAACAGAAGAAAAAATTATGAGGAAATGGATTTTGATTTGTTGAGATATATATTAGAAACAACAAATAGAAAATTAGATATAGCAGATTCAAATAATTATAACATTAAAGGGCCGACAAAAAGTGTTGATGTGCCTGAAGAAAGTATAAAAAAACGGGGAACAAAGTTTGGATTACCTGAAGGAGCGTTTGAATAACATGGAAAACAAAGAATGGATAATTGGAGTATTAAATAAAGCACTAATACAAAATAAAATGGAAGCAAAAGTTAATTATGAACTTAAAATGAAAGGAGTTGAAATAATTTCATTATGTATGGATAAGGCACGTACAGAAGCAATAAAACAAATTTATGTTGAAGGCCTTAAAAGAGTGTATAAGGGAGAAGAAGACTTGGGTGAATATGTAGAATGGATAGAAGAAAAAATAATAGATTAAATTATCAAGATGAATATAAGGAGACTATAAACAAGAAGTCATTTATGAAACTTGTGTTGAAGAGATATCCCAAGCTAAAAGAAAGTACAGCACAACGTAGATGGTATGATTGTAAAAAGGTTTTAGGAGAACAACAAGATGAACCTATACAAAAAAGTGTGTTTGCAGAAGACATTCCTGTTAGCAAACCCCCAACCTTAAAAATGATTCAGTTTGAAGATATGAAAAGAATGAAATATAAAATAACAAAAGAGTTTTTAAGAAAATATGGATATAATTATGATGAGATAAATTGGTTAGAAAAACACGGGGAGATATAAAATGGAAGAAGAAATGAAAAGTTTATTAAAAAATTATTTAGTAGATTTAAAGAAAAAAGAAATAGATAAGTTTGCACGTGCAAAATTATTAGAGATAACAATGCGAGAGTTTAAATTATCACAAAGAGCCTTAGGAGAAAAGATAGGCGTACCGCATAGTACAATAGCAGATTGGTTATTAATTAATAAATTAGATGAACAAGAATATAAAGATATGAAGACACAAGGACTTAATGATACAGAAATTTATAGGGAATTAATAATTAAAAAAATGGAAGATAGAATTGAAATTAACGGTCATTGGTACGTGCGAGAAGATAGCTTACCACAATCAGAAAATCACATTGACGAAGATATGGAACTAATCTTCAGTAGAACGTGTACGCTTGAAGACGATAAACGTTTATTTACTTTTGATGTGTTGGAAAACGACAATCAAGAATTGGTAATGCCGTCATTATCATACTGCAATAAACGAGTTAAGGATAGTGATACGATACATGTTGGTGATAATGAGAATTGGTTTCTTCAACTTATTGAACGTGATAAATTAGCAATCAGTCAATTGGATGGTGAAATTGACTTGGAATCGGACCGAGAGATGTTAATCAGGTTTTTGACGGAATTGTATGAACGTAACTGGTTTTAAAAAAAATAAAATGAATTACGAAGTATTTGAAGACTTTAGAGAGTTTGCTATAAATCAGCATGATGTTGTATGTAACCAAAAATATGGTGATATTCACCCATATTCATTCCATTTAGATTTGGTTGTAAGCCAAGTTAGACTTTTCTACAACCATGTTAACTTTAGTAGGACTGAACAACTTAATGTTCTTTGTGGGGCAATTGGTCACGACCTGATTGAAGACGCCAGAGTAACTTATAACGACATCAGATACAAAGTTGGTGTTGAGGTTGCTGATATAATCTATTGTTGCACTGAAGAAAAAGGTAAGAATAGAGATGAACGTCATTCTGAAAAGTATTTCAATGAGTTGAAAGAAAATGAACTGGCAGTATTCGTTAAGTTATGTGACATCATTGCCAATGTGAAATACTCTTTATTGACCAACTCATCAATGTTCAATAAATACAGGAAGGAATACCCTAAAGTTAAAGAAAAACTTTATATCGAAAGATATGATATTCTTTTTGTATATTTGGAAAAACTTTTATTTATAATAGTGTTGTTTTCAATAATATTGATTAGTTATCTTTATGGTTCAACCTATCAACATGAAATAGCACATCAAGAAATTGGAAAAGATTTTGGGTGTATTAATAGTTCAATTGAAATGAATTTCAAAGGAGGAGTTTATAGATGTTATAATTATGAAAATGGGAATACAGAAGTATCTATTGAAGAAAAATATTTACAGAATATGAATGAGATTGTAAGTTATAATTTAACAGGAATTGGTTTTTTATTATGGGCATTATTTTTTACAACAACAATTATATTGGTAACAAAATGAATTGGTATGAATTAGATGAAGGAGAGAGAATAAAACAAGTTTATAGTAAATACACTATTCAGCAGTTTTGGGAATGGTGGAGCGATAATAGTAATCAATTTATGGAAGTTAGAATTAAAGATTGGAAAGTGATTAAAGATGTTGCAAATCAATTTAATCTTAAATATTCAAAAAGTGGGGTTTATGTTAATAATTATATTCAATTAAAAAATGTAATTGCTTCTGTTAGAGATAAAACTACTGCATGGTTTGGAATTAATCCAAAAAAGAAAAATTGGCTACCAGTTGGGTTTAAAGGGTTTAGTGGGAAGGATGATTTTGTTTTAAGTGTAAATTTTATTTTTATAGATATTGATAGAGTTGAGAAGACTGGGCAAGCTACAAAAGATGATTTAAAGAAGTGTGATATGTTAGCAAATCTTATTTTAGATACACTAGGCAAATACAAATGGAATAAAAACTATATTAAGATTTGTAGTGGAAACGGATTACAATTACTTATCAAACTAGATATACCTTTCCAAATACCAAATAGAGTTTATAGTAGTAAACTAAAAGATTTTGAAATTAATGAAGATTTTGAGAAATCAATTGCTTATGTTCGTGAAGGAATAGGAAAACAACTTTTACAATTTTGTAAAAGATATAAAAAAGAATTAGGTGTTGAAGTAGATAAGAGTTGTTTTAATATTGGAAGAGTAGGAGCAATACCAGTTACTAAAAATTTTAAGTATGGAGGATTTAATTGGAGAGGAATTGTTGAATTAAAAAATGGGGAAAACGAAGGACTAAGTGATTACATACTTAATAGTTTTGAGAATACAGATTTTAGAAGAAGTGAAAATATATTTACAATAAGAAAGGCAGTTGGGGGATTACATTATTTAAGAAAAGGAACATTGGAAAAGAATCCAATTATAAGATTAATATTAGATAATGATTTACCGTATGGGGAAATTAATAATAAACTTTGGTTTCAGTTTAAATGTTTATTAAGAGATAGTAAGTTTGATTTAAATAGTTCTGAGTTTAGAGTTATGCATAATAAATTACAAACAAAATTAAAAGGAAACTTATCAACAAACCTACCTAATAAAAGATTTGAGTTTAGTGAAGATATTATTAATAAGTTTTGTATGAATAATATGATACCTCCAATATATCCTTTGTGGGTTAGAAAAACTAAAAAGATGGATTATTTATTAGAAAATATAAATTGGGAGGTATTAACTTATACAGGAAATCAAATAAAATTAATAGGTAAAGATATTTTCGAAGATATGGATAATTTAAAGAAAATATTAATAGAAGGAAACATTCTAAATAGAGATATATTTGGGGATTTTTTATTAGCAAGTATCAAAAAATATGGAAAGGAAAAAACTAAGTATTATTTTGACAATGAAATTTTTTATAAATATCTTTCTTTTGAGTAATAATAAATAAATATATATATAAAGGTGTTCTCATATAGTAACTTTATAATGTTGGGAATAGATAAAAAATTAAAAAAAATGCTCGCTAGTTCTTCATCTAGTCTAAATACCCCCGACAGCCTTAGGAAGAGGGGCGCCATACCCTCTCCTTCGGTTTTTAATAAAAATATGTTTAATAAACCATTTAATAATATGATGGGGGATTGGGACAAAGATGGAGTTAATAATATTATGGACTGTAAACCCAATAATTTTTTTAAACAAGGATTTGGGGACGAAGCAAGAGTACCAATAGTTGATTATCCTGAGCAATATGGGTATAAAAAAAAGAAAGTAATGATGACTCCTGATGAATATATGATGAAAAGCAGAATTGCCCATCAATGGGAAGGAACACCAGAACAATATGAAAAATCAACCGTTTTTCCATCTAATGTTGAAAAATTAAAACCAATAATTGCGAGCAAAGAAGGTAAAATGGCAGTTCCTTGGATTGAAACTAAAAGAGGTAAATATTATGACCAAGAAGGAAGGCATAGAGCAGTTGCAGCTAGACAATTAGGAATTAAAAAAATTCCAGTGTTTATGGTTGAAACTGATAAACAATATATTTCTGAGGAGGAAGAAAATGAAAACTGATAAAATTATAAAAAATATTTTAGGAAAACCTAATAAAAATGATTGGGATGGTGATGGTGTTCCAAATAAAAAAGATTGCCAACCTAGAAATGTAATGAGACAAGATGCTATTGGTGATGTAGGTTTACAAAGAATTGATAATAATCTAAATGATAGAGCAAGTAATTGGGGAAACAAACCAATAGGTGATAAAATATGAAACGAATATCAATGCCAAAAACCAAAGGAAAATATAAATGTCCAAGATGTGGAAAAATATATATGAGTTTACAAACACTAGCAAGTCATTTAGATAGATGTAGAGGAAAAATATGAAACGAAAAAATTTATTACAGGAAGAGGCAGGAGACAGAATACTTAATCCCCAAAGAGTGATTAAAAATGCTTTAGGGTATCAACATTCTAGGCGTAGAGATAATTATGAATATTTAGATGAAATTGAGGAGGAGAATTAAAATGCAAGGAAGATGTATGAAATGTAAAAAGCAAGTTCCAATTGTTGATATGAAAAAAGTTCTTATGAAGAATGGAATGTTAGCAGGTAAAGGACATTGTGGTAAATGCGGAACAACAGTATTTAGAATAATTGGTAAGAAGTGATAAAAATGTCAATGACAGATATATTTGGAACAACTCTTAGTGTTGGAGATTTCATTGTAGATGAAAATGGAAATGTAGGTAAAATAATTAATATTCAACACGATGAGAGAGCATTAGTAGATTTTGGAAAAAGTATTGGAACTGATATGGTTTATATAGGAGAAAAAATAAAAAAAGGTAAATATTGGTGATGCAAATGGACCCAGTAAAAAAAATATTAGGAAAAAGGAAGTTAAGAAAGTTTGTTCCAGAAGATGAGGATATTGTTGAGTTTGGTTCAACATATGAAGAGGCCTACGGTAATGAGGTTGATGTTTATGGAAACTAAAAAAATAAAACAAAAAGTAGAAGATTTAAAAGTAAAAGCCGAACTATTAAAAGACGATGCAGATTTATATATTAGAAAAAATCCTTATAAGGCAATGGCAATTGCAGGTAGTATTGGAGCAGTATTAGGAGCATTAATATCTAAAGTGTGTTATAGAAGAAAGTAAATAAATATTAATTAAAAAATCAACAACTATATAAATAAGTATCAATTATTAAATGTAAAACAAACGTGGAGGGAGATACGTATGACAAACGAATTTGAAAAATTAGACACTGATGAAAGTGTACCAGAACAAGTTATTTCTGATTTACCTGAGGATTCCAACCAAATAGTTTCTCAAGGCAATGCAGGACAAGTATATGATTGGAGCAAAGCACCTGAAGGAGTTAAGGCACCACCAAGAATTGATTTAAATGGAAAAACCGCAGTAATTAAAAAAGCTGATATTATTTTACCACCAATGGAACAAAAGTGGGATTTAACAAAAGCAGGCGATAAAGAATTTAAATATTGTAAGTTTGTTCTATATTATGATATAGATGGACAACAAGAATTCTTTTCAGGGATAAGAGTTTTTAAGAGAATGGAAAATGATAAAGCTCTTTACTCACACCCAACAATAACAAGAGACAGAAAATCACAAGCAAGTAATCTGTTTGGACTTTATGCAGACTTTAAAAAGAAAGACATAAAAGAAATCTCACTTAGAGAATTTATGGGATTTTTAAACAGTCAACCTAAAGTTGTTATTGTATCTGAAGAAGTTGAGAATCCAATAACTGGAGAAATAATTAACAAAAATTTCGTAAAGGAATTTGTTAATTAATTTTTTTTTTTTTTAATTAGGTAATAAAAAAATGGATAGACCTACATCATTTAGTCAAAATATTATGTTCGAGAAATGTTCCAGAAGTTGGTATCTTTCTTATATTAAAAAGATACCTTCTATTAGTGATATGAGTTATGCTTATGCTGGTTCTATATTACATACACTTCTTGAAAAGTTTTATAAGGGAGAGATAACTGAGATAGAGAAATTAAAAGATGAGTTTGAATCATTATGGGGAAAACAAAAGTTTAATGATGTAGTTAGAAATAAAAAAGAAAGTTATTGGCTTATGTTCCTTAATGGAATAGCATTAAAGAAAACATTTACAAGTCTGGAAATGAAAATCTTTTTTCCAGATGTTGTGGCATACATTGACGGAGTGGATACAAATAATGATGAAATTGTAGATTGGAAAAGTAGTACACGTTCTACTGAGAATGAAGAAGAATATAAAAAACAATTATTATTTTATAGTTATTTATACTATCGTAAATTTGAACGATTACCTAAAAGGGCAGTTGTTTATTATCTTAAATATTCAGGTAGCAAAGGACAATTAGAAATTAATCCTACTATGGAAGATATAAAACAAATTGAAGATTGGCATTTTAAGATTAGAGAAGAGATGGGGAATATTATATTAGATAGAAAAACTCCGCCTAGATGTTCTGAATGTTTTTTCTTTTGTCCATATCCTAATTTATGTAATGGGGGGGAAAGTGTTTATAAGTTTACTTTAAATATTAGAGGAAACTTTATTTATATTGATGGACCATTTACAGATTTGTTAAATAAAGGATTGGTATATAATTTTAGTTATGAATTAAAAAATGCATACTTTATGAAAAAAGCAAATCCAAATATTAATACTATTATATGTTTTTGGAAACAAAATAGACGACAAATTCCATTAGCATTTAAAGATAAATTAATAGAAGTGTTACAAAGGTATGCTGATTATAAGAAGAAGGAACTTGCAATAGATATTAATGATGAGAGAAAGTTTTCTAATATGCAAGGTAAAATGCCTGAGAAGTTTATTAATGATAAAGTATTAAGAGACTATCAAAAAGAAGCAGTTGAAACCTTTTTGAGAAAAAAGATAGGAATACTTGAAGTTGGAACTGGAGGGGGAAAGACAGAGATAGCTATTGAACTTATTAGAAGATTAAATATGAATACTTTATTTATTGTTGATAAAATAGAATTACTTAAACAAACAAAGAAACGTATTGAAGATAGTTTAGGTATTACAGTCGGACAAATAGGAGCAGGCAAACAAGATATAAAATTAATTACAGTAGCAACAGTTCAAACAATAACAAAACATTTAAGTACACTAGCTCCTTATTTAAGATTAGTAAGGTTTGCAATATTTGATGAGACACATAAAGTTGCAGCAAAGTCATATTGGAAAATAGCTCAAAAATTAACTACAACTGAATTTAGATTGGGTATTAGTGGAACAGCATTTCGGGATGACGGAAACGATATGATGATTCATGCTTCTACTGGATACAAGTGTTTTGATTTAAGTGGAAAGAAATTAATTGACAGGGGATGGTTAGTAAAACCGAATATTACATTTTATAAAAATTTCTTAGATAAAGATACTGAAAAAGAAATAGAACGGGGATGCAAGGAAGGACTAATAAATGAAACACCAAATTATAGTAATTATTATAACGGGTTTATTAATCAAAATAATTCTAGGAACAATATTATTCTTTACACTACAGAAATGAATAAAGGTAAGAAGATATTAATTTTAACTAAATTAATTGAACACGGACAACGTCTAAAAGAAATGATACCTGATAGTGAACACTTATATGGAGCAACAAATAAAACAGAAAGGGAAGATGTTTTTAATAAATTTAATAATGGTGAGATAAAAGTTTTAATATCAACTATATCTATTTTTGCTGAGGGCATAGATATTCCTAGTTTAGATATAGTAATCAATGCTAGTGCAAATAAGGGAGATGTAAAAACAATTCAAGTTCTAGGAAGAGTATTAAGAAAGATGCAAGGAAAACAAAATGCCCATTATTATGATTTTTGGGATAGCAATTCTTTTTTTAGAGTAGCAAGTATGGCAAGAAAAAAAGCGTTGGTAAGAGAAGGACACGATATAGAAATGTATGATTTTTCACAACATTTAAATATCGACAACCAATAAATATTAACATAAAACGGAGGAAGTAAAAATGAAAATAAAAACAAAAACATTAACAGAATTTTTAAGTAAAACAAAGATGAGTGGGACACAGCAAATTGATGAGTGTATGCTTGACTTCCAAAAAGAAGGATTAAAGATTAATGCTAATTCACCTGCAAAAATGTCAAGGGTTATGGCGTGGCTTAAAACAAGTGCATTTGAAGAATATAATGTTTTAGGAAAAGTAGGAATTAATGATATGGATACTATTATTAAAGTAATGGAAAGATTTGGTGAGAAGATTACACTTAAGAAAGAAGGAAATTTATTAACTATTAAAGGAGACAATAAAAAAGTTGATATTGAATTAGTATCAGAAGATTTTTTAAGTACTGATTCTGAACCTAAATTAGAGTTTGATGATAAGTTTATTATTACATCTAAGAAAATGGATGAGATTATTAAAGATGTAAAAATGAATAAGGACACAATAATAAAAATTAAAACAACTGAAAAGAAGGTGCTATTTTCTAATACTGGAAAGTATAAATTTAATAATACAATTGAAAGTGAAGAAACAAAAGGCGGAGTAGAAACATCTTATGGTGAACCACTGATTGATTGTGTAACAAATTTAACCGGAACTTTAGAGTTTAGTGTTAAAACAAATTATCCAGCAAAGGTTATGGAGAAGACAGATATTAGTGTGGTAACAATTATTGTTGCTCCTAGAGTTGAGGGTAGTGACGAAGAATGAAACC
>Ga0180432_10009877_pt1 | contig 11545 bp, 6 predicted proteins | sample SS_ome_10_FD_132414 | JGI IMG/M metagenome (GOLD analysis project Ga0180432, IMG submission 132414) | Hypersaline lake sediment archaeal communities from the Salton Sea, California, USA - SS_1_MS_2 metaG | ecosystem: Environmental > Aquatic > Non-marine Saline and Alkaline > Hypersaline >... | reverse complement strand
GTTCGACGATATGGACGCCCTGGCCGATGCCGTCATTCGCTTCGAGCGGCAATCGCCAGCGGGCACGTATTTCATCCCGAACAAGTTGCACGCCGGCTGTCTCGCGCGTGCGGTGAATAAGACGATCGACTGGCCAGAACCGGGGCAATTATCGTCAGACAACGATATTGTTCGCCGTCATTTCCTGCTGATCGATCTTGATCCCGATCGGCCGAAAGAAATCTCTTCGAGAGATAGCGAGCTGGAGGCGGCGCGAGTCGTCGGCCGCGAGATCACCAAATGGCTGGCCGATGCGTTCGAGTTCCCGTCTGGCGTACACGCTCTAAGCGGTAATGGCGTGCATTTGCTGTATCGCATCGACTTGCCCAACGACGATGACAGTAAAGCCCTTCTCCGCGATTGCCTGATCAGCCTTGGGCGACGATTCAACAAGCCAGTTAATGGCGTCAACGTCAAGATCGATCGCACGGTATTCAACGCCGCGAGAATCTGGAAGCTCTACGGGACCGCGGCCCGCAAGGGATCGCACACAACCGATCGACCGCACAGATATGCAACGCTGGTCAGGGTAAACGGCAAACTCCCGGTCTTCGATGAACTCGGAATCGTAACGCCCGAGCAGCTTCAGCAGCTCGCGGACTTTGGACGCCCACCCTCCACCCAGCCGAAATCGAAATCGAAATCCAAGAAAAAGAAGGTCGTCGTGCCGACGCCCGATTCGTCGGGCTATTATTTTGACCTCGATTCGTTCATCGGCGAGCACAATATCCAAGTATCGGCCGTCGATCCTTGGGACGGCGGCTTGCGGTATATCCTCAAGCATTGCCTTTTCGACGAGTCGCATTCCGGCTCTGAGGCTTGTATCGGCCGGGCCAGCGACGGGGCGATATTCTACAAATGTCAGCACGATTCATGTTCTGGCCGAACCTGGAAAGATGTTCGAGAGAAATTCGATCCGGCCGCGAAACGTGCCGTCGAACGACGCGAGGCCGAGGAAGCGCCGACCGACCCCTATGCCTTGGCTCGAATGATCCTGGACGACATCTGGACCGATGACGATACGGGCGAACTTCTGGCCCGTCGCCATCGCCAGCAATTCTATGTGTACTCGCATGAGCGCCGCTGTTACGTGACCGTCGATCAGGACACGCTACAAGCTGACGTAACTCGCTGGCTTGGCGATCGCGTTGAGAAAACGACGGTGCGACTGGTCCGCGACACCATGAACGCTCTGGCGGCTATCGTGAATGTCGATCCTGAGCCGGAATTGCCGTTCATGTGTCTCGTGAAGCCCGATTCCGGAGCGCCGCCGGTTGCCGAGCGGGCGCGGCGAAACCGCATTGCCCTGCGGAACGGGATACTGGACATTGATGAGATCGTGGCCAACAAACCATTCGAGGATTGCTTACGACCGCACTCCGCGAATTGGCTATCGACCGTGGCTCTCGATTTTGACTTCCCAGTTACACAAGAACAAACCAGATGCGATCGGTGGCGACAATTCTTGCATGAAACGTTCGAAGGCGACGACGAGCGGGTTGCGGTCCTCCAGGAGCTAATGGGTTATTGCCTGACGCCGACGACTCGGCACGAGAAATTCGCGATATTCATCGGCGGCGGCCAAAACGGAAAATCGACGGTCCTGAACGTCATTACGCACATGTTGACGGAAAAATGCACGTCGTCGATTTCGCCGGCTCAATTCACGAACGCGACCATGCTTTATTTGACTTACGGCAAGCTCGCCAACTTGTGCTTTGACATGCGGAAGATGGATAGTGTTGAGGAAGGACTGATCAAGGCAATGGTGTCGGGCGATCTCGTTACGGCCGACCGGAAGTATCTCCCGGCCGTCCAATTCCGCCCGACCGCTACGCTGATATTCGCGACGAACTTGCTCCCGACCTTCATTGACACGACCGATGGGATCTGGCGGCGGGTAATAATCCTGCCGTTCGATCACAAAGTACCGATGAGCAAGCGCGACGGGTTGCTATTCGAGGAGAAGCTGGTTCCGGAAATGCCGGGTATATTGCTATGGGCCCTGGAGGGGCTCGCCAGACTCGAATTTCAGAAAGGTTTTTCCGACTCCCGCCAATGCAACCTTACCCTGCACGCACACAAGCGGAAGTGTTTCCCGATTCTGGCGTTCCTCGACGAATGCACGGAAACAGGCGGCGAAGTCGTCGGCAAGAAGCTGTATGATACATACCGCGAATGGTGTCGCGACTGCGGCCTGACGAAGCCGAAGCCGCTCCAGCCGTTCCTGAGCGACGTACTCACTTTCCGGCCTGACGCCGATCTCGCGGAATCGGGGCGGGGCCAAGGCCCAGGGCGGAACGACACCATAAAGCGAATTTCGCTGACGTTGGGGCTCCAGTTTGGACACCCGCAATCGCACCACCCAGGCGAATACGACATGTACAAGTAGCCCAGAATGCACGGGCCGGGCAGGTCTAAAAAGAGGCGATTAAAGACGCCGCCGGTTTGAAAGGTAGACGATGACATGGGTGTACTTAGAGAACTTGCTTTGTTCGCCGGGGCCGGCGGCGGATTGCTCGGAAGCCGATTGCTCGGCTGGCGACCCGTCTGCGCCGTCGAGCACAACCCCTACCGACAAGCCGTCCTCCTCGCGCGCCAAGCGGACGGCGTCCTCGATCCTTTCCCGATCTGGTCGGACGTTGGAGATTTCGACGGACGCCCGTGGCGTGGAAAAGTGGATATCGTCTCTGCCGGATTCCCGTGCCAACCGTTCAGCGTCGCCGGGAAACGCAAAGCCGCCGGCGACGAACGAAACGGGTGGCCCGACACTATCAGGACCATTCGCGCGGTGGGACCGGGTTACGCGTGGCTGGAAAACGTGCAAGGATTGCTCACCGCCGCGGAATGGCGCGCAGTCGTCGCCTGGCATACCATCGAACGCACTTTGTTTGGGCGAATTCGGCAGCGTCACACGGCGACTTTCCGACCTCCTGGATATTTCGGGGTTATTCTTGGGGACCTGGCCGAAGCGGGGTTTGATGCGGAATGGTGTGTGCTGGGAGCGGACGACGTCGGCGCCAATCACCGGCGGAAACGACTGTGGATGTTGGCATACGCCGCTGGCAACGGACGCAAGGGGCGAAATGTACCAATATTCCAACGGAGATCACAGCAAGCCGACGGCGACGCTGTGCGGGCAAGTGCGCGGGATGTTCCCGACGCCGCGCGTAACGCCGGGCGGGCCGGATTACGCGCGGGCGAATCGGCCGGGGAGCGGGGGCGACACTCTGGCGACGGCGGTAGCGCGGGAGAAATTTCCGACGCCCCGCGTCGAGGACGGACAGTGTGCGGGTCCGCATCGGGGCAAGCCGGACAGTTTGCACAGTTACACGAAGATGTTTCCGACGCCGAACAAGATGGACGCGATGGCGCGGGCGAAACAGAAAGGGGGCTGCTCGAATCTGAAGGACACGATCACTGGTGGGCAGCTGAACCCGACGTGGGTCGAGTGGCTGATGGGGTGGCCCATCGGGTGGACCGACTTGCGGCCATTGGAGACGGACAGGTTCCAGCGGTGGTTAGAGCTGCTGGGATATTATTAGGGGCGGGAATTTAGATCGTAAACAGAGCCGAATTCGCAGTGCGCAGAGAACTGCGTGCGAGTGTAGCCGCCGGAAAGGATCCGACGCTGCCCAGAACCCCCGATTTTGCCCGATTCCGCCGCGTGGAGGAGAGGGAGGCGTCCAAGTGGCCCGATCGCACCCCGGGGACATTTTGAAGCCCTTAGAGGGCCTGTATTGCGATTTATACACCACAATTCCGGGCTTTGGTCGTCATGTGACGCGGAATCTTTTGACTTGTGGCGCATCCGTGCTAGCTTTCACCGTGTGGCGATGATCACCAATGTTCAATCCAAAATATTCTGGAGTAACAAACCATGAGAAACATACTGCTTCTGGCCCTCCTGTTGGCTCTGATTCTGATCCCGATTCCCGGTTGCCCCCCGGCCGATATGTCGGTCGAGGACGGCGTTAAGTATATGGACGGAATGACCGTGGCCGCCGAGAAAATGGGAGTCGAGGTTTATGGCTTCCTGGAAGTTCAGCCGCGCGTCGGGATGTTTACCGAAACATCATTCGGCGCGCCCGGCCGTGCCGTGCTGTTCATGCGGGTCGTTCCCAAGGATCTCGGGGAGCCGGTCGTTCCTGAAGATTTTGAGGAGCCGACCGCCCCCGAGAGTCTTGAGGAACCGAAGTAATGCCTCGCGTGCAACGTCCCATCACCGGCGCCGAGTTCGGCACGCTGATGTTCATCGCCGTGGCTCTCGCGGCTCTCGTGGCCTCGCTCAACATGGGCGGTTGCAACGCTTTGTCGCCGACGGGCGAAATGGGCATAACCCCGCCGGCGGCGGCATCTCAGCCTGCTAGCCCGCCCGCCGGCGCCGGCGTAGTTGCTCAACAGGGCGTCGGCAACGCGAATGACCTGTTGGATCTGTTCGCCGATCTCGACGTGACCGGGCTGAACATCGAACAAGCGGCGCCTATTGCGGTGATTTTATTGCTGATTATCACAAACGGTTTCACGATGCTGCTCCTAGGGTGGATCGTGTGGCTGTCGCATCGCCGCGAAATGCGCCGCCTGAAAAGGGCTCCCTGATGTACTACGTTCTGTTCAAAGACGCCAAGGACGACAAATGGCGAATCAGTCTTAAGTTCGCCAATCATCGCACCTTCGCGACGACCGAAGCATATTCATCCTGGCACGCCGCGGTGCGTGCCATGCGCGGCATTCAGCCGTTCTTTTGCTCGATGAATCAAGAAGGGCGCCCGCACATGGATTGCCTGCGGCGCCAACCGTTTGATGTGCGTGTCCGCGACGCAACCGGCAAGCTCGGAAAGGCTACGGGGGTTGACTGGCTGCAAGAACCCGCCTTGCTCAAGTGAAGATGACGGTCTGGGGGTTAACGGGCTGAGCCCGGAAAGGAATTGGAAATGTCTGGCTTTATGATTCTTGAGATCCTGCAACGGTTGTTTGGAACGTGGTATTACTTCATGTACGGCACATCGCTCTAGGAGGCAATCAATGTCTCGACTCCGTTTTGATCCCACGTTTACCGATCGCGAGCGGGCGTGGGGCGCCGCCGTTGCGACTGTCCTGTGGATCGTTAGCTACGGGACGCTTCTTGGACTGATGACTTGGTCCATGAAATACGAGTCGCCATACTAAATTGGCTGGGCGACCGCCTGCCGCCTGCCAGGAAGGAGGGAATGCATGGAAGGTTAGACCACAATTGCATTATCGCATTACGCGTCCATGTCCGCCCCCGGCAAAGCTTCGCCGGGGGCGTTTTATTGCGCTATCGGGACATCGTAATCGTCCACGATTCCGAGTATCCCGTCCCAAATCCCGTAGCACGTGCCGTGCCACGTAAGGTGCCGTCACCAACTGGGGAAACCCGAACGGCCATTCGTATCCAAAGCGGGGACAACTCGAACATGGCAAACGAGTAGCTGAATTGATAGGTGTCGCCGGAAATGAAAACCGGCTCGACGTCGGCAAGCGTTACCGAATTTTCGCATTTGTCGAGCGTTTCAACGACTTGCGGCCCGTCAAAGGTTACGCAGAAAAAGAATCCATGGTCCCCGCTGACTTTCCAAGAACCATTCATATCGTTGATGCTTCGAACTGCTGAAGCTGGAAGAGTCTCGGCGGGACAGCCGGCCAGGGCAAACCCCGCCGCCGCCAAACACAATGCTAGAACGATGCGCCTGCGCATCATTGCGATCTCCTTTCGTGAAGTGATTACATGGCAACACACAGGCAAGTGTGGCAGAATTGCAGCGCAAATGCAACGCTAGTCAGCTAGGGGGCCTTCTTCTGAGGCTCCTGTTTCATCTTCTTGAGTTGGCCGGCAAGCCGTGCCCGGTACGATCGCCGTGTCGCCGGATTCTCGAACTTCCGCAAATATCGATTGTGCAACTTCACAAGTTTCTTCTTGTCGAAGCCATGAGCGGTTAACCATGCGCGGGCCGCATCGGCGTCGGCGAAGTAGGCCGCCCGTTTGTCTTTCCTGGTCGGGATCGGTTCGGACAGCTTCTTGATCCGGCCCAGGATGCTGGCGTCGCGGGTTTCGGCGTATTCGGACGCCTTCCCCTCCTCTTCCGCCGCTCGATTCCACCAGTACCAGAGCGTAACCTCCAGTTCGCGAGCGTAATCACGAGCGATGCGCAGTTTGCCCCGCTGAATCGACGTCAGGAACTCAGTCTCGAATTTCTTTTCGTCGGCGTAATTCATTTTTTGCGACATCGGGTCGATGTGCTTCAGCGACTCCAGGAACCCTTTGTAGCCCCGGCCGGACGATTCCTCGAACTTGCGACGGGCATCGACGAACGCTTCGTAGTCGTTCGCCATGGCGGCGTCTCGCATCGTTTTGTACGGCGATCGACCGAACCCTTGAGCACGGGGCTTGCCTTCTTTCGCGTAATACTTGTCGCGAAGATCGTGCATCGAATACAGAGCGGTTTTGCGAGGATCGACGACGCCCAGGCCGCTGAACTTTGCTGCGTAGCCGGGCCGTGCCCGCGTGCCGTCGCCGGTGAGTCGCCCCTTGATTTCGCGGTACTCGTCGCGAACGCCGGCAATGTTCGCCGCGGCCTCCCCGCGATCGACTGTCCTTGGATTCGCAAAATCTGGGAACAAGCTGAAGCCGGTAGCGACCTCGAAGCCGCCCTTGATGTCTGGTCGCAATCCCTGAATAAGCTTGTTGACCGGATCTTTCGCCGCCGAGGTCAGCAAGTCCTTCATCGTGATCTGGCCGGACTCGTACTGTGGCAAGAGCGAAAAAATTGTGTTTATGCCGAACCATTCGAGGAAATCGCCCAGGGCGCCGGTATTGCGGAGCACCCTTACCGACCCGTCGGGCGTGCGGCCCATCGTGATATGCGGATTCGACGTGTCGTAATCGCCCAGGGCTTCCTCGTCGTCGGGATTTATCAGGTTGTTCATAACCCACATGATCCCGTAGGGAATCGCGAGTTGCGACAAAGCGAGCGACTTGAACACGACGCCGGCGAATGCGTTGTCCCGGCCCTTGAGTCGGCCGTATTTGTAAGCGTTGACTATTAAACGCGGCCAGCGTTTCAGGTTGATCTCTTGCCAGCTCCAGAACGGAATCAAATTCTCTCGCATCCATTGGCCAAGCACGGTCAGGTTGCCATAGTCGCCCAGCAGTTCGCGACTCAGCTTGGCCGCCGCGACTTCCGGACCTAACGACGCCGCCAGGGCGTCAACGACTTCCTGTTTCGCGCCGCCGTAGGATTTCAACGTGCCGGCCTTGAGATGATCGAGGTAATACAGGTAAGCCGCATATCTCAGGATGTTCTCACGGAACGTGCTGAACTTGTGAACTATGGCGAAATACTTATGGACAAGGTTTCGCTCGCTAGCTTTCTCGGAATAGAACCGCTGAAACACGGGCAGTTCTTTCAACTCAGGAATGTCGTTCGCCGTCATCGAAGACGCCGTAACGCCCAGCTTAACAGCGCCCTGAAGTTCCGGCGACATCGAGAGGTTGCCACGGTACATCTTCCACAATTCTTCGATCGCGCGTTTTATGTACTTCAAAACGCCGATTGCCCCGGCAATCACCGGGGAAAGATCGCCCGTCTGGTTACGCTCCGTGTAACCGGCAATCCGCGTCGGCATGTACAGCATCAAAGCCTTCCACCATTTCATTGCGCCCCGGAGAACGTCGCTGACGATGCCTTCCGGCTTGCCCTTTTCGAGTTCGCCGAGCTGGTCGATTATCTCGGTAGGCAACACGAACGACGCCCGCTTGCCGCCGATCACGCGAACCGCCTGGAGCTGGTCCTCGGTCAGCGGTACGGCCTCGCCGGCGGCTTCCTGTAACGCCTCGATGATCTTCTCAGGGATCGTCAGCGCCGTGTAGAATACGTTGCCGGGCTCGGGTTGCCATGCCGCGTAATCTTTGTTCTCTCGAAGCAGGTCTTCCCAATCGACCTGTTTGTTACCGAGGGCGGCATCATAGAGTTTCCGCCGGTCGCTGATCGCCTTGAAGATGCCCTTGGCGGCTCGCTCGGCGGCTTCGTTGCCGGAATGCCCGTCGGCGATCCAGTTCAAAAGCTGAAACCAGCGCGAGTCGAGGGAGTCGAAGGAGGCGTCCTCAGACAGATCCGCGATCTTGTCGAATGCGCTCGTGTTGATCCGCCCGTTTTCGATCATGCCCCGGATCTTCCCGGAACACATGGCGATCTTTTGACGCATGTAGTACGTCGGATCGAGTTCGGACAATTCTTCGATCCAACCGCGTCGCTTCAGGCGTTCGTCGCTTTCACCGCGATTGGGCCCTTCGGACGATTCCCGGATCAAGTCGCGCAGCTTGTGAATGCGGGCGACATTTTCCGGGCCGCCGACCAGCATCTCAAAATTGCGATCCTTGGCTTGATCCTTCAGTCGCCGCAGAATGCCGTACCTGTCGTCGAGCTGGCGCAGCTTCTTTTTCTTTTCGATCTGAAGGTGGGCGTCAACCATCCAGGATGATTCGGCTTCGATGTAGCTCGTGTTGTAATCAAACTCAGGCCCGAACTCTTCAACGCCCTTCACGCGCCGTTTCTGGAAGCCGCGTTTGTTCATGTGGGCGCCCTGCCGTCGGGCGTAGCGTTCGACCTGGAGATGCGACAACACTTGCTGGTGATAATAAGTCTCGGCCGAGTCCAAAGCTTCAACCGGCAACAGTTCGTTTCCGACAAGGCTTTCGACCAGTTCGGCGATCATCTTCTTGCGTGTGTCGAGCGCCTTGCGAACCGGGCCCAATTCCTTGCTGGCGATCAGTTCGTCAAGATAATCGCGGTACTCTTCGATTTCCCCGCGGCTCTCGAATCCGAACCGGAGCGGCTCGCCGCGATCAAGCGACGTCAGCATATTTTCGACAATCACCTTGTCCGTAAATATCGCGAGCTGCTTCTTGCCCATCGGGTCGATGATTGCGGCGACGTCGCGATGCACCTTGTCGGCGATCCAGTGCGGGGCCTCTTTCAGCAGGCGGAAGAATTCGTTCGCGGCCGCCCAAGGGCCTTTGTCTGGCAAATACTCCTGGGTCCTGGTCGATTTGTGCCATGCGGCTGATAGGACGCCCTTCCACTTCTTCACCCACGATTCGGATTGAACTCCGCGGGCCGCGGCCATGCGCTCCGCAACTTCCGGTCGCAACTTGCCGCGTGCGTGTTCCGGGATCGCGTCCTCACGAAGCGGCTTGCGACCCTCGGGGATCGGAACGCCTGACGCGAGCGGCGGGGCTTCCTCGGGCCGTTCGTCGGCCTCGCGGCGTGCGGCGTCGGCGGCGGATTCTTTTTTCTTGGAGGGCGGCCTGTGTTCTGGTTCTTTTATTGGATAACCGTGGGCCGCAATCGCTTCCGCGCTGTCAGGCAGCGACACCGGCATAATGACGGCCATGAACCCGTTGTCGGCGTCGAAGCGAAATGGATGCCTTTCATTGCCGTTATGACTAACCGTGACAGTTTCGTTCCCGTTTGCCTGCATCCAGTCGAGAGCTTCCCACATGAACCGAGCATTGAGTCCGCCCAATTTCTTCGGATTCGGTTGCAGGTTGTACTGAGAACTCACTTGGTATTCTGGCGAATATTGCGAGAATCCCAGCGTTCCGTCCTGGTTGACATGCAAAGCGATGATATAGTAATCGCCAATTTTCCTGCTGCTAAGCCGTGCCCGGTTCAGCGCAAGCATGAATTCCTCTGTAATCTTGAAGCTTGCGACTTGTTCGGCATCTTTCGGGATAACTTCTTTGTACCGGGGGAATTTCCCTTCGATCTCTTCACTTAAATCGAGGGAGCGAATTCCGTCAGATTTTACACCCCAGTCTTGCGGCTGGGCGTGCATTCTTCGCCCGTCGGTCGCGACCGCTTTACCCTTTTCGATCAGTATTCCGTTGATGGCGTATCGACTGCTTTCGGGCGCCGCGGCGTAGGCAAGTAGCTTGACCTGAGCTTGCGTGCGAGCCTTGCCCGGTTTCGTCGGGACGGGCTTCATGGTCATTGTTTTATGCGTGGGCGTTTTCGGCACGCCAATGTCATCGAGATCGAAACCAACGCTCATTCCGGGCGTTAATTCTCCAGAACCAATTCCGAAAACGTCAGGATCTATCCGGTAAACATTGTCGCGCCACCGCCAAACAAGTTTGCGGTACTTATCGACGATGAATACAGGGTTGAATTTGAAATCGCCCAAGTTACGGGCAATGTGGCGAAGCAGTTCAACGCCGGGATCTTCCCGGGGACCATCGACGTCTAGTTCGCCAGCCCCGAGCACCATATCGGCCTTGATCCGCGATTCGGGACGTGCTCCCATTTCCGCAAGTATGTCGTGGCGGGCCGGATCGACGTCTTGAAGCTCCCCCCCGAGGATTCCATTATCCCATGCGTTCACAACACTCCATATCAACTTCTTGCCTTCTTCGCTGAGGCTTTCGCGGGAAGTCCACGGTGCAGTATCTACGTTGATGTCGCCAAGCATCAAAACGAGTTCTTTAAGGGCTTTGCCTGATCTACCCGATTGAAACGTTAAACTTGACGGAATGTGCCATAGATGCCAGCCATCTTCTTCTTGCTCTTTTGTTGTTTTGCCCCTGAAAATGAAAAACTCGTCGCCGAACTGTTCACCCTTGAACGTGCCGGCATCTCCAATTGCGAGTTCGGTTTTTTCACCCTTCAGCTTGCCGGCGCGGTTTCTCAGGTTGCGGAAATATCGCAAACCAACCTGTCGCGATATTGCGGCTTCCCTTGTGGCCCGGGCGTCCTCGGCCGCTTTCGCTTCAGCTTTTTTCGCTTGTTCTTTGGCGTCTATCTCGGCTTGCTTGGCGGCTTCTTTGTCCCGTTTCTCGCCAAGCTTTTTCGCTTCAGCAAGTATTTCGTCGGCCAAGGATCGCCAATCGGTGTCATTTTGGGATGCTTCGCGGAGTCGTTTTTCAAAACCAACTACTTCGCCTTCCGACATGTTGGCGTATTGATATTTCCCATCTGCCGCTTCGATGATTTCCTTCGACAATCGCCAAGTGCGGGCTTCGTCGATCGCTTTCTTTACATAATCAGACAGCTTATTATGCGGCCCGTACAACCCGAGCCATTTATTTTCGACTCGCTCTACGATGTCCGCAAACTCAGAACCCTTAAATCCGGCTTCCAAGACAGCATTTCTGACAATTCCTCGCAACTGATCCCGCCAGCGATGCCGAAGCCGTTCCAGCCATGCCCGCCGTTTCTCGCTGAACACTTGTCGATAGCCGCCGTCGCCAGGGTTAGCGAGATCATGCGCTATCGCGATGGCGCGTTCGGGCGTCTCGGCACGTTCCAGCCATTCCCAGAGACTCAAAAAAGAATGCTTTTCCCCGATTCCGTTTAATATTCGATCTTTTTCGTTGATCTGTTTACGAAGGCTGTCAGCCTCGCGAATGATTTTTCCTCGCTTCTTGTGAGCATTTCGGCGAGTTTTTGCCAATTCGTCTTCGAGATCGTCGAGCTTTTTCTTGAGT
>Ga0180432_10009876_pt1 | contig 11545 bp, 5 predicted proteins | sample SS_ome_10_FD_132414 | JGI IMG/M metagenome (GOLD analysis project Ga0180432, IMG submission 132414) | Hypersaline lake sediment archaeal communities from the Salton Sea, California, USA - SS_1_MS_2 metaG | ecosystem: Environmental > Aquatic > Non-marine Saline and Alkaline > Hypersaline >... | reverse complement strand
CCGCAAAGCCCCCGCCTGTCTGCCGGCCAGGCAGGCAGGGGGCGACAGAGCGATTCGACGACGAGGACGAGGACGACGACGAGATGAAATATCGCGTGCCAAGCGAAGACCATATTTTGCCGGCGCCTTCTTTGTCATCAGAAGCGCACCTCCTCCTGCTCGTAAACCGACGACGGCGCCGAGTAACCGATCTTCAGCCCGCGCAAGACCGGCGACAGCCATTGTTTGATCTTGCCCGATCCGTCGACATAGTCGGAAGTATACCCGAAGTATATCCGCAGCTCCAGCGTATCGCCCTCGATGTCTATTCTATTATTGGTGGCCGGGTCATCGGTCGGCTCGTCGAACTTCAATATTGCGGGGCCGTCGTCGGGGTCGTAATCGCTCCAGAGCACCGGGTCGTCCGTCCAGTCGGGCTCGCCGTCGATTCGTGCAAGGACAAAGATTTGCCTGCCCGTTTCGTCCGGGAAAGGATTGTCCCATGTTGCGTTGGGCCCTTCCGCCCACGTGATGCTCTCCCATCGCGCACCGCGGATAGTGCGGGTGATCTCGAGGTAAGCGGGGTTGCCTTCGATGTTCACATCTCCGGTTTTCCATGCGAACTGGCCGGTGTTAGGGTCAATCGGCAGGCGGTCGTCGTACCGCGGCTCGTACAACCGGACGACGCCTCTCCGGCAGTTTACATCGGGCGGGCGCTCCATCGACGAGAGGTCGATCGTTGAAAGATCGCCTATCTGAACCGGCGGCGTTCCGAACCGCTTGCGCAGGTACGCCACGCCCGCGAAGAATGGTTTCCTGACAGTCTCACCGCCGATCTCTTCCTCATCATAGCCCTTGCTCGTGTAGCCGATGATCTCTTGGTCCGTGCCGTCGGAAACGAGCAAGTACCCGCGGTGGGGGAAGTTGGCGTTTGACTCCACGTATAGCTTGTCGAGCTCTTTTGGGTCACCGAACGATCCCAGCGGGCCCGTCATGAAGGTAGAGACAATATGGTACAGCGGCACCACCTTGGAGCCGACCGGGTGGCGGGCCGGGGTTGTCCCCAGGCAGCCGCGCTGGATGATCTGGAGTTCGGCGATTCTCGAGGTGAGCTGAGGGTAATGGGTTTCCTCTGTTTCTGGGTTATCGGATGGCGCATGCTCTTGGGCGGTGGTCCCGAATAGTCCGCGGTGAATACCGGAGAACACCCAATCCGCGCCGGCTTGGCTGAGCTGTTCATACTTGATGACTTCCCGCTTCCATCCGCCGCCGGAGTAGCCGCCTTCGGTTGTCTTGGTCCATGTGCCGTCCTCGTCGTGGTAGACCCAATCCTCCAACTGCTCGGGTGTGAGCAGCCCCGCCGCCATCAACTGGTCTACTGCCGCGCGGGGGACTGCGCTAACATGCCCGTCTTGCCAGGTGGGGGGCGTATACGACTCAATTCTGAGGTATCCGCCTTCCTTGCAGAACCCGGCTTCGCTGGGGTCTATACCATCCTGCCCGCCCGGGGACCACGTGATGCTGCCCGTCTCGCCCACGCTCACCGTATTGTTAAGCTGGACGTTGCTCGACGAAGTGCAGACGGCCCCGGCGCCCGTTTCGTTCTCCTGTATGTTGTGCCGGTAGAGCGTACGATAGTAGACGATCTCGTCGCCGATCTGCGCGTAGCCCTGCGTCGGCCAGCAGCCCACGGCGGAGCCGCCGCTGCTCAGGTCGAAATCCTCGTCCCAGAAGCTGGGAGAGAGGATCTTTATAAGGTCCAGACCGGACAACGAGACGGACGCCTGCGTCACTCGCGGCACGCCGATCGTGCCGTCGCCCAGGCTGACTTTGAACTCGTCTATCGTCGCCTCGGCGGGCATATCCATCTTAAACGGATTCGGCGCGTCGGAATCGTAGTCGACCTTCGGCCCGCTGTTTGTGCCGATACTGAAAAACTTGCCGAGATTAAGCTCGGCCGCACCCCCTGGGTTGGATTCGGTCGCGGGGAATTTGACCATGCGCGGATGATAGTTTGCGCTTTCCTCGCCCTCAACCCTTTTCAGGAGGCAGGGGGGGAGGGTGGAATCGAAACTGACGTAATTGCGGCCCGAGCCCGAGGTGTGGATTTCGATCTCCCTGTTGCCCGGCGCCAGGTTGTCGTCGAGGATCGTCACCCGGTCCCCCTGGCCCGGCCCGCCGGGGCCGCTGTGGCCAAGTTGATATACCGGCCATATGGCTCGTTTCGCCTTTGACACCTCTTGCGTGCCATGTTGGCCTCGCATCTGCCCCCCGCCGGAACCGGCGTCCACGTCGACCAGGAACTCAGTGCCCGGCTTATGGGTGTAGCCGATGAACTCGCCGGCGTTTTCCCCGTCGGCATCCTTCCCGTCGATCCGCACGTAGTTCCTCCGTGGGTGTGGGATCCCGAATACGGACGCCGTGGAGGCAAGCTCGCCAATGAAGTACCTCGGCGTCGGATAGGCCCTGTTATCGGATACGTAAATGGAGATCGGCACGACGGCCAGCTCGGTCGTTATCTCTTGCGGCTCAGTGGTTACGCCCGTGCTGTCGGGCGGCAGATTCGGACCGAATCCGCTTGCCATGATATCCACGCCGCGCATGATGGTTTTCTCTGCGCCCACCATGCAGGTACAATCGAACGAATCGTTGGTTTTGCGTTCATAGTAGACAATTTCGTTGCTCCCGATCCGCAGGAAGCCCTTGTCCTGAAATCCTTCCGTTGAGTGAACGGGAATCTGGCCGGCGTTGGGGAGGATCGTTCCGCCCTTGGTCTTGGACAGATCGACCGTCGTCCGGACGTCGGCGCCAATCGCGGAAGAGCCCGCCAGTTCACCTCCGCCGTAGGCGGCAAGGTCATTGTAAAACTCTTCCGGGAAGTCCTCCGGATCGGAGGTGTAATGCATTTGTTGAAACTGAATGTCATAGCCGTGAACGGTCACGGGATCGCCGGTCTGCGGCGTTTTGTCCGCAGTCGTACCCCGAGATGATATGGAGGTGTCGGGCGCTTCGAAAATCTGGTTCCCCGTGATCACCGGCCCGCTCAGCCCGGCGATATCAGGCCAGTTGTATCTGGGATAATATCTTCCGGCACCCTCGTCGTCGCCGTCAGTGCCGTCGGGGGCTTTGCCGTCGATCAGCAGGGTCATCTCGCCGTAGGCCATGCCGCTCCAGATCGCCTTGACGTGGTACCAGTTGTCGGCCTCGGGCGGAAAGCGGTAACGCACCTCGGCCGATTGTGCCGACATTGCGGCGTCCGAGATGCGGAAGACGAGCTCTTCCGTCGAGCCGCTGTAAAAGATCGCGATCCGGTTCTGGTGGCAGAGCTGCCGGAGGGTCGTCTCGTCGGGCGAGTCGTCCAGCCCGCAGTAGGGCAGCGAGGTATCGAAGAGGAAGTAATCGCGATCATCGTCCGACCACGGCGGGTCTCCGTCGTCTTCTTCCGCTTTCGTTTGCTCGGGCCTGACCCACATCTCGATCGACTTGCACGTTGAGCCGAGCGTGGGTATGGGCGCGTGCTGGGTGCTGTAGGCGAGGCGGGGCCACGCGGCGAATTGATCGGGGAGCATCTCCCAACCTTTTTTGAAAAGCATGCCCTCTTCGTTGGTCGCAGTCGCGTTTGTGTTCTGTACGTGGTCGTCGTCGGTACCGTAAGGCAACAGTGCCAGGGGCGCGAACAGGCCGGCGGCGGCATTCGAAAGGACACATAAATGCCCCCCGAAGTGGAGATAGATGCAAGGGTTTATTGCCACGTCCGAGAGTTTCCGCGATGGAAGGCCAATGGAGGGAAGGAGTAGATCGTCTGCGTCTTCGTACCTGAAATTAGTCGGCATGCTGAGGGTCATTGCGTCATAATGGCCTCTTTCGGCGCAAAAGTGGTGTCCTGATTTGGCTGTGACAAGCCTGTCGAAGGCCGATTGGGTGTCAACCGTCCACACGCCTCCCGTCTTGTCGCCGCTATCGTCGATTACCGGCGTTGGGCGTTTGATCGAGATTATCTTCTTGATCCCCCCGGCGGCAAGTTCGTTGCCCGACTGATCATTGACCGAGCCTCTGCCGATGACCGTGTAGGTATCGCACGTTGTGAAGCAGAAAGGTGCGGTTGCGTTTTCGAGCTCGGCCGACAGCGGCCGGAAGGCATTGAGCTTCAGAGCACAAATCACGCTGTTTATCGCATAGGAGTCTTCTATCTTATCGTCCAGCACACCGCACAGAATACCAAGCCCGCGATGATCCGGGATAATCTGCCTGGCTTGGTACAACTCACCTTGGTCGTATTCTCTGTCGTGATTCACAACGCGGTACAAATGAGGACCCCACGACTTATCACTCAGGTAACAGGTGTAGGTCATAACATCGGCGCCGATTGCTAAGTTACCCTCATCAGCATTGTCGCCCAGCAAGCGATCGTTCACTACGTTGAAGTCCTGCTCCACGATTCCGCCCCCCGGAGTTCCTGTCACCCCCGCCTCGAGCGTTACTTGCTTCTTTAGCGCCTCGGCCATATCGCGCGCGAGGTCCTCGGTTATGCGGCGGGTAGAGAAGTAAAACACGTCATCTGCGGCGAAGCCTACCGTGCCGGAATATACCGTGAACTCCAAGCCATTGTGTGTTATCGGTGCATTGAGAGGGACAGCAGTCTCCGGTGCGGTGGGCCATGTTGTCTCCGTAACGCTGCGATAGTACAGATTTGCGTGGTCAGCTTCGTCATCCGCATCGTCCGGATCGTCGGTGAGCTCCAATTTCCAGTCGCCGTCGGGCGTGCCCTGGTCAACGCGAATCGGGGAAAGCGCGCCGTTACCCTCGTTGTCTTCTCCGGGTACAGCTTGCTGGGCGCGCAATCTCAGGTTTATCATATTGGCGATAAGGACCAGTTCCGGGGCAGTGTTGATATTGATCGGGTGGGGGGCGCCCGGATTGAGCCTCTCGGATGAGACAGTAACGTAGCTGCTGAAGTTGGCCAATTGGCCCGACTTGAAATCCCCGGTGTTGCGAAGAACCGCCTGGGCCTCGGAGACCGTGTTGAATCCGCCGTTGTCGCGGCGATAGTCGACGAGGGCTGCTGCGGCGTCATCTGCTGAGTCATCCGGCCCCAGCAGATGAATAAGGTTCATGAGGAGTGCGCGCGACGCGGAGTTGAGATTGATCTTACCCTGCTCGTCTTCGACCTCGACCGACCAGATACTACCCCGAGGGTCGCAAGTATCCAACTCACCAGTGAGGTCGAGGTCCGGGTCTTCATCGCCGAAAGTTACGGCCAGCTCGGCAGGAATGTCAAGCGTGTGCGACTCGAATAAAGTGGTGTCTTCATCTCTTACGCGGGTCCTCGGCCACGGATCGTATTGTTCCTGGGTCCGCATGAGGCAGGCGATTGCGTGGTTGTAGGCTCCTTCGGCGGCGAATCGCGCGTGCGCGTTGGCGAGGGCGGTGCGCGAGCGGCTCTTGCTCAGCCGCATAGATACCGCAAACGGCACGCCGATGATCAGCATCCCGGTGAGGATGAGAATGACGAGCAGGAGCGCGAAGCCTCTCTCCGAGCTTCTTCGGGCCGCTGTGTGAAGGTGGAGCTTGTGCAACATCGTTCTCCGGTCGTTCAGTCGTCGAGCCATTCTTGAGCTTCGGCTTCGGTTTCGCCTTGCCTGGCGTCGGCTGTCCACGTCTTTATCGCGCCGGTCAGTTCGACCCCGACCAGGGTCGCCGTCTTGCTGCCTGCCGAGTACAGCGCTACGACGGGCAGTCCGTCGGGCCCCACGATGAGCCGCCCCGCCCGGTCGAAATCGATGCGGTGCGTTTCCGGTTGATCGGTGCCGCAATTCCAGAATCGAAAGAGGACGGTTGCCGGCGGGGCGCTGCGCTCGGAGGTCGTGACGCCGTCGATCAGCACCTCGTCTATCACGCCGTGGAAGTAGTCTATGCCGTCGCCGCCGACAATGGCGTTGTGGTCGGACGTCTCGATCTTGCCCGTAACAGAAGACGGCTCATCGGGGGGGAAAATCTCCGTGCCGTCCTCCCAAAACCTCTTGATCCCGTGGTCGCCGGTGAGTTCCTCACCGTTTATGAACACCCGCACGAAGTTGCTCGCAGCGGCTGTGTCGGCGCCGGAGTAGATCATCGCAAGTTGTGTCCACGTATCGGGCCGGACTATTGGATGGGTCTCAACGACGATCAGCGGGCCATCATCGATTCGCACAGCGGCCCAGAGCTTGAAGACGCGCGGGTCGGCGGCCGTGTCCAGCAACAAACTCATGGAATACACCGGTTGCTCGTCGACGTTGGCGCGCTGGGCGTCCTCCTGCAAAGGCTTTGCAATAACAGGGTAATAATAGTAGCTGTCGTCCTCCGGTTCGGGCGGGAGCTCGGGTCTCACCCAGGCGGAGATATGCAAGCCCTCGCGGAGGTCGTAGGTCGACAGCTTTCGGTAGGCGCCATCTTCGAGCTTCTTCCCGATTATCAGCGCTTGGGGTTCAGGAATTTCGGTGCCTTCTTCGTCCCATCGCAGAAACTTCAGGCCCTTGCCGTACTTGCCGGGCACGAGCTCCGGGGTCTCATCGTCGGGCCGGCTTGCCTCTTGATGAAAGGCGCCTGAGACGATCGGGGCGTCGGGGTCGAACGCCGTGCCTGTTTCTTCAAAATGCCACACCCCCGCGCGTTTGAGGAGCGTGGCGTAGGCTTGGGTGCAGATGTATCTTTCATGGTCCGGTTCACTGTACTCAGGCACCGGATCGGTTTCGGTTTTGAAGATGACCGAGACCGGTGTTCTCGTCTCGGTGGCGGCGTTGCGTGCGGCATGCAGCAGTGAGGTAACCGACGAGACGGCCGAGTGCCACGCGAGGTCTCTGTTGATCCCGATGTAGGCGCCCACGCCGATCCCCATGATAATCGAGCAGATCGCCGCCGTCACCAGCAGTTCGATCAGGGTGAAAGCCCGTGCTTTGCGGGGGCGATCTGTCATTGACCTTGCCACGACGTTATGTCATCCTCGCCGCCGTTGTCGTTGATGCGGTTCGGCCCGCAAGACCACAACTGAAACGAATACGCTCCGTAGTAAACGCCGTCGTCGTCGCGCCGGGCTGTGACGGTGCAGGGAGTTTCGGTTTCCCAGTCGCTGCCTTCTTTCAGGCCTTCTATATTATAGACCTGCGATGTGTCGGAACCGTAGTCCTGATTGTGTAAATATATGTAAGGTGTACCCCATGGGTCGAGGAGCTCGCGGTAGCGGTGATCGTCACCAAAGCCCCAGCCCACGGCGCTCACGGTTTCGTCCGGTGCCTGAACGTCGGTTACTCTTCCCTTGTCTGCGTTGTCCAGTATGTAAGACGCCAGGTAGGGGCCTTTTTCCCTTGTAGTGGCAAGGCAAGTGACAAGGAGCTTGTTCCCCTGGTTTTTCACAACGTCCGGGCCGCGCGGATCTCCGATATCCGCGAGAAAGGTGGGCGGATAATCGCCCGTGTCGTCCTTGAATTTCTCGAGCGCCGATTTCAGGAGCTCGATCTCAGCGGTGGCGTTGCGGGCGAACTGGCCTTCTTTTGTCTTGAGGAGCATCGGTAGCGTAATACCCGCCAACACCAGGATTATGGCCATCACGACCAGCAACTCGATAAGTGTGAAAGCGGCGGATTTTCTCATTGTGCGGCCTTTCGTTACGAGCTTTTGCAGGGCGATTTTATTCTACGGCGGCAGCGGCCCTAAATCAAGGATGATGCACGCAACGCAGCTATGCCCGCTCCGCTACCAATACAGACGGTACTTCTTGATTATTCAGCGATCAAAAGTTAGAATCTAACATGGGCAGCGGAACGCGAAGGGCAAAAACAGCCCGCGACTTCGAGCGGAACGACTGATGACTGCCGACTGACCAAATGCTGATCATCCCCGCAATTGATCTTAAAGGCGGCCGCTGTGTGCGGCTGATACAGGGCGAGAAAGACCGCGAGACGGTCTATTCCGACGCCCCTGCCGACGTAGCGCGCAAATGGGAAGCAGCCGGGGCCGAGATGATTCACGTCGTCGACCTCGACGGAGCTTTCACCGGCAAGCCGCAGAACCTCCCTGCTGTAAGGGCGATCCTCGAGGCAGTCGGCGTACCGATAGAGTTTGGCGGTGGGCTGCGCACGGACAACGACGTGGATGCGCTCATCGAGCTGGGAGTTGCCCGTGCGATCATCGGCACCAAGGCCGCGGCGTCGCCCCGGTGGATCGCCGAGCTCTGCGGGCGCCACCCAGGCAAGATCGCGGTCGGAATCGACGCCCGCGACGGAATGGTGGCGCTCGAAGGTTGGACGGAAACGTCGGATATCACGGCCATAGACCTGGCCGGAAAGATGGCCGAGCTCGGCGTCTGCGCCATCATTTTTACTGATATCGCACGCGATGGGATGCTCACGGGCCCCAATCTTGCCGCTACCGCAGCCCTTGCCGCCGAGGTCGGCATACCGATTATAGCATCGGGCGGCGTGTCTTCGTTGGATGACATCCGACGGCTCATGGAGATCAACGTGAGCGGCGCGATTGTCGGCAAGGCGCTTTACACGGGCGCCGTGGACCTCGAAGAAGCAATCCGTCTGGCAAGCAATTGAGTTGCTCAGTCGATAACCCACGGTCCGGCGGTTCGGTCTTCGGACATTCCCAGCCCTGAGTAATAAGACCCCTTCCAACCTGCCCGTAAGAAGACCGCCCATCCCCGACGGCCCAATGCGCTTTCGATCCTTGATTACCCGCACCCGAACTGATATGATTTGGCATTGGGCACACTGGCGGCGATTAAGGAAAGGTTGCATATGCCGCGACTTGTCGTACTGCGTGGGCCGGGCCAGGGCCGGGCGTTCGACGTGGTCAACGAGGCCGGCATCGGACGCCTGCCGTCGAACGAGATACAGCTCCCGGGCGATAAGATCTCGCGCCGGCACGCGGATATCTTCCAGGAAAACGGCCGCTGGTTCATCCGCGACCTCGGGAGCCGCAATGGCGTGATCGTAAACGCCCAAGCGATCGATCGCATCGAGCTCGCCTCGGGCGACAGGATCGAAATCGGCAATGCACTGCTGCTTTTTGAACAGGTCGAAACGCACGATTTCCCGACCCAGGGAGTGGACGCAGACCTCGGCGAGCCCGACAAGCTGCCCTCGGGCGAGCCGGTGTTCTTCTCCGAGGACGCTGTCGACTCCGCCGAGCACTTCGAAGAGTCGGTCATCGTCGAACACGAAGAAGACCTCCCGCCGAGCGAAGACGTGCTATCGAAGCTCCGACTAGCCAACCGCAAGCTGAAAGCCCTCCACGACGTAAGCGACGCCATCCACGAGACATTCGACCTCCGCAAGTTGATGCACAAGGTGCTCGATCTGGTCCTCGATATCTTTCAGGCCGAAAGGGCGGTCATACTGCTTTATGATCAGGCGGATGGCAAGCTCCGGCCGGCCGCGTCGCGCAACCGACAGAAATCCACCGCGCGCCTCGCCGTGAGCCAGACCGTTGTCGATTACGTCGCCGCGCGGATGCGGTCCGTCATCAGCGCCGACGCATTGTCGGACCCTCGCTTCGAGCCGAGCGAGAGCATTGTTCTTCAGAACATCAATTCGGTTATGTGCGTACCCCTCACCAGCAAAGGCAAGAGCCAGGGCGTGCTGTACGTTGATAACCGCGGGCGGGTGGAGCGGTTCGAGCAGGATCACCTGCGGCTGCTCACGATCATCGCCCGGCAGGCGGCAACGGCAATCGACAACGCGCGGTCGTTTTCCGACCTCCGCCGGGAACGCGAAGAGCTCAAGCGACAGGTCAGCGAAAAGTACAGGATCGTCGGTAACAGCCCGGCCCTGAAGAGGGTCCTCGAACAGGTTGAACAAGTCGCCCACGGCGATACCACCGTCCTCATCAGCGGCGAGACGGGGTCCGGCAAGGAGCTGATCGCCCGGGCTATCCACGAGGCGAGCGTCCGCAGCGACGGCCCGTTCACAATCGTCAACTGCGCCTCGATGCCCGAGTCGCTGCTCGAAAGCGAGCTTTTCGGACACGAGCGAGGTGCCTTCACCGGAGCCGACCGCAGGAGGATCGGCAAGTTTGAGCTTGCCGACCACGGAACGCTGTTCCTCGACGAAGTCGCCGAGATCAGCCTGGCCATCCAGACCAAGTTCCTCAGGGCCGTAGAGCAGAAGGAATTCGACCGCGTCGGCGGCACCAAACCGATATCCGTGGACGTCAGAATAGTCGTGGCGACCAACCGCAACATCGAGAAAATGGTGAGCGAGGGAAAATTCCGCGAAGACCTGTACTATCGTCTGGCCGTGGTTCCGCTGGAGGTTCCGTCGCTGCGCGACCGACGCGAAGACATCACCGAGCTGGCGGAATACTTCCTCGGCATTCTGGGCCGCGAGATCGGCCGCCCGGCACCCGAGCTCAGCGATGCCGCACTTGAGCTAATGATCAACTACGATTGGCCCGGGAATATCCGCGAGCTCAAGAACGCAATGGAACGCGCCATACTGCTGGGCGGCTCGGGCGTGATCGAGCCGGAAGATCTGCCGCCGAGCCTCATCGGCCGCGGCGCGGCACCCAGGGCGCCGGCGTTTTCCCATGACCGCGGCGAAATGCCGGCACCGCTGTTGCCGCTCGCACCGGCCCTGCAGGCTGTAGAGCGGCGAGCCATACGCAAGGCACTCAAGCTGGCCAAAGGCGTGAAGAGCCGCGCCGCCGAGTTCCTCGGTATCTCGAGGCCGACGCTCGACAAGAAGCTCCGCGAATACGGAGATTTGTGAACGCTTGCAGGCGTGTCTGCCATCCTCCGCTTCTCGTGTGATCGAGTGAGGGTCACCGCGTTGCCACCGCTTACCACAATCGCCCGGCCCGTCTGCTACCCGCTTAACAACGCGGACCCGGAGGAAGCCTTTTGCGCGGTGGCGCATTTGCCCCAGCCGTTCTTCATCGACAGCTCGATGGTATCGCCGAGGCTCGGCAGACACTCGATGCTGGGCGCGCGGCCTTTTGCCACGATCACCGCGAAGGGGCGAGCCGTCACAATCGTTGAGAACGGCCGCGTGAGGCGTTTCTCCGGGGATCCATTCCGCTCGCTGCGGGCAATGTTGCGCCGCCACCGTCGGCCTGCCGCCGGCGAGGCATGGCCATTCGCGGGCGGCGCCGTGGGCTACCTGGCGTACGATCTCAAGCGCTTCGTTGAAAAACTACCCGATACGGCCGTGGACGATATCGGCTTCCCCGATATGTATTTCGCCTTCTACGACACGGTCGTCTGCTTCGATCACATCGCCGGTGCGGCGGACGTGATAGCATACGACAGCGACAACAGACCGGCACAGGGCGAGGGCCTGAGGGCGTACCTCGACGCCAACAGAGCGTTCGCAGCCCCCCGGCCCGGGCAACCAGCAACGGGGGAGGAGGTGCGGGGCAATTTCACGCGCGAAGCTTACATCGCGGCCGTTGACCGCTGCAAGGAATACATCGCCGCAGGGGACATTTTTCAGGTGAATCTCTCGCAGAGGTTCGAGACGACCGTAAGCCTGCCGCCCGCCGAGCTCTACCGCCGGCTGAGGGGCATAAACCCGGCGCCGTTCGCCTG
>Ga0180432_10009875_pt1 | contig 11545 bp, 19 predicted proteins | sample SS_ome_10_FD_132414 | JGI IMG/M metagenome (GOLD analysis project Ga0180432, IMG submission 132414) | Hypersaline lake sediment archaeal communities from the Salton Sea, California, USA - SS_1_MS_2 metaG | ecosystem: Environmental > Aquatic > Non-marine Saline and Alkaline > Hypersaline >... | reverse complement strand
GTGGGCGGGCCTCGCGCCGACCCCGTGACGCTATCAAAGTTTATGGGAAACATACCCCCATAGACTTTGACCTCCCCGCGTCACCGGCGCGAGGCCCGCCCGCTCTAAATAGCTGCCTTGTATCGTTCATATCCAACCGAAGAGAAAACCAAAGAACAAGAGCTTGACAAAACCGGAAAGCCTAACGTATAAAGACTTTATGGCTAAATACATAGTAAAAGCTGTCAAATATAAAAATCAATACAGGATAACCCTACCCGTACTGCTAATAAAAGAGATGGAATGGGAAAACGTACTGGTATTCAAGATAGAAAAAAGAAGCAAAAACACGGCCACAGTAAAACCACTTTACAGAGAGAGGCAAAAAGATTGATACAAAGCGAAGGAACACAGCAAGACCTTATCGAAGTCGAAGTAAATAAAATAGACCGCCCAGGAGTAATTGACAGGATTTCAATAGACCCCGACGAAGTGGAAAGCCTCGCGCGCTCCATAGAAGAACAAGGCCTTTTACAAGCCCCAGTCTTGAGAGCAAAAGACGGACGATTCGAAATTGTAGCGGGCGACAGGCGCATTATGGCTATAAAAAGGCTTGGATGGGAAAAGATCAAATGCACAGTCAAGGAACTTTCAGACACGGAAACGGCGGAAATAAGAGGAAGCGAAAACCTACAAAGAGAAAACCTCACAATAATTGAAGAAGCGAAAATATACCAAAATCTGAATGTAACACACGGGCGCACGATAGAACAAATTGCAAGAAGAATGGGAAAGAGCGCGGGAACAATCAAGCGCAGAATGGACCTTTTAAAGATGCCGCCGCAGATGCAAAGAGCTTTACACGAAAACAAAATAACCTATGGAGTCGCAGAGGCATTGTGGCCTATATCAGACGAAGCGGCACTTGATTATTATTTAGGGTTTGCAGTCGATCACGGCGTCACCGTGGCCGTGGCGCGGCAATGGTGCAAAGATTGGAAAGACTCACTCAGAAGGCAGGAACAACAACCGCAGGAGCAAGTTGAGACAATGTCAAATCCTATGGACCGACCAGTTTATATAGGATGCGATTTATGCAAAGAACCGGAAAGAGTGGAACAGCTAAAAACTTTCAGGGTTTGTGAAAGGTGCGCGGCAGAACTGGCAAAGGTAGCTAATCAATAACAACAACATTGACGGAGGCAAGACAATATGACAGAACTACCAGAAGCGATAGAAATAGAACGACTCATGAACCTTGTACGCGGGTTTGGTTGGGAAATGGAAAAAAAGGAATCAGGAGAAGAGGAACTAAGAGTAACTTTAAGAATGAAAAAAACAAAGGAGGCATAATTACCATCCCCTGTCCGCGCCCTGGTTTGACCGATCACAAGCCAGGGCGCATTTTTTTTGCTTTTTAGTATAGGAAAAACCTATACAAAGTATTGATAATCCCGATATCCCCCCTCGATATCGCCCAAGTTGTGTATAAAATGCACTGGACAAAATAGACGAACTTTGAAACAATGGACCGGAAAGAAGGAAAAGCCCTGGACGATCCTTATAGCACCGTGCGGAAAAAGCCTTTCCTATAATACTTAACCCCTTAAAAGATTATTTGGGCGGGTGAAGCCCCGCCCTTGATTAAGGTAATAAAAAATCGATTCATAGACGGAGGTTGCCCAAATAATCAAGAACTTGAATACAAAGCACACGCGCGCCCGCAGACTATGTTTTAAAGGTTTGCGACTCACTTAATAGGTTTATCTGAATATGACCGGAAAAACTGGCCCCTCGGCCCCAACGCATAAGCAATTCACGTTATCTGCTTTCACTTTTAAGGAAAGACCAAATTTCATGCCAAGACAGGAGGGCTTTTTACCATGATCGGCACAAAGTTTAAGACCATGTCAACCATCGCGAGAATTATAGAGAAATACCAGGGGAATTATTGTACGGCGAGTCAAGAGAAGCTATGCGAATTATTAGGAAAATATCAAGGGGCCGACATCGGAACCAGAACTTTAAGGTATCACCTAAGAAACTTGAGAGCCACCGGATTAATAAAGTCAATACGGAGGACGCACCGGAACCCTAACGGAACACTTTGTTTAAGGACAAGCGCAATTTGTATTACTTGTTGGGGATATGAACAGTTGTACAAAATAACGAGATACCAATATTTTAAGATCATGGCGGACAAGCTGAAAAAGAAGTATTACCCTAAATTAGTAAAAATATTTAATAAAAAACCTTTACCGGACGCAAAAGATTTAATGGAACTTAGAAGAAGATCGAAAGAGAAGATCAAGGAAATATTAGCTCAGATGAAATAAAAAGCCCGCCGAAGCGGGCATTGATTCACCGTGAGGAAAACACGCGCAAAAACTAAGCAGGGCGCAGGTTTTCAACGGTTGAGTTAATATCTTCCAGAGCATCGGCAACGCGAGACAAGCTCTTGTCAACGCGCTCAATCATAAATTCAGTACCGCCGTTGAGATAATGAACGCGAGAACGCGCGCTTTCACGGTCCGACCAATCAGAATCAGGAAACCAGTTACCAGGACCACCGAAAAAACCGACAGTAAAACAACCATTCTCTTCAATGTAACAATACATTATTTGAAACCCCCATCGACACGAAGAAAAAGCCCCCCCATGTCAGCTATGGCCCAAAGGTCACGCCCGCCCTGGTCCAATTTGACTACTACAACGCCCACAAGGTCACAGGACCAGATATAAGCGTCGGCGTAATAGTCGCGAGTAAAAAAGTGAATAGGTGAAACCGAGTCTTTACACATAAAACCTTTCAACCCCCTTTATATTTTACAAATAAATAGTGCAAAGACTGTACCAAAAATTAAAGGGAATAGGCTATATATAACCGATTTATTTAAATAAAGTTGTATCAAAAATTGAGTCAAAAAGAGAGGAAGGAATATTTATTCCCTAATGAAAGGAAAAAAAATCCGCGCCGGAATCGGCGGCGATCCGCCGGGCCCGGCGCGGAGAATTGAAAAAACCTATTTATTTGACAGAAAGACCAAACGGCAACAACGGATTAAGGTAATAGACAACACCGAACGCTTGACCATCGGCACAGTCAGCGACATTTTTAGACCACGCAATACGACTATTTGAAATAATAGACCCCTCACGCAGCCGGACCGCCTGGACCCCGACGTAAAATTTCCCCTCAGTCAATAAAGTGAGAGTGTATTCAAGGTTTGGGGTTTGCCAATCATCACTAATCGGACCTTGCAGGTCAGGGTCATTTATCGAATCAGCTAAATAAATGCGAAATTCAATAGTATCACCCGCAGGAAGTATATAACCACCTTCAAGGCCCGAGTGGTCCCACTGTACCGTAAACTGGTTTGCAGTTATCCAATCAACGGCGGCGGCAGTCAAGGGAGCGACAGCCAACATTAAGAAAATAAAAGGAATAAAGACTAACTTTTCCACTAACCCACCCTCCATTTAATTGAAATAATATACAAAAGATTTTGAACCTATTATTTTAATATGTCAAGGTATTGACAGTGACAAAATTTTGACATACAAGATATTGTAGGAAACCAGCTCCCAGGGCATACAACATATTGTATAAAATAAAATGCTACTAAAACCAGGCGTCGATATTTCACGACTCAACCGGCAGATCAGGCGCACACTTAACAGCCTGGACCGCATTTTTAAAAATTACGGCGAACACCTGGTCATCACATCGACATATGAAGGAAGCCACAGCCCATCAAGCCTACATTACGCAAACAACGCGATTGATTTAAGACTACCAACAACCGCAAAACTGGACATTTACCAGGACATAAAAGACAACATCGGCGACGATTACGATGTGATACTTGAAATAGACCACATTCACATCGAATACGACCCGAAACAATAGGAGGCCGCCGGACCAACAGAACGGACCGGATAAACAAATAATTTAAAACACAGGAGAAAGAACAAATGGCAGAAATTAGGGACTTATCAGCAATCAAAGAAAAGTGGACCAGAGTAACCCCAGGGCGCACAGAGGATTATAAAATCGGTATTAAAAATCCCCGGCGCGATTGGGGCCAGGAAACGGCGGCGGCGTCAGACACATACAAGGCAGGTGTAGATGCCGCACACGCCAAGGGAATGTTTGCAAAGGGAGTGAAGGCCGCAGGCACGCAGAAATGGCAGTCAAAAGCACTTGCCAAGGGGCCGACAAGGTTTGCAGAAGGCGTATATTTAGCGGGCGACGACTATGAAACAGGGTTTGCACCTTATCGTGAAGCAATCGCGCGCGTAGATTTAGGACCGCGCTACCCGAAACGCGACCCCAGGAACCTTGACAGAGTCAAGAAGATCGTAACGGCACTTATAGCCGAGAAAACCAAAGGCTAATAAATGGAGATACCAAACACCCAGGCAGTCATATTAATTATTCAAATGCTATGCCCGCACCTTCAAGATATGGCGCGCCGCACAGAAAATAAGGTTGACGACGCAGTAATTAACCTTATTTGCGCATTGGTATCAGGAGAAGTGAACACGGACAATTAGGAGGCAAACAAGATATGAATTACAGATTAGCGACCTTACTTGCCAGCACTGATTACAGCGCGGACAAGACAGAAACAATAGACATTAACGTCGCGGACCCGATAAGCGAAATTGTTATAAGGTATTCACCCTATAACAACGGAACAGCCGCAGGTACAGCACATCCTATCGCGTGTTTAACAAAGATCGAACTGGTTGACGGAAGCGACGTACTATTCTCTTTGAACGGACACCAAGCCCAGGCGTTAGACATTTACCACACGGGAAAACAACGCTCCCCCTGGTTTCATTACCTGGACAACAATTATACCGACCAGATCGTCGGTATTAATTTTGGGCGTTATCTTTGGGACCCCGATTATGCGTTTGACCCCAAACAATTCAACAACCCACAGCTTAAAATAAGCATCGACCTGGACGCCGGAGGCGTTGCACCGGACGCCGGACAGCTTGAGGTATGGGCGCAGTTATTCGACGACAAGAAAATCGAACCAACGGGCCTATTGATTGCCAAGGAAATAGTCAATTACACAATGGCAGACTCCGCCCACGAATATATCGATTTGCCAGTTGACTACACATACCGCAAAATGCTTGTCAGGGCGCAGAGATACGGGACGGAACCGAACCAACAGATTGACAATATCAAGCTGTCAGAGGACCAGGACAAGCGCGTCGTATTCAATCACGACCACAGCACACTTGTAAGAACACTTGGCAACGCCGGACCGATGATCGTTGAACACGTTATATTCGGCGTCGCAACATCAAGCCGGAACTTCTATTGCACGCCATCAACAAGAGTCAATGGAGTGATACAGACGTGGGCCGCCGCCGCAACCGCCGCGAGTGCCGCCGCTTTTTATGACGGCGACGGAGGACGCTTTAAGGCAATATCAACGGTTGCCGGAAACGTACAAGCATTGATTCAAGGATGGGTGCCGCACGCAACGCTTGACATACCATTTGGAAACCAGATGGACCCCGCCGACTGGTACGATGTATCAAAGATCGGCAGTCTTAGGGCGGACATCACGGCAGTGTCGAGTGTAGGAACGGCGCAGACTTGTCAGCTTTTCTTGCAACAGATGAGGCCATACGCAGCAACATAGAACATAAAGGCCAAATACTATGAATATAGTTCAATTTGACCGACTGTACCGCGCCCGCATCACAGGAGCGGGCGCGACAGGTTCAACGGTCACGCTAAAACTGCCCAGGGTAAAACCAGGGCGCATACGAGTATTGACGCACGTATCGCTTGAAAATCGCACAAACAACTTTACGGAGGCGCGATTATCAGTGAACGACGGCGCACACAACTTTTATTTAGATCAAGCAACAAGCCCCCAGGCAACAGAACTTTTAGGACATTCTAAAGATATTATATTAGGAGAAGGCGACGAACTACACGCCATATTCACAGGCACGACCACGGGCGACATATTAGAGATGCACGCCATAGGATGGGAAATGCCGCGCGAAAAATACAAGTAAACAATTTATAGTCTAATTGTTTACTTATCACACCAGAAACGCACACCAGGGCGACACCAGGAAAAAGCCCAGGAGAAGGCCGACCAATGGAAAGGCACACACTATACACCAAAGAGATCGAGAACCAGGAACCAGTATTTGAACAAACGTCGGTACAATTTGACGCGGACGACCCACAGACAAAGACGCTTCAGCTTTCACCGGACGCGGGCGAAACGTGGTTTTTAGATAAAATACGGGCATGGACGGACGAAGCACCGCCGGACAACTCAGCGGCGGGAGCAAAAACGGACATTGATATATATATCAACGGAACAGCCGACAAAATAGCCAAGAGATATGCGAGCGAGATGATCGGCACAACTTACAGATCATCAGGAATTAGCATCGACTGTAAAACCACTTACGGACAACGCTTGAAGATCACGGAAACAACCAACGGCGTTTATGTATCAGCGACAAAAACGGGAAGCGGCACGCATACGCTATATTTAGAAGTACAGGGATCAAAGATATGAGCATAGAACTTACAGACGCCAAGAGATATGAACTGGAAAAAGACAACGTCATAAACACAATATTAAACGCGAACAGGCGCAACAAAGAGATCACGCCGCAGATGTTATCGGATATTTTAAAAGTAGATTTGCCAACAATAAACAAACTCTTAACCGCCTTGAGAAACGAAAACATAATTAAATAGAGATTAATAATGTCAAGGCAGATCGTTTGGCAATACGGGACGGACGGCGCGGGAGCAAGCGGCGACGGACAACTCGACAACCCGTGGGACGCGCAGGAATTAAGAAACGGCAATATTTTAATCGCGGACTATGACAACGACAGGGTAATTGAGGTTGACCGCAACCGGCAGATCGTTTGGCAATACGGACTAACAGACGCGGGAGGAAGCAGCGACGGACAAGTCAACGCACCGAGAACGGCGAAGGAACTAAGAAACGGCAATATTTTAATCGCGGACTTTGGAAACAAAAGGGTAATTGAGGTTGACCGCAACCGGCAGATCGTTTGGCAATACGGGACCACAGGAATAGTAGGGGGGGGAGATAATCAAATCAACGGGCCTTTTTGCGCGAACGAAACAAGATCAGGCAATATTTTAATCACGGAATATACAAACAAAAGGGTAATTGAGGTTGACCACAACCGGCAGATCGTTTGGCAATACGGAGTCACGGGCGCGGCGAGCGGGAGCGATAACTACCTTAACGCGCCAATGTCCGCCGTTGAGCTAAGAAACGGCAATATTTTAATCGCGGACTATTCAAACCACAGGGTAATTGAGGTTGACCGCAACCGGCAGATCGTTTGGCAATACGGAACAACGGCATCGAGCGGCGCGGGAGATAATAAGCTTTATAGACCCGCAAGCGCGGCAGAGCTAAGAAACGGCAATATTTTAATCGCGGACTATTACCAACACAGGGTAATTGAGGTTGACCGCAACCGGCAGATCGTTTGGCAATACGGGACCACAGGAGCCGGAGGCACAGGCGATAATAAGGTGTATAGACCGACAAACGCAACGGAATTAAGAAACGGCAATATTTTAATCGCAGTCTATTATCACCACATAGTAATTGAGGTTGACAGGTAATGTTCTACACATACAGTTACACGCCAGGGGCGACAGACACGGAAGCGGACCCGCACGAACTAAAAATGAAGTTATGCGCGGGAGTGATTCACCAAGTTGACGTACTATTCCAAAACGGGTGCAATCACGAAGAATTTGTACAAATAAGACTCGAGAACTTCCAGTTATGGCCCACCAACAGACTTGAAAAAATGAGAGGCAACGCGACGGTAATATCGTTTAGAGAGTTTTATGAACTAAAGCCAGGACTAAGCACATTGACCGCGCGCTTCTGGACGACACTATCAAGCGACTTCAAAGAAATCATAATCAACATAGGAGTATTACCAAAAGAGATCATACAGCCTTTCAGTTTCAGAGAACTACTCGACGCCGCGCTTGGATAAAAACAATGGCGACGGCAGAACAGCGCAGATTATTTGCACAACGCCTGCTATGGCTAATAATAGGGCCGGACGCTTGCGAAAAACTACACTTCCCATGGTGCGAAAAGGCAAGCAAACCGCTTAGAAAAAATACCTTATGGATTAAAGCAATAGAACCGGTACCGCCAGGGCCGACACCAACACCGGAACCAACACCACCACCCCCAGGAACAACACCCCCAGGACCAGAAGAACCGCCGCCGCCAAGCGGCGAGCCCGTGGTAACTCCGCCGACGAAGGAACCGACGCCGGAGATACCAACGGAAGAACCAGGGGCGGGCGCAGGAGAAATACCAGGAGGCGGAGAGCTACCACCAGAGGCGGAACAACCGCCCGCCACTGGCGGAGAGCCGACGCCAGGAGCAGGAGCCGGAGAAATACCACCAGGAGCAGAAGAGCCAGGAGGCGGAGGAATAGGAGGCGGCCCGATAATAACAGGCGAAGCAACGGGACCGCCGGACATAATACCACCGCCTATATTTACTCAACCATGGGAACCAGGACCACCGACAACACCACCGACAACACCACCGGAAGAAGAAGAGGCGGAGGACTACTGGTTTAATGAACCGTTCGACGACCTATTAACCAACGACTGGTATGAATACATCATCGGCTCTGGATTCATAGAGCTTGCAGACGGCTTGGCTAATATGGGGGCGGAAGCATGGGACGAGTCAGCGATGATTTACAGGTGGGAGCCTCGAGACTTTCCAACGACCTTTACGATATACTTCAAATTCAAGACCCTGGTTGATACACAGTGGAACTCAGAAATTGACCTAATATTTGACACGCCAACAAGAAATTTAATAATATCATGGTATCCGCCAGGGCATATAAGAATGAGAGCGGAAAGCGGAATACTGTCATGGGACGTTGACGACTTCCACGGAACATATCACGAATGGAAAGTTGAGGTCACGGAAACGCATATAACACTTTATAAAGGCGACGTATTGATATTCGGACCAGAAGAAATGGAAGCAGAAGAAAACGACTACAATTACTATTTTATTTACGCACGATATTTTGAAAATATGTATATCGACTACTTGAGAATTGAGGACACAACTTGACCTGCATTGAAATAGTGACAACCGGACTTATAGTGGCGGCGGCAATAGTGGGCTATGTTTTGAGAATTGAGAGGCAGTTAAGCACAATCTCTTCCGATTTGTGCTGGATTAAAAAACTGCTTAAACAGGTATCATGTATAAAAACAACACCAGAACAAGGACCGTGAGGAAATGCCAACAGAATTAGGCCGACCCTTTTCAATAGAATGGCGCGGACACCCGCCGCATATGCTAAAGCCAGACGAACCGGTCTGGTACTTGTTTTTAAAAACTTATGGAAAATTCTTTATAAATTTATATTACGATTGCTTTGTAGGCGGGCCGAACTTCACAGAGGAAGAACTAAAAGACCCTCTTAACAAGCTATGGAGATCAAACACAGTAAAGAGAATTGACGCAATAGCAGAACTCCCGGACGAAGTCTGGATAATTGAGGTTGCAACACGACCAGGGCCAAGGTCATTAGGTCAGTTGATGACTTATCAAGCCTTATGGCTTGAAGACCCTAAGATCATAAAACCAGAGAAAATGTGTCTGGTTTGCGGAGTAGTTGACACGGACATTGCACCGAGCGCCGCGAAATTTGGGGCGCAAATATTCGTAATGCGACCCCCGGACGGCGGAGAATGGCCGGAAATCAGATACGAGTAAAACGAATATATAGTGACACGTTTGCGGATTTGCGTTTAAAGACCGAAACGCGGATCCGCAAACACAAGACCCCTCAAACCCGCTAAAATCATTAAAGCCAGTAACACGAATTTACAAAAACAGACAAGGTAAAATTATGGCAGATTGGGGCGCGCCTTTCCATTTGCCCGACATGGACGATGAGGAATTTGAAAGGGCACGAAAAAAGGCAGTCGAAGAGGACGGCTACAAGGTAGAAATTCCAGGACTTGAGGACATTATACATTTGCCCGCAGAAGAACCAATGACCGAAGAGGAAATGAAAGAATGGAGAAAGCCAGGACATGGGAACATACCACCGGACAGAGAGCGCGAATTGCAAAAGATGAAACAGGACAGAAAGGACGCCTATGACCGAATGTTACGCGACCCAAGACCGGACCTTTTACGGGCAAGATCATCTATTTTATGCGCGCTTGACGACATTCAGGACTGTTTATCAACAATAGGAGTTTTGGGAAGATTAGCTTTGCCACTATTACCCAGGGCGGCGGCGGCACTAATAGGCGGCCCGATAGGTTGGGCCTTGACCGCCGCAATGCTTTTAAACCTCATGCGAGAAATGGGTAATTTAGGAATACCAAGCAGAGAGGCCAAGAGAAGGAAAAACAAGCTGAGTGAACACAACCCCTTCACAAAGAAGGGAAAGGCGGGAATAGCAAAGGCACTAAAAGAACGCGGAATAAGATCAGGAAATTTAATAGAGGCCGCACAGGTCACAGACAATATATGGGGCGTAGGCCTATGTTTGGGGCCGCTTGTATCTTTACCAGGGACGATATTATCAGGCTTGGCAAGGCAAGCTATGGGACAAAAGGTGGAGTGGAGTTGTCCGCCGACAGATTGGGAGCATTGGCGAAAAGTAGGAGCGCGCGCCGCGCATAGTTTGCCGATTATATGGGGAGATCACCCATTTTTAACAGACGAAGAACAATTTAAAATAATATTTGCGGGCCACTTTGCACAACAAGCCTTTCCAATCACAGACGAACCGGCAGAAGCTATACAAAACCTCAAATACCCCCAATATTTAGAAGTAAAAGCCCCAAACCCCTGGCACATACTATCAAGAGAAGTGATGCAAGAGGCGGGCGACGACCCCGACGAGTTTGTCGCGTGGCCTTCAACATTGACCGAGTGGTCAAACATTAACACGTTGACAGATGCAACATACGAGAAAGCAAAAACGAACGTACACGCCTTTTATAACGACCACGCACAGGACTTAATAGGATATTACGCGGGAGCTTACGCGGGAGAGTGCGGCTTATATGCTATGGAGAACGCGGGCGGGCGCGGAAGCGTCACAACTTCATTTTCAACGGCAAGCAGGGCAGTTACCGGACTACTTGACAACAACTATAAATTAAGAGAGCCAGTCACAGAGAAACAGATCGAGTGCTTGTCAAAATACCTTGAAGAACAGGACAAGAACGACCCGGACGGACAGTTGTCAGGTATATGTCAGAGGACCATTGAGGCCGCCTGGAGGGAGTGCAGAATAGTTATTGAGCAAAATACAGACTAAACCTGGACCCCCTAAAACCACCGGAAAGACCCCACCAAAAAGCCAGAATCACGCGCCGAAGGCGTATCCTCCCCACCCATCCTAAATAAGAAAGTTGAGCGGGACTCCCGAAAATGTCAAATTTTTGAACGGGAGAAACAAAAGCTGAAAACAAGGCAGCTATTTAGAGCGG
>Ga0180432_10009874_pt1 | contig 11546 bp, 8 predicted proteins | sample SS_ome_10_FD_132414 | JGI IMG/M metagenome (GOLD analysis project Ga0180432, IMG submission 132414) | Hypersaline lake sediment archaeal communities from the Salton Sea, California, USA - SS_1_MS_2 metaG | ecosystem: Environmental > Aquatic > Non-marine Saline and Alkaline > Hypersaline >... | reverse complement strand
CTTGTGTTGGCCTTGTTGGCCGGCGGGTTAGGCTACTGGCTGACGGCAAACCGTGGCCGTGACGATGGTCAGGAAGCATCCTCACAGGTCGCAGCTGAGACGACATCTCCCGGCCAGGCGATGATCGAGGAGACAACGATAAAGCATAGCCCGGGTGGCAGAACGGCGTGGCGCGTGCTACTCGAAGGTGTGACACTGAGGAGCGGTGGAGGGAGTATTGCCGCGCAGGCCGTGCGAGAAGCAGTTATCTATGACAATACCGGCAAGCCGATGGTGCGGGTGACGGCCCAGAGTATCAGCGGCAACACCAAGAAGCGGGATCTGCAAGTCGAGGGCAATGTGCGGGCGGTATCGCCGGAGGGCGCCGTGTTCGATACCAGCATCGTAAAATGGGTGCAAGACGAGCAGAAGCTGGTGTGTCCAAGTACGGTGACGATGCGGGACCGAGACACGGTCGTCCGGGCCAACTCGATTGACTTCTATGTCAATCAGGACCTGGTGACATCATCGTCCAAAGTGCAGATGTCCGTCGCGAATAACACACTCGTCGGGAATAACCTGAGATACAATGTCAAAACGCAGGATTTCTCGCTGAAGGCTGTGCAGGCGGTATTTGATGCCGAGAAGGCGCGTGAGGAGCTCAGCAGGTAGATGAAGATGAGACGGGCGAGGATTGGGGTTGCACTGTTGCTGCTGGTCGGCATCGTCGGGCTTGCTGCCTGGGGCTGGGCGCAGGAGGTCGAGAAGGGGTCGGACAAACAGGCTGAGAAGGCGCCCGCAGATGCAACTGCCGACAAGCAGCCCAAGCCGGATGAGGCCGCCGGCACCAAAGAGACTAAAAAGAAGGCAGAAGACGATGAGGAGGATCGCTTCGAGCTGCAGTGGGCCGACAATATGTTTCATGATAAGGCCCAGCACACCTACTACCTGACCGGTAACATCGTGATGAGTCACGAGGACGTGCTGATGTACTGCGATGAGGCCGAGTACTACGACAAGGACCACCCGACCAAGCCGGATAGCGCACGAGCCACCGGCAACTTGAAGATTGTTGATCCTGAAGTCACGGTGACCGGCGACCTGCTGGAGGCGGACCTGGACAAGAAGATCGCCGTGATAACGGGTAATGCGCGTATGGTGGGGAAGAAGAAGCCGGACGAGGACAAAGAAGAGGGGGCCGCTGCCAAGACAGGTGCGAAGCCGGCGAATGAGACGAAAGAGGACAAGGAGCCGGAGACGCTCGAAGGCTACGTCGAGGAACTGACCACGATAACGTGCGAGAAGATTACGTACTACTATGATGAGGACGTGAAGAGGGGCGTCGCAGTCGGAAACATAAAGGCCGTGCAGGAGCATAGAACGGCATGGGCTGATGAGGCCATCTATGAGGGCATCCCCGAAGAGTTGACGCTAATCGGGAATGTCCGGCTGAAGACTGATGAGGGTGACGAATTCCGCGCGCCGCGTGCCGTCATCGGGATTGAGGATGACTGGATCCGCGCCGAGAATGTCAGCGGCGTCACCTTCCGCCGCGAAGAGGAAGAAAAAGAGAAGAAACCGCCCAAGGCTGAAATCGAGGCTGGGCAGAAGCCGCAGAGCGAAGAGGCAACCCTGGCCAAAGAGGCCGAGGAAGCAAAAGACAACTCCGGAGATAAGCAGAAGCCCCCGGAGCAATAATAGGCGGTAGCACATCGGCCGAGTCTGTCAGCCGACGTCGGCACCGCAAGCGTGGCGAACTCTCTCCACTGTCTCGGCGGCTACGGCGCGTGCATGGACGGCTCCGGTCCGCAGCACATCCACGACGTAGTCCATGTCATCGGCGAGTTCCTGTCGGCGTTGCCGTGCCTCCGCGAAGTACTCCATGAACATCTCGAAGAGCGCCTTCTTGGCATCCCCATAGCCCATGCCTCCGGCGCGGTACCTGGCGGCCATCTCTTGTTGTTGCTGCTCGTCGGCGAAAAGCGCGTACATTGCATAGACGGCGCAGTTGTCGGGGTCCTTGGGGGCCTCTAACGGCGTGGAATCGGTGACGATACTCATCATGGCCTTCCGCACCTGCTTTTCAGGATCGAATATGCCGATGGTGTTGCCATAGCTCTTCGACATCTTGCGGCCGTCAATGCCGGTGACGGTTGCGGTGTTCTCCAAGATGTAGGCATCGGGCACGACGAGGGTTTCGCCGTAGGTGTTGTTGAAGCGGATGGCAATGTCGCGGGTGACCTCAACATGCTGCTTCTGGTCCTGGCCGACGGGCACGAGGTTTGAGTCGTAGATGAGGATGTCGGCGGCCATGAGTACGGGATAGGCGAAGAGGCCGTGGTCAGCCGGGACGCCCTGAGCGGTTTTCTCCTTGTATGCGTGGCAGCGTTCGAGCAGCCCCATCGGCGTGATCGTGGACAATATCCAGGTAAGCTCGGTCACCTCGGGAATATGGGACTGGATAAATATGGTTGCCCGGTCCGGATCGAGGCCGAGCGCGAGGTAATCCGCCGCCAGGTCAAGCGTCTGTTGCCTGAGGTCTTCGGCGTCGCGGATGCTGGTCAAGGCATGATAGTTGGCGATGAAATAGAAGCCATCATGCTCGTCCTGGAGCTGCACGTATTGACGAATGGCTCCGAAGTAGTTGCCGATGTGAATCTTCCCCGAAGGTTGCACTCCTGATAGTACCCTCATGATTCGTCTCCCCAGTGTATTGGCCGGGCAAAAGCTAAACCGTGGCGCGCATTACCGGCCCCACGGTTGGTATTCTGCGATAGGTCGGTTGTCACGCACGCAGACAGGGTCGGCGGTCACACCAGCGCTCGCCAAGCCCAGATTCGATCACCCATTCTGCACATCAATATCGCGTCTATCATCAGCGCTCTGCCCTTAGTTTAGGAATTAGCGGAGAGGCTGTCAAGTGGTGCAAGCTGGGCCAGCGGCCCCTTCGCCATGTAAAAAGTCTGCTGCGGAAACTCCATGCGTAGACAGGAAGCCTTACCAGAGGACTGCCGGCCTTGCCGGTAGCCGAAACTCGTAGTCATAAGTCACTTTGCAATGTGAGGGCTTTTACGGCATAATATCCGGGTAGGAGTCGGGGGGAGCGAACAGGACGGATTCTGCGCTCGAAGTAAGAGCGACACGTGGGCAGGCATAATGAGAATAGCAGACCTCGTAGAGCTCCAGAAGATGGCGCGGTCGCTGGACCTGGCGGGACTGCGCGACATTCGCGAGGCCCTCGACGCGACGGATGGTTCCCCGAGTCTGCTGACAGCGACGGAGCTCAATGAGTTGCTGTCGGAGTATGTGCTGCTTACAGGTATCGGGGATGATGCGCTACACAGGCTGTTCGAGGAGTTGCTCAGCGATATTGCGACCGGTGCGGCGTTGATGGTGCAAGGGCCTGCCGGTGCGGGCAAGACGCACCTGCTGTGTGTCGCGGCGTTGTTGCTGGAGTACCCGGCACTGCGCTCGCTCTTCGCGCAAGCGCACCCGGAGTATGAGGAGATCCTGCGGCGGATGGACCGGAAGGCGGCGCCGCTGGTGGTGCCGGTATCTCTGCAGGAGCACCGGGCCGAGGATGAGCATCTCGAGGACATCATCTTTGATTGTGTGGAGCAGGAACTGGCGCGGCCCCGTTACGACATGGAGGTACCGCTGTCGGAGCAGTCCTACGCGCTGGACCTGATCGAGCGGCATATCCTGCCACGCTACCAACGTGGCCTTGATGCACATGTCAGGCAGCGCTATGGAGGCTGCGAGAGCTGGGCGGAGTTGTCAGAACACGACCAAGGTGCGGCGGTTTCGGCCGGTCAGGCTTTCGCAGCCGGTATCGGCTATCCTCTGGATTTCCGCCAGAGCCGGATGGAACGGATGGCACGGCTTGCCGAGGTTGTCGCAGAGCTGAATATATCCGGCGTGGTTTGGCTTATTGATGACCTTCTGCAGTTTCTCGCCGGTGCCGGGGTCAAGGCCGTGCGCAATGACATCGCGTTCCTCGAATTCCTTGGCCAGCGGACCAAGCTGGACCGACTTTACCTGCTGGTCACGACGCAGGCGGGGATGGAGGAAATAAGCGGGATTGAGCCTTATGTGGTGGCGGGTGTGCGCGATGCTTTTGACCAAATGTACCGGCTGGATGCCGCGCGCATGAGGCGGGTGGCGCACACCCGGGCAATACGCATACTCGACATGGACGATTTCGAGGAGGCAATCGCTGGGGTGTACACGGCCTACCGACAGGCATTCGGCGAGCCATCCTTCTCGGAGGCGGATTTGCGAGCTACATACCCCCTGCACCCGGCGGCAGAGCCGATCCTGGAAAACATCTATCAGAAGTACTTCGCGGAGGGCGACGCGCTTGTTGATTTCCTCGAGGCCCTGCGTGTGTCCGGGGATGCGGTGCTTCTGGAGCGGGATTGCCAACGCCTGATATCGCTCCCGGAGATACTGGATCTACTGAACTCGCGTCTGGCGGCCCACCCACGAGCCAGCGACTATGTGCGGGAAGTTCTCGACTACTACGAGAAGAATGCGGCGCGTATTTCGCCTGACCATCCGGATGAAGTGCTGGGCGTGACCAAGGCGCTGATCATGTTGAGCATGGGGAACATGCCGGCTGCATCAGACCGGATGGCGGAACTGATTGGTCTGGATGAAGACGGGCATCCGCTGGTGCCCACTGCGATGGTGCAGGAGTTGCTGGAGCAGATGCGGCTGCGGGGCAACTATGTTGATATGCGCGGCGCCGATGAACGCGCGAATTACACCATAGATGTCCACACGAACCTGGGTGAGCTGGCGCGGCGGCGACTGATGACCGCCCGCAGCGGCTTTGTGGATGGTGACGCCAGGCTTTGGAAAGCGGCGAGGTCGGCGGCCTCAAGGCCGGACTTTCCGCTGGCGCACTTCGATGATGCAAAGACACTGGAGGTCATCTGGGAGAACACCACGCGCCTGGTGCTGACTGAAACGAGCGACTTGAAATCCATCACCGGCCAGGACCTCAAGGACGAGGTCGCGGAACTGGGATCCGTTGACAGTGAACATAGTTGCCGGGTTCATATCGCCGAGCTGCTGGACCCGGCGGGGCAGGCGGAGGCGTTCGCAGAGGCCTCGGGAGCAGTAGCTGGACAACGCTTTGCAGATGGCTTGGTAGCATGGCTGCCCCGGGCGCTCACCGAGGTGGAACTAGACAAGGTACGTGAGTTTGCATCATGCCGACAGGTACTGCGGGAACCGGCTTCGTCCCATGAGCAGCCTGAGGTGGCGGATCGCATTGCGGAGGAGGCCGCGATGCTGGAGCCGGAGGTGAGCCAGATAGTGGCTCGGGCATACCGGGATGGGCACTTGCTGACGGCGGCGGGAGATGAGGAAACACTCGCTGACACGGCTCGCGACGCGCCCATCTGGGCGGATCTGCTGGGGGGTGTAGTAGCCGGTCCGCTGGCACGCCTCCATCCTGATTTCCCCGCGATAGCTCCGCGCCGGCCGGTGAGCAGTCCACGCCTCGTGGATCGGCTGCTTGAGGGTGTCATCAGGCCGGGCGCACTGGAAGCTGAGGCTGATGCCGACCTGGTGGCAATGGCCGAGGATGTGCTGGGGCCGATGGGGCTGATACAACGCGATGAGGAAACGCTGTTGGTGGATGTCCGTAACAGCCCGGCGGCGGCAGCGGTGATGGAGCGCGTGCGGGCCCGTGACAAGACGCCGGAGAGTGAACGTGGGCGACCACTGTCGTATGCCGACCTGGGGTTGCACCTGGCGAAATCCCCGGCTGGCATAACACTCGAGCTGTTTGAGCTCACGATTGCGTGCCTGCTGCGAAGGGGCTGGCTGGTGGCGGTTGACATGGCCGGCGAGTCGCTACCCGCTGACGTTCTGGATGGGCCGATACGGTCGCGTGTCGCGCAGGTGGCACGCGCTCCCTTGCTGAGTATAGGGGAATGGCGAGGCCTCACACGGATCGCAAAGATGGTGCTGGGCACCTCCGTACCACGCCCTGACCACGCGACCCAGACGAGCATCTATGCGGGTCTGGTGGAGGCCGGCGAGTTGAACCTGAAACGCATCGCCGCGATGAAAGCGCGAGTTGCACAGCTCCAGGGGACGTTGGGCCAAGCCGCCTCACAATGGCGGGAGGCAAGCGCGGCTCTGGATGAGACGGCGGAGTTCTTCAGTCTGGTGGACACGACACTGCTGCCGGCCGACGGGTTGAGGAAACTGGTTAATGCCGGGCAGAGGTTCCTGGAACAGGACAACGGCCCGGCACCGCTGGCAAGGCTGCTACGAGATGTGGACGGCATCTGGAATTTCCTGCAGTCCACGGCGATGGCGGTGGTCACGATGCGGACGTACCTGCTCGATGAGCGGCTGCGTCTGGAAAATGATGCGGATCTACGGGCCCGGCAGCAACGGCTTTTGGCGCTGATCGGCACGGGCGAGCAGATGATATCCGAGGCGACGGCGTTCGCGCGCCTGTCGCAGATATTTCTGGCCACATACAAGCGGCGCTATCTCAACTGGCATCGCCGCTGTCACCGGCCGGCTGTCTTCGAGCGCTACCGCTCCCTGCGAGCTGCGCCGGAGTTGCGGGCGCTGGCACAGTTGCAGCGTCTGGACCTGCAGGTGGAGGATGATCCCGGCCGCGTTTTCGAGATTCTTGACGCCCAATTGCAGCGGCAGTGCGAATATGAAGCGCTGGCGACGGCGCTGGACAGGCAGCCGATCTGTCCGGAGTGTCATCTGCAGCTTGATGTGGAGTTGGACCTGGTGCCACCGGAGGAGGTACTCGAGCTGGCGCTGGCCGGCATCAGGGCGTATGCGGCGAGGATGAAAGAACCTGAGTTCCACACCGCGCTGACGACATACGCTTCAGGTGTTGCCGGCCGCGGCGAACTGGCCACACGTCTCGACCGCGTACTGCACCTGGATGATGAGCCTAACGCGCGCGTCATCCTGACGTTGTTCAACGATGAGTTGATTTCACATCTGAACCGCATGCTGAGCGGTAAGCGGCTGAAGGTGCGTGAGTTCTCGCGGCTGCGGGAGCTTCTGTCAGGCCGTACGATGGGGGCGGAGGAGGCGTTGCAGTTGTTCGAGCGTTGGCTGGCAGGGGATCGCGATGACGATGGGGATGACGACGAGGACCAGCTCATCCACGTCGAGCCGTGAGGCAGTGCCTGGCCGTGTCGCGAAATCTGTGGAACGCTTAGTTGTCGTTCGTGTTGCGGGTCTGTATCTCTTCGATGACCGCGGCCTTCTCGTCAATAGCCTGATGCAGTTGCTCCGCAGTCACCGTCGCGCAGCCGATGTGACGGACGACTTCCCCGCCGGCGGTGTTGGCAATGACGGCGGCTTGCAGGAATGATGCACCAGAGGCGAGACAGGCGGCCAGGACGCTGATAGAAGTATCCCCGGCACCCGTTACGTCAAAGACCTCCGTAGGGACAGCCGGGAGCAGGTGCACTGCGCCGGTTGCTTCATAAACGCACATGCCCTTCCCACCGCGCGTGATGACGGCGGCCTCCAGTTGGGCATCAGCTTGCAGCTTGCGAGCGGCTGCGACGGCGCTCTCATCGCTGGATATATTGATGCCGGTGGCGATGGTGGCTTCTCTCTCATTGGGAGAAATGAGAGTAGCCCCGAAAAAATATGGCATATGATAGGGCTTCGGGTCAACGCATACTGTGAGGCCGATCTCGCGGGCGTGGCTGAGTAGATGCCGGCTGACGCCCTCTGTCAGTGTGCCCTTGTCGTAGTCGGAGAGGATCAGCGCATCAACTTCCTCGATGGCCTGGATGGCGCTGCCGACCAGAGAGTCATAGAGCCCCTCGACGGGCTCCACTTTGTAGTCATAGTCAACACGGACAACTTGCTGGCCGGCGGCTATTACGCGGATCTTGGTGGTGGTCTTGCGCTCAGGGGTCCGGACCAGGGGCGTCAGGTCGGCGCCCATGTCGCGCAAATGCCCGGCCAGAGTATAGCCCGCTTGATCCTCGCCGATGATGCCACATGCAAGCGGCGAGACGCCGAGAGCAGCGAGGTTGCGCACTACGTTGCCCGCTCCCCCCGGGACAGTATCCTCCCGCTCGACCTCGACTACCGGCACCGGTGCCTCGGGCGAAATGCGCGAACAGCTTCCCCAGATGTACGTGTCAAGCATGTAGTCACCCAACACGGCGATCTTTCTGCCCGCAAGATTATTAATGATTTCATGGAGTTGCTGCAGCATACTGTGCTCTCTTCTCCGCTACAACGGGAAAATGACGTGGTATGTTGGTCTGAGTGATGGCGATGGTATTATAGCACTGCGGGAAGGTGCACAACAACGGCGCAGTCCGCGATTGCGCTTGGGACTGTGCCCCGATTACATTCCGGGACTGGCGGCAAACTTCACCGCTGCGTGTGGTAGGCAACGGGCAGGTGTCAGGGGCTCGCGCAAGGAATTTGGGGTGATACCGACTGTGGAGGGGATAGCTATCAGAAGCAGACTGCCTCATGTGGCCGCGTTCTGGGATAACGCCTGCCTCAAGCTGCCGAACGCACCGGCGTGCACTTATGCGGGGCGCACCTGCAGCTTCGCGCAGATGGATACATTCATCGCCGGTCTGGCCGGGCGGCTTCGTGACGAAGCAGGCGTCGAAAGAGGTGACCGTGTTGCCATAGCAATGCCCAACTGTGGCGCCTACCTGACGGCATATTGGGCTGCGCTGCGACTGGGTGCGGTGGTCGTGCCGGTCAACATCAAGCTGCGCGCCGGAGAGCTGGCGTACGTGCTGGGCAATGCTGAGCCGAAGGTAATCTTTTTGCATGAGCAGGTGGCGGACGCGGTCACGAAGGCCGCCGCCGAGGCCGAGGTCTCTGCGCATGTCATCAGTGTCGCCTCGGATGCCGACGGGCCCCAGGTGCTCTGTCCGTCGGACACTGAGTCGGTAGCGCGCACATGCCCTGAACTGTGCGGAGAAGACATCGCCATCATCCTCTACACTTCCGGCACGACGGGCCAACCCAAGGGCGCCATCATGCGGCATGAGGACCTGCTGTTCAATGTCCACAACGCGATCCTCGCGCACTCGTTCCGTCACGAGGATGTGCATCTGCTGGCCATCCCGTTTTCAGCGCCGACAGCGACCTACAGCCTGCTGCCGAGCTGCGCGTATCTGGCCAGCGAAATCGTCATCGCGCCGCAACCATATCCGGGTGAACTGTTTGATCTGATTGACGCGCACGGCTGCACGACTTTTATCGGCGTCCCGACGCTGTTTCATCTGGTGACCCAGGATCCTCGGCTGGCTGAAGCCGACCTGAGCTCGCTGCGGTTGATCGCGTATTCAGGATCGCCTATGCCCGCGCGCACGATTACCAACTTGCGGCGGCGTTTCCCGCGTGTGGTGCTGCACAATTTCTTCGGCCTAACCGAGACTATCTCGATGACGCATGTGCTAGCCGGCCCCGATGCCGTGGAGAAGCCCGATTCCATCGGCAAGGCGCTACCGGAGATATACACACGCATTGTGGATGATGCAGACAATGATGTGGCTGTCGGCGAGGTTGGCGAGCTATGCTTCCGCCGCGATAATGTCATCGTGGGTTACTGGCGTCGCGAGGGGCAGCTTGAGGAGGCGATCAAGGACGGCTGGTTCCATACCGGCGACTTCGCCTCATCTGATGAGGATGGCTATCTCTACGTGCAGGGACGCAAGAAGGACATGATCATAGTAGCGGGGCAGAATGTCTACGCGCTGGAGGTTGAAAAGGTCATTCTGCGAAATGCGGAGGTACGCGAGGTGGCAGTGATCGGGATCGAAGCAACTGGAGCGCGGGCGGCTCTCGGCGAGTTGGTCAAGGCGGTGGTAGTACCACAGCCCGGGGCAAACTTGACAGAGCTCGATATCAAGCGGCATTGTGCCGCCCAGCTACCCAGCTACAAGGTCCCGCAGGTCGTTACGTTCTCTGAGGAGCTTCCGAAGAACGCTGCAGGGAAAGTGCTGAAGCGCGAACTGCGCTAGCAGTGGGGTCGCGGTTCGCAGGAGGGCAGTATGGCCAGGAAAGTGCGTCGCCCACTGACACCGGCGGAACGTCGGCGCAAGAGGCTATTGTGGACAGTAGGTGTGCTCGGTGGCTTGTTGCTGCTGGCAATTGTGATTGCGCTCGTGGTCTATGTGCGCGCGCGAGGTGAGCCACCGCTGCCGCCAGATGCTCGGGCGGGGATGGGCCAGGACAGCGGATTCACAGCAGGCAGCGGCGAGTATGCCCGGATCCAGGAGGCGATACGACAGGGCCGACGGCAGCGCATCGCGGTGCAGTTGACCAATGCCGACATCAATCAGATGATCCGGGAGATCACCAGCGGGGGCGCACAGTTCCAGTTCATCGAGGCGTATCTGGGACGCGGACGCGTCATCGCCAAGGGGATGGCGAATCTCAATCGGCGCTCCTGGACGGTGCAGGTGGCGTTGCGGCTCACGGCTACGGACGGACGGCTGGAAGCCAAAGTGGACGAACTGTGGATCGGCAGCATGCACGCCCCGCAGCGGGCGAAGGATAAGCTCCAGGAACAGATGAGCCGAGAACTGGCGAAACGAACTCCGTCCAAGACAGGCATCTATGTGGAGACAATTACTGTCGAGCCGGGACGCGCGAATGTCACCGGCTATACACTCGGAAGATAGGACTACGCAATTGACTGAAGATGACAGGACAGACAATACCGAGCACTATTTCTCCGCCGAGCCGCAGGTGCCGTCGGCTCCGCTGCTGGTGCGTGAGACCGTACGCGGGATGAAGCTGCGGTTGTGGACCGACCGCGGGGTGTTCTCGCGCGGCAAGCTGGATGCAGGCTCGAAGCTGTTGGCTGAGACGTTCGAGATAGGCCGGGGCCACCGGGTGCTGGACTGGGCGCAGGCTATGGCGTGCTCGGTATCGTAGCGGCCCTGGTCGAGCCCTCGTGTACGGTGACGATGGTCGAGGTGAACCAGCGGGCCGCAGACCTGGCCCGGCGCAATCTGACGGAAAACTCCGTGTCGAACGCAACGGTTCCGGCCGGATCGGCATCCGAGGTGCTTAGTAATGAGCAGTTCGACACAATTATCTCCAACCCGCCGATGAGTAAAGGCAAGGCCGTCGTCCAGGCAATGATAGCGGATGCACACGCGCGGCTTGCTGACGGCGGCTGCCTGTGGCTGGTGATACATACCAGACGCGGTGCTAAGAGCTACCTGAAGTATATGCAGACGCTCTTCGAGAATCCTGAGACCGTCAGGATGAAGGGCGGGTATCGTGTCCTGGCCGGCTGGAAGTAGTGGCGGGCGAACTCATCAACAAGGAGCGAGACGGATGAATTCACGGGAGAGAGTTGATGCAGCTCTGGCGCACCAAGAAGCAGATCGCATCGCCATTCATGACGCGCCGTGGTCAACGGCAATCGAGCGCTGGCATAAAGAGGGACTTCCTGAGGACACTTCGCCGGCAGAATACTTCGGTTACGAACTGCGCGGGGCAGGTGCGGATCTGACCTTCCACTTTGAGCCGGAGGTCATCGCGGAGACCGACGAATACACCATCAG
>Ga0180432_10009872_pt1 | contig 11547 bp, 15 predicted proteins | sample SS_ome_10_FD_132414 | JGI IMG/M metagenome (GOLD analysis project Ga0180432, IMG submission 132414) | Hypersaline lake sediment archaeal communities from the Salton Sea, California, USA - SS_1_MS_2 metaG | ecosystem: Environmental > Aquatic > Non-marine Saline and Alkaline > Hypersaline >... | reverse complement strand
TGAAGGTGAAGGTGAAGGTGAAGGTGAAGGTGAAGGAGAAGGAGAAGGAGAAGCGGCGTTCTGCGGCGTTTCTTGCTGGTCTGCGCTGTTGTGCGGCGTTTTGCGGCGTTCTGCGGCTGTGTTGCCGTGCAACGCTTTGCGTCTTTCTTGTGCGATTTTCTGCTTGCTTGAATTGATATATGACTGATGCTTGTACCATGAATCAAGCGGAAAGTAAATGCGCCCGGTTGCATCATGGAAGTAAACCAGTCCTGCATCATGCAACTGATGAATTGCTGTGCTGATTTCATCAAGCGTCACATTGAAAAACGGCAACACCTGCATCTTCAATTCAACGGCATCACCTGTGATTTCACCATAGTCATCAGCGTGCGGAATTAATAGCATGTAAAGGAACAGCGGAAAACACCGCCCATCACCGCAAATCACCGCTGATTTTTTATCAACGCTGATATCTGTTGAAATGTATCTGCGTCTTGACAATGTTTCACCCCCTCAGTGAATGCCCGTTTCTTTCAGGAATGGTGAAGGCAAATCAATCACCATCTGATGTGTGAACGGGTTTGTGCTTTGCGCATAAGACCAGCACCACAGCGCAAACTGTGCGCGCGTGATTGCCACATAGAATGTGCGCCTTTCTTCCTCAATATCTTTTGACTTTGAATTTGGAAACTTCCCATCAACACAGTCTGCCACAAACACAACAGGGAATTCCAGACCTTTTGCACCATGAACTGTCATCAGCTTCACCTTGTCCTGTGACATCTTTGCATCAATGCTATCCTGTTCAGAACGCAGAACAATGTAATGCAGAAAATCTTTCAGGCTGTTGTCATTGTCCTTTGCCCATTCAACTATTTCAGAACCAACTTCAAAAAACTGTTCTTTGCGTTCCAGATAATTTTCATACCTGCGTTTGAACTGGAACTGTGAAAAAAGCTGGTCAACAATTTCAGTCAGGCTTCCGGTCAACAATGGAAACTGACCTTCTGTGATTCCTTGCTTTGCAATCCAAACATCTGACATTGCACACCCTGCGTTCAATGAAGTCTTCTTGATATCGCGCACTGTAGTATAATCCATTTCAAGTGATTTTGAAAAGAATTTTTCCATGCGCAAATCATCACGCGGATTGTAAACCAACCACAGCAGATTCAGAATTTCTTTTGCTGCCGCGCAGTTCCAGATTGACTTGCGTGAACTTATCAACACCGCAGGAATACCAGCCCGATAAAGGCGCGTGAACATTCTTTCAAGCGTGCTGTTCATCCGTGCAATGATAACCATTTCACCCCATTCAAAGGAACGCACCAGCGGCTTGTCTTCTTTCAGCCTGTTCAACGCAAAGACCATTGCATCATCATGTTTGTCAATGTCTGGAAGATGCCGCGTGTTGAAACCGCCGTCAAAGTCTTGCACTGATTCAAGCCGCTTGTCAAAGCGTTTGTGATTGTGTTTTATCAGATTGTTTGCAGCAGTGATGATGTCAGGCGGTGACCTGTAGTTTTTTGTCAGCGTCACAATGTTGCACACAGGAAACTGCTTTTCAAAGTTCAAGATGATTTCAATTTTCGCGTTGCGCCAACCGTATATTAATTGGTCTGGGTCACCAACACAGAAAAGGTTTTCAGGTTCAAGCATTGAATAAATCAACATCTGAACTTCTGATGTATCTTGAAATTCATCAATGAAAACATACTGAAATTTTTTGTGGAACAGTTCTTGAATGTCTGGGTGTTCCCTGAAAAGCCGTATCACTTCAGTCATCATGCGCGTATAGTCAACGCAGTTGAACTTACGCAGCCTGAAAAGATAATCACGGAAAATCAGAAGTTCATCTTCAGACAGGTCAGGTTTTTCTTCTGAAAATTTTGCATTCAGTTTTTTCAGATATCCTTCTTTGTATGGTTCGCCGTGTTCTTTGTTCACCTGTATCAGCAGGTCAAGGCTTTCATCAGCATCATACACACCAATATGTTCATCATAGTCAAGTCTGTATCCTGTTTCTGAAAGCATACGCAGACAGATTGCGTGAAATGTTCCCAACCAGATTTTCTGCAATTCATTTACAGGCACATGCTTTGCCAGCCGTTCACGCATTTCACGCGCTGCCTTGTTTGTAAAGGTCAGGCAAAGGATGTTGTGACCCGACACCATGTGTTCATTCATCAGGTATACAATGCGATTAATCAGCGTGGTTGTCTTGCCTGTTCCTGCGCCTGCAAGAACCAGCGTGTGACTGTATGGTGAAGTCACCGCAGCAAGTTGTTCATTGTTCAAGTTGTTCAAATTCAAAGGCACCCCCACCGTGATTATACCAGAAAACTTTTCATCATCAATCTGACTTCTTGACCGCAAGTTTTTTCAAGTCATCAAGCAGCTTTGCTTTCAGTTGTTTGTTCAGCTTTTCATTTTCGCACTTCCACTTCTTTTCAAATTCTTTGTAAAGTTCATCACGCTTTCTGTTCTTGATTTCAGCAAGCATGCAGAACTTCATGTGCAGCTTTCTGGTTGTTGCTTCATCAGGCATTTCACAAATGGTGATGCTGTCTTTCCAGAAAGTTTCAGCGCGCTGAAAATAGCTGTCATCATCAAGACTGAATGAAAGAAAAGCAAGTGTGATGCGTTGTTCTGAAGTACCTTTCACCATTGCGCCGATTGCTTCAAGTCCATCTTTATGTTTGTATCCAACAAACACCATGACAAATTTTGCATGCTTTGTTTTTTCTTTGACGCGCTTGCAAGTCATAGGAATTTTCACACCACCTTTCAAAGTATGGGAAGGCGCACGGCTGCACGCCTTCCCTTGTCAATTAAAGTTCAATGCAATTCCAGTTGTGCATGTCCATTGGCCTGTGCCATGACGCACAGACAACTGTGTCAAAGCTGTCTGATTGTTTGGCAACACCCTTCAGGAAGTTTTCAATTCCTTCACCATCAAGTTCTGAACCTTCCACAAGCACAATGCGCTGACCCACTTCCTTGATATTGATGAAACCTGCAAGCATTGCGGTCAGGAACACCGCCTTTTCACCGCCGCACAAAGACTGCACCGGCACCCACTGCTGCCGTTTGTTCTGTGCCTGCAAAACATACTGCCCTTCATGGAAGAACCGGAATGAATAGCGTTCATCCGTGTCAAACAATATGCAACAGATTTCCTTTTCAAGCGGCTTCACAAGTGCTTCAATGATTGCATTGCGCTTGCTGGTTGCCAGCTTGATAAATTCTTTCACCGCTTCCAGTTCTGCAACCACATCTTCTTTCTTATCCTGTGCAGCCATTGACACAAGCTGTGCTTCACGCGCTGCCTGTGCAGACTTGATGCGTTCTTTCACATCACGCAAATCTGTTTCATGCTTTCCCTGCTGCGCCTTCAACGCTTCAACATCTGTGAAGCCTTGCTTCATTTCATTGTATTCCTTTTCATACAGCAGTGCGTTCTTCTGCGCAACATCAAGTTCAGTTTTTGCTTTGTCGTGCTGCCTGTTCAGGCTTTCCGCTGCCGCCTTCTTTCCCTTCAGCGTTTCCCCCACGGTCAGCAGTTCAATCAACTGGTTGTTCAGTGTTTCAAGTTCTTCCTGCTGTGCGGTCATGGTTGCTTTCAAGTCAACGGATTTGCAAGGCTTGCCGCTGAATGGGCAGACAGAACCATCACCGATTGCTGCAATGGAAAGGTTCAGAAATTCAATGCGCCCTTTTGCAGCCGCGTATTCATCACGCTTTTCCTGTATCTGTGTTTCATAGTCTGTTGTGTCAGGCTTGAAGTTTTCAAGTGCTTTCTGAAACTGCGCAATCTGCTTCTGAACATTATCAAGCTGCGCTTTCTTTGATGCAGCGGCGCGTGCCTGCGCTTCATGCTGTGCTATCAGTTTTATCAGGTTCTTGATTGTGATGTTCAGTTGCTTTTCTGCGTCTTCCAGTTCAACCAGATTTTCAGTTGCCTTCTGTTCAACCTTGATTTCTGTTGCGGTCTTGTCTGTTTTTTCATACTGCTGTTTCTTCAGGTGCAATGCGTTCTTCAGGTCACGCACATCATTGATAACATTGGAAAGAAACCTGACAGGGTTTTCTTCACTGGCATACTTGTCAATGATTTCATCAATCAACTGACTTCCGCAAATCTTGCGCAGACTTTCTGCAATGGTTTCCGTGCTGTCTGGCATTTTCAGAATTGACATCAGCAAGTTCTGCTGCTTGTCTTCTGACAGTGAAAGGAAGTTGCCAATGTCAAAGTTATCTTCAGGCATGAAGGTCTTTGCCAACAACAGTGCCGCACCTGATGCCGATTCTTTTTCACCATTGATTTTCAAAGTCTGTGTCACGCTGCCTTTTGCATTCATCTTGAAGCTGCGTTCAATCAGCATTTCAGGATGTTCAAAGACAATGCGGAATTCATCTGCACCGGGTGTGCAGTGAAACTTGAAAATGTCAGATGTCTTTTTGAACTGACTGCTTGAACCAGTCAACACAACGCGCAAGGCTTCAAGCGTTGTGGTCTTGCCTGCGCCATTTTCGCCGCAGATAAAATTCAAGCCGTTCAATTCCATGTCAAGGTTTTTTCCGTTGAAGTTTTCAGTCTTCAGTCTTGCTTTCATTATTACCACCTTTAATGATTTTGAAGATGCGCTGCGCTTCATCAAGTGCCGCCATGTCTTGTGCGTTGTAATCGTCAAGATAAAAAGTATCATCCACTAATTGATTCAGAAACGCACCCACCTTCACCGGGTCAACAGTATCACACAAAACAAGACCATGTGCAACAAGCACATGGTCAAGTTCAAGGTCACTGTTCAAGAACATGCAGACATATTCAGTTTCCTTTTTGAAAAAATGCTTGCATGTAGGACATTGATATCCTTTGAACAGTGCATAATGTTCAACCGTCACGGATTTCAAACACTTTGGGCAACGGGTTACTGTGTCATGCTTCACAGTGACACCGCTTTCTGCATTTCTGTCAGCACCTTTTTCAATGTCGCTTCATCAAGCTGTTCAAGCGGCTTTCCGGGCGCATGCTTGTTGATGATTTTCTGGAATTTGTCAGGGTCAACTTTTGTCACAAAAGGCTTCATGTTGTTGATGGTTTCAATCAGCTTCTTGATTTTCGGTGCAAGTTCTGGTGCTGATTCTTGCGGCGGTTCCTGCGTTGGTTCCGTGCTGCTGCCTGTGTTGCCTCCCTGCCCGGTTGCCTGTTCGCTTTTGACTTCAACTGTTTCTGGTTGTTCCGTTGCGTCTTCAACATCTTCAAAGCTGGAAGCGTCATGCATTTCATCCGTTTCAAGGTCATCAGCCTGTATGTATTCCGGGGTCACTTCAACATCTGTTGGCCTTTCACCTGCTGAAATCTGTTCCGCAACAGTTCCCAGTTTGTCAAAGTCAATGTCAGCTTCACGCCACACAACCAGCGTCACCTTTGCAATGGCGCGTTTGAATGTTTTGTCTTCATACCTTTTTGCTTTGTTGTTCCAAATTTTTGCAGGGACATCAATCAGGCGGTCAGGTATGACTGTATCAACACCAATTGCCGGATGCTTTTTCAAGATGTTGCGTTCAAGGATTGATGCGGCTTTGCGTTCTGCAAACAGCAGGTCATTTGTGTAATCACAAAGTTTTTCTTGAAAGTCCTCATGGTTGATATCCGCTTCAACCATCAGGCCCATACCAACAGGAATGTACCACTTTGTCGGGTCAGGTTTGAAGTCTTCCTGCTTGACAATGGTTTTGACAACACCCTTTTTGTCAATCTTCATTATGTCCCTGACCAGATACTTCATAGGGCTGAAGCTGATAGTTTGGTCAATCGCAGACAGATTGCCGGTGCTGTCCCTTCCCAGACCGATTTTCCGCAGGTGAACGCACTTCACTGCACCACCTTCAAATTCTTCAATGTATGGGTTGTTGTGTTCCAGTCCATCAAAGAAAAGCGTTTTGGGTGTGATAAGTTTGATACCTGCAACGCGGTTCAGTTTGTAGTATCCTTGTGCAGTGGGCTTGTAAACCTTATGCACTGAATACAAATCTTTTTCTGTTTCATGCAGTTCAACCACGGCTTTGATTGCCATGATGCCGCCATTGGCAGTGCGTCTGACATGTACGGGCAGACCTGCAATTTCTTCCTTTGTGATGATTTCCCTTTTCACTGAATCAGTTTTTGTCATTTTTCCTGACATGGTTTCCCCCTTTATCTGTGACATTCAAGCCCATACTTTCTGCGCGCTTCTGCTTCTTTGCGCATGAAAGCAAACAAGCGTTCTGCATCCGGGCGCAGAAGAAACTGACCATGACGCTTGCCGTTCTTGCCAACCCTGACATCAACAGGGTAATTTCCGATCATTTGCTGGGGTTTTGCGAGCTCACCGCCCGTCTTGGTTTCGGTCTGTTCCTTGCCGATTTCTTCTTGAGAGGTAGTCTTGGTGGTCTTTTCGTCTTGTGCCATTGGTCTTGTTTCCTCCTTGGATTGTTTCGAGAATCACCACGGCAAAACGGGCCAGGGCTTCTATTGCAAATTTCCTTTCCCTGTCCGTCAAACCGTGTATTTGTTCTCGGATTGAATCGCTGATCACCGGGGGTGTCAGCCTGATTACCTTACTCATTCGTTCCCTCTTCTGATTGCGTTGCGTCTTCTGCCTGGGCGACCGCCTTCTTGTCGGCAAAATCGGAGAGTTTTTCGCCGCTCTTGAAGTATTCCGCCAGCATTTTAGCATCTGGTTCGGTCAGGTAGAAATGTCGATACCTCGTTCCGTGATTCGCCTCCCTTAACTGTAGCCCGAGCTTCTGGCAGATGTGTTCGATGCCGCTCCACGATTTCCCGTATTTCTTTTTGAAATACGAGATCAGGTAGACTTTAGTGAAATCCGAGCGTTTGGATTGCTCGAATTCCGGCAGGCGTTTTGCCTTGAACGCTACAGGTTTCAGCTTGCTTCTGAAAAATGCGTTCAGGATCTCAGCCTCGGGTGTCCGTAAAAAGCGAATATTCGAGGTTGTCCCCGAGATCGCCTCGCCGGTTTTCAGGCCGAGAATGTTGACCACATATGTTGTGGCCATCTTGTTCGCCCCGTATCTCTTTGTGAAATACGAGAAGAGCGTGATAGGATCGTGCATGCGTCCTCCTTTCTGTGGATTTTCCATATTCTGATGGTTGTTCATGTGCGTCTCCCTTTCGATTTATTATGCTGGTTTTTTGGCAGAAGTCAACATTAAGTTATCGCTCCTACCAGTTGCCATGCGCTATCCTTCGCTGAATGGCTGACATGGCGGGTGTCCGGTCGTCAGCTCCTTGTCGTTTTTAGCAGCCTCAAGGTAAGATTCCAGTTGAGCGGTATGGGATTTTGATTTCTCAATCTTTTTTTTGAGCCGTTCTATCCTCGCATTGTTCGCCTCCTCCCATGTATCGAAGTGCTGGTGAAAGTTACAGGTCTTCGCTTCTTTCCGTCCATCCTCGGCAATGAAGAATTTTGCCGTTTCCCCCTTGAATGTGACCTTTTTGATGTTATCCGTTTCCCATGTGGTGAGTCTGTACTTTGTAATCATGTTGTTTCCTCCAGAATTTTTTTTGAGTTTTCCAGTAATTCCCGTAAGTTTTCATATTTACGGTCCATAAATATCTTTGCGATGTCGTAGGCTTGGTTTATTCTCGTATAAAGACCATCCCACGATGTATCAACCATAAGAATTGTTGCGTTTTTTTCCTTATTCATTCTGATCTCGGCATGATATTCATATGCTTGGAAGTTCCCGTTTGGTTGTTTGTGAATTTCAATTTTTGTTACAGGATATTGGGTTTTTAGCATTCCTACCAGATTGTTTAGTCTTTTTTCGCAGTCTTCTTTCGTTTTTGGAATTGACCATCTGTTCATGTTTCCTCCTCATTATGGATGCAATGGCCCATCTGCATGGAGGGCGAGGCCCCGTTCTCGCCCCCAGTTCAGGATCGCCGTTGTCGCATTGTGGATTCGCCCGACCTTGTCCTCGGGGATCGCATGCCCTCGGCTCGGCATTATGTTGATGAGCCGCTGCCGAAGCTGGATCAGTTCTGGCGGTTTTCTAAGATTGCCATTCTCGTCCTTACCCTTAAACCAGCGCCTAGACGCCTGCAATGCCACCCTTGCCCTGTCTTTAACTTCACCCTTTGTCATGGTTTCCCTCCTCAAATAAAGCGGTTGTTGCATTTCATCACGCCGTTGTAGTATCCATCAACCCAGACCGTGCTTTCCCCCGACCAGCACTTACCCCTCTGGTAAGGGTCGACCTTCTTGGGATTGCAAAGAAAATAACAGCCTTTTGCGCCCTGGACTGCCCCGCATTTTGTGCAGACCGCATACTCGATTCCTGTTCCCGGCTCTGTAACCCAATCGAGGGCATGCTGGCCCCGCTTGATGCCTTTGCGCCAGTCGCCCTTGGTATGTTTGTGGTTGCATTTCCTCATGATGCCCTCCGTGTTCATATGGAATCAAAGTATTCCTGCGCTGCCCTGATCTGTTCGACCGTTGTGCCCTCAAGGGCGGCGGCCAGTTCCCTGAATGTAAGAGGGCTGTAATCCCCATGCATCCTCTTCTCGGCGGTAAGAACAGACGCCACACCCCTGATCAGCCTGTATTTTTCGTATTTTTCGGGGTCGATCCCATGTAGAAGTATAGCCTTCAGCTTCTCGTGCTTCCGTTTCATCTCGCTGGTCATCACCTTGGTTTTCATCTTGCGCCTCCCGTAGCTTTTTTCTTAGTTCAGGATGTTCTTGATCAGAATGTTTTTGTTCTGGGCTTTGGCCATGGCTTCGAGCTTGGTTCTTGCTTCTTTGTTGCTGTCAGCGTTGATGGTTGCGGTTGTCAGGCTGGTCCCTTTGTCGTTTGTGTAGGTTGCCCTGTAGCTGTATTTCCCTGTGGTTGCTTCGATCCTCAGTGTTGTCTTGGTCAGTTTCATCTTGCGTCCCCCGTTTTTTTGTTTTTTCTTTGCTTCTATACTTATTATAAGCGAAATTATGCCAATAGTCAAGTAAACAAGCGAAATAAACGGGCCTGAAATCGCTTGATACACTAGCGCTTGAAAAATAGTTATGTTTTTCTGGTAGTAAAAAAGGGCCAGCTTGCGCCAGCCCAAATTCCCGACAGAAGAGAAGTGCTGCCGGGAAGCGCTTACTCGTCCGAATCCGAAGCGCCCAGCAGCTTTCTAGCCTTGGTCCGGGCGGCCTGGACTCGCTTGACCACATTCTCTGCCTCGTTCCAGTCGAGCCTTGCAAATCCTATATCAAAGACCTCCTGCCCGCAATCGATCCATGCTGGTTTCCCCATGGCATCAGGCCCGGAGTCCTTTTCGAGCCGGATCTCGATTTCGGAATTATCGATATTGGGTTCAGGATCGTCCGTCAGCCTTTTTATCACCCTGACAATTCTGAAGGGCCCGAAGCGATAAATTATTTCAGGTCCGTATGGGTCTTTTTTGTTTGCCAATTGTCCTCCTCGTGGGACGCAGGGGCGGCCTCGCCGCCCCGCCCTTTTCTTCCATGATGGCATCAGTTCTGATCTGGGTCAACCCCCATCATCCCGCTTTCAAGGAGGACAGGGCAACTGCCGCACTTGCAATCGTAAGCATGGCCTGAAATGTAGTAATATCGATATGGACCGCCCAGCCTCTTGATTGAACCATTCCACCCCGGGATCTGCTCTACCTGACGCTTCGCTTGCTGATATGTAGTGAATGTGTTTTTTCTCATGGATGTCCCCTTGTTATCCCCTTTATCTGGTCCAGGAGTTCTCTAATGTGGCCAAGGCTGCCTACAGCTATTCCCATGATTTAGAATATTCATGGTCTTTGAAAAGTTCAGGCAAACCACTATTCTGCTTGAACCTTAAAACTTCTTCTGCGTCCATTCCGAGTTCTTTGGCGATCTCGTCATCCTTCCATCCTTGTAAAATCAAGTCTTTCACAATATCTATCATTGGGATTACACCATGCACGCCTCTCGCCCGGTTGTGCCTAATCGTTGCAGCCATACGATCTTTGATATCAAGCCTATTATGTTTAATTAATGTAATGGGTAAATATCCTTTTACACGATCTCGAACACTTTTGTATTCCATCCCTACCCGTTTTCGATGGAATCCGTCTACCACTTCAAATTCTTCCTGGTCTGCAAAAGTTACTATTGGTTGCGTATAACCATCGCTATTTATGCTGTGTTTCAAAAGCGACATTTCAGGTGGTGCGACTTTATTTGGATTGTAATTGTTCGCCCGCACCCTGTCGTTTTTGACCCATATAACACAATCGACCGGTTCATCATTGAAGGGACTGATTTCGTGAATCTTTTTTTTGATTTCGTTCAGCTTTTCTATAAGCTGTTCTTCGGGCAACCCCTGAAGCAGCGACAACATTTGATTTACTGTAGCATCAAGCTTTCCTGAAAACAAGTCCATGATTCCTCCTCAGATATCCTTGTATTTTTCCTTGATTAAATCAAGCTTGGAAACGAATTCACCGGATTCAACTTTTTTGTAATATTTTTCATATAGTTCTTTCGTCATGGCAAAAGATAACGACTTGCACCAGAAATCATTTTTCAAAATGCATAGGCACATGCGGCGCCAAGATGGCACTTTCTTTGCCGCCTCGTCCCTCCTATTTGCGTGATCCGGTATTTTTTCATCCTCATACCCATGTTTTTTCCACCAGTCTATATAAACAGCATACTTCTGTTCGAAGTGATTTCTGGTTTTAGGCGGCATAGTTGAAAGCAATAATTTAGTATAACTTTCCCATGTGTGGCCTTTCGGCAAGCCGAGGCCGCAGTGATAGCCTAGCATTTTCTGGCCACAGTAAATGTTGCCCATGTTCGCTCCCGAAACTCGTTGCACAATTCTGAACCATGTTTCAGGTTCAATCTGATGGAATTGATCAAGGCCCTTGCGTTGATCGTCTCCGTAAGGCTGGCAGATTCGCATCTCGTGAATTGATTTTCCAGTCAGATACATGAAGTCGTAGAGCCGATTATACTTCAGTTTTTTCTTTCCGATATATGCCCAGATATCTTCCGTTCTCCAGTCATAGATCGGGTAACACGCTGTTACATTCCCTTTACAATTTGTGTTTGTCCATCCCTTCCCTTGGAAACGACTTTCTCGTAATCGAACGATAGTTCTATACCGGTTCAAACTTTCATCGGCTCTGATGCCAACCAGGCATGCTGTAGGATCGTCACCAGCCAACCATTCTTGAAACGCTGGCACAAAATCTTCAAACTCCATCCTATACCTGAAAAATTGGAAATGGTTCTGATCTGAAATAACGCTGGGGTGATCCGGCATATCCCTGACCCACATGTCCTTTTTAGTTTCGTCCCAGCAAACCCAATGAGGATCAAAAACTGAAACTGCATTACGCAAATTCAAGGGCAGACAAACCCAGAACGGAATAACACCTGGCAATTCCAGCATTTCGTATATATGCTCAATTGTGCAATTGTACTGACCTTCAAGGTCAACAAACAGAATATAAATGGGCAATCTATTTCTTTCTGTTGCAATTTGGTGCGTCAAGTGAAGCAGGACAGTA
>Ga0180432_10009871_pt1 | contig 11547 bp, 11 predicted proteins | sample SS_ome_10_FD_132414 | JGI IMG/M metagenome (GOLD analysis project Ga0180432, IMG submission 132414) | Hypersaline lake sediment archaeal communities from the Salton Sea, California, USA - SS_1_MS_2 metaG | ecosystem: Environmental > Aquatic > Non-marine Saline and Alkaline > Hypersaline >... | reverse complement strand
TTCTTGCAATCTCATTCTTCTCATCATCTTTCATTTCTCGCCCCCAACACATATTAACCGATATTTTGCCAAATGTAATTGTAATTAATTTCTGTTTCTGTGTCAAGGGTATTTTTAATTCCCAAATGGACTTTTTGCAAGCAACCGCAAATGATGTCGTTGGAAGCAACGCCGATATTATCCCCTTTACAAAACCCAAAAATCGATATATAAAGTTCATGGTACCCAAACCTAAATAGATGTCAATAATTTATTTGGATTAAAACAGTGAGAAGATTCAAGATTTCCACGGCAATTCTCTTATCCCTACTCGTCGTATCGGCCGGCGCATTTTCAACCGCGGCGTCGGCCGAGGAGGTCGAGGCGGTTAAGGTAATAACTCATTTCGACGAGGAGAAGGGGCTTTCCTCAAACCAGATCTTCGGCCTGGTGGCGGAGTCCCTCGGCAAGGGGTGGGGGATCTTCATCGCCTCGGTGGGCGGCCTTCACGTCTACATCGACGATGTCTTCCTCTCGATATTCCAGGGAAGGAAGGCGGTAGTTCTGAAAGCGGAATACGCAACTACAAAGGAGGGAGACCCAACCGAGATCCTCTGGACCTACGCCGCGGGGGAGAAGGGTGAGGACGACCTCATCTACCGGATCGTATCAGAGAGCGGCCTCTGGACGGCGGAGAGGCTCAATCCCCCTGAAGAGGAGGTCACGGCGCTCTCAGCCCGGCACAGAACCCTCTACATCGGGACGGGCAGCTCCCTTTTCTACATCGAAGAGTCGGAACTCGAAGGGGATTTGAATGTCGAATACAGGGAGATATTGACCGGCGTGTCGATAAACGCGATCGCATCGATGGGGGACGGAACCCTGGCCCTCGGTATGAAGGATGCGAAATCCAACAGGTACGGCCTCAAGATCATCGGGGGGGAGATATTCGGCGTGACCGGCTGGGTCGAGGGGCTCTCGGGACGCGAGGTCACCGTCCTCCTGCCCACAGGCAGAGGCCTCGTTATTGGCACCGAGTCCTCGGGGGTATATCTGTTGGGAGAGGGGGGGGAGGTAAGGAAGATAACCACGACCGCCCCTACGGCCAAGATAAACGACATCCTTCTGGACAACGGAAGGCTCTGCGTTGCGGCGGACGGCGGGCTCTTTGTCGGGGACTTGACGACGCTTACGAGATGTAAGCTGTCGGGGTTTGGCGGATCTGTCACGGCTCTGGCGCCCGGCCCCGGCTCCCTCTTCTGGGTCGGCACAAAGAACAACGGCCTCTACCTGGTCGAATATCGCGGGGCGAAAAAGTGATTTTCCCTATTTTTTTACAGTCCTAACTATTTTAACAGACTAATGTTTAACGAAACCGTCATAAGGGACACCAGGGCCGTCGTCGACCTCGACCGCATCAGGCAGTCCGTCTCCGGCATCAGGAAACTCGTGGGGAACGGCGTCGAGATCATGGCGGTGGTCAAGGCGGACGGCTACGGCCACGGGGCGGTGAGGGTGGCCAAAAAGGCGCTGAGATCGGGGGCGGACTCTCTCGCCGTGGCCTACCCGGAGGAGGGGGCGGAGCTTCGGGAAAACGCCATAACGGCGCCGGTACTCCTCCTGGGGCTTACTCCGCCGGAGATCAAGGGGGCGGTGGAGAAGGTCGTGGGCTGTGGCCTCACCCAGACCGTGGCGGACGCCGAGCTCCCCAGGGCCCTGAACGCGGCGTCTCCCGATGGAAAGAGGATTCCCGTCCACATCAATGTCGACACCGGTATGGGGAGGATCGGGATAGGGATCGAGGACGTTATCGAGTACATCTCATTTCTCAAAAGCCTCAAAAATATCGAGATAGAGGGGATATACACCCACTTTCCCTCGTCGGACGAGGCGGACAAAGAATTCACGAGGCGACAGGTCGACGCATTCCTGGGCCTCCTGAAGGAGCTGAAGGGAAGGGGGATCGACATCCCGAAGGCGCACATGGCAAACAGCGGCGGGATCCTGGCCCACCGGCAATCCTACCTGACGACCGTCAGGGCCGGGATAATGCTCTACGGCCTCTACCCGTCCGGGGAGGTCGAGCGATCCGTGCCATTGACCCCGGCCATGAGCTTTGTCACAAAAGTCAGGTACGTGAAGAGGGTTCCCAGGGGAGCCCCGATAAGCTACGGCAGGACCTACGTCACGGAGAGGGAGACGACGGTCGCCACGCTCCCGGTGGGATACGCGGACGGCTACCCGAGGATCCTCTCCAACAAAAGACACGTACTGGTCGGGGGAAAGCCGGCCCCGATCATAGGGCGGGTCTGCATGGACATGACCATGGTCGATGTGACCGATATCCCCGGGGTCGAGGTGGGAGACGAGGTCGTCCTCTTCGGCCGCCAGGGAGAAAGCGAAATCCATATAGACCGGATGGCGGAGTGGCTCGACACCATCAACTACGAGGTCACGTGCATCGTGGGAAAGCGCGTCCCGAGGGTATATATCAATGAGTAGGAGCAATGAGTAAAAGGGGAAAAGGCCGCAAAGACAAGAGCGAAAGGGTAAAGCCCCGAACCGGTGTCAGGGCCGACTCTTTTCTCCCCTTCGGCTTTAAAAAGATGAAAGAGGGGGAGACGAGCTACTATCTGAGAGGGGATCTTATTGATCCCATCCTGAAATCGGGCGTGCTGTCACTGGACAAAAGAGGCTCCCTCAAAAGCCCGACCGCACCCCTCGGGGGGGGCAGAGGGAGCGCCTTCAGGACGGAGATTGCGGAGGTTGGGGGCGTGGTGGTCAGGCGCTACCGCCGCGGTGGGCTCTTCGGGAAGATCATAAAAGATGGTTACTTCGTCCCGCACCGCGCCCTTGGCGAGCTCTTCTCCCTCACCACCGCAAGGGCGAGGGGGGTTTCCGCGCCCGATGCCCTCGGGGCATCGGAGAAAAGAAGGCGCCTCTGGTTTATCCCCTCCCCCCTCTACACCGCCGCCATCGCAACCACGGAGATTTCGGGCAGCGTAAACCTACCGGAATATCTGAGAAGAGAGGATAACTCGAAAACAAAGGAGGAAACCCTCGTACGGGCCGGCGCGGCGATAAAAAAGATGCACGACGCCGGGATATACCACAGGGACCTCAACATGAATAACCTCCTCGTCGTGAGCGGAGAGGGAGAGGTCTATATCATCGATTTCGACAGGGCCGGGGTCTGCGATCTTCTCTCCCGGCGCAGGCGGGAGAGAAACCTGAGGCGGCTTCTGCGCTCGGCGAGGAAGCTGGCGGGCTCAGGTCTGCCGACCACGGACGACGACTTCGGCCATATCCTTACTGGCTACGCTGGCGGCAACGAGGCGGGTCTCACAAGGCTCGTCAGGAAAACAATATCCTCCCGCCTCCTGAAAATCAGGGGGGGCATCAGCAGGGCGCTGAACGGTTTGTTTAAAGGCAAGAAAGGGGAGCGATATTCTTCCAGCGTCAAATTTTGAGTGTCGCGGATCTCACCCGTCCTCCTTTGAAGCTTCATCTCGCTACACCCTAAACATCCGCCACATTATCCGGGAGGAAGACCCTCTCAACGATCTTCTCGACCTCCTCCAGCCACTCCCTTCGCTCCTCAAGCGAGCTTGTCACAACCACGTTGAACATCTTCCTGTGAAAGTTCACCACGCCGCAGAGATCGAAGATGCACCTTTTTCACAATGTTTCGATGGGATCGGAGAAGACCTCCACCTCCCTCTCGTCCGGGGTGTTGGACGTATTTAAGACCAGGGCGGCCTTCGCCTTGAGCAAACCTATCGGGACGCCGTCTCCCGCGTCCCCCATAACAAACCTGTAGGCGACGCCGGGGCGAAAGACCCTGTCCACCCACCCCTTCAGGACGGCGGGCGGCTGTCCCCACCAGTTCGGGTGGATTATCACTATTCCGTCAGCATTGTGAAGCTCCGAGCAATGTCTCTCGATTAGATCGTCGAGGGGGGCGTCGTCCGGGATCTCGGCGGAGGGGAGGATTGGATCGAACCCCTCCTTGTAGAGGTCGTGAAAAACGACCGAGTGTCCCATCTCCTCCAGCACCTCTACAGCCCTTTTCGAGACGGCGTGGTTGAGACTCTCTGGATCGGGGTGGGCTAAAATCACCAATATTTTCATGGTCTTATTTTTATTCCAACAGCAAAAACCGGCGTTTACGTTACGATCAACCGCGAAGGGCCGTATAGATCGCCGTGGGGGGCAGGTCCTCCCTGACGCTCGGGTCATCAATCTGTTTAATATTGAATCCCCCGAAGACCTCATCCAAAACGCCTTCGATCTCCCCGTCCGGCCTGTGCGACCAGAGGGCGAAGACGCCGCCCGGCTTCAGCGCCCTTTTGACCTTTTTCATCCCCGAGGCGGTGTAGAGACAGCCGTTCCCCTCGAGGATAAGAAAGGAGGGGCCGTTGTCCACGTCCATGAGGATCAGGTCGAAAAAGCGCTTTTTCTTTTCCATCAGCCCCATCACGTCCCCGTGGTGGATTTTGACCCTGCGATCGAAGAGGGCGCCGCCGTTGTAACTTCTCAGGTGCGTCCTGTTCCAGCGAATCACCGCCTCCTCGATCTCGGAGACCCACACCTCCGATATCCCCACCTCCTTCAGTATCTCGCTCAGCGTCTGGCCCAAGCCGAGCCCCCCGACAAGGGCGGTAAACCCCGCCCCCTTCGGGGCAATCCTCACCGCCTCCCTGGCGAGGATACGCTCGGTTTCCCCGTCGGTGGCGGCCATTGCGTAGTGGCCCCCCACCACGAGCTCGAAGCCTTGTCCCCCATCCGCACCCTTATGCTTCAGCATAACGGTTCCGCCGACTCCCTCTTCGCTCTCTATCACCCTTGGGATCCTTTTTCCATTCATAGTCTATATCGGGCGGCAAAAAGGTGTCTGCAAAATATGAACATCGAAAATGTTACGCAACAAAAGGTCTGAAATGAATCAAATATATACACAACAGATTCTGGATAAGTTGTGGAAAAACTCCCTATTGAAGCTCATAACTGCCTGAAAACACGAACATTTTCAGGAAGTGCTTAATTTTTAAGCAGCTCATTTGTTCAATGTATTCAATGTGTTGTCGCCTTTTTCCGATCATTTTATGCGTAACAATATGTGTCTTTACTTAACATATACTATCGCTTGGCCTGATTTCCGTTAAGTAAAAATTTTCTCGCCTCAACGACTACATGTTCGGCCTCGATAAGATCCATACACCGATGATGACCCTCGGGGCAGACCCTCTTCAGGCACGGGGAGCATTCCACGTCGTCGCGCCTTACGATTCTGGCCCTCCCTTCCCCCGCCATCGGGGCCGTGGTGACGTGGTTCGTGGAGCCGAAAACAGCGACGATCGGAACGTCGAGGGCCGCGGCGATGTGCATCGGGCCGGAGTCGTTGGTGATAAAGACGTCCATAAACGAGAGCGTTAAGATCAGCTCCTTAACGGTCGTCCTCCCCGCCAGAGAGATCGGAGGCGTCCTCATGGATGAGGCAACCGCCCCCGCCGCCTCGACATCCCCCGGGCCCCCAAAGACAACGGCCCTCCCCCCGAACTCCTTAACGAGGCTGTCCGCCGCTTCGGCAAACCTTTCAGGATACCACATCTTCGCGGCGCCGTAGGCGGCCCCCGGATTTATCCCTATCAACGGACCTTTCGCCTTCCCACGAGGCAGTCCGTACTTCTTGAGGAGGTCGATTCCCCTCCGCCTGTCTTCATCCCCCAAAATTAGGGCGGGAACCACAGGGGGGCCGGGATCGCCGAGAACGGAGACGAGGTGCCTGTAATACTCAATCTGGTGGACCCTCCTTATCTCCTCGGTCCTCTCGACCCTCTTAGTCAACAGGGGCGACCTGAGATCGGCGGCGTAACCGACCCTCTCCTTGACCCCACCGGCAAACAGCAGCAGCGCGGAGTGGAGGGAGCGGGGAAATATGACACCCAGGTCGTATCTCTTCGCCCTGACCGCCCTGACAAAATCGAGCTCCCCGGAAAAACCGGCCTCGTACTCGACGACGGAGTCCACCACGTCGGAGCCAAGCCCGGCGGAAAAGATATCCCCCAGCGGCCGCTTTACGGCGATATCGATCTCGGCACCGGGAAAGATGTTTCTCAAAGAATATACGGCTGGCAACGACATAAAGACGTCCCCGATCCAGTTTGTACCCTTAACCAGAATCCTGTTCATATCAAGAGTCAATCCAAGGGCTTGGCCTCGTCTATGAGCATAATCGGGATGTCGTCCTTGATCTCGTAGAGGAGCTTACACGCCCCGCACGTAAGGCCGTCCCCTCCCTTTGTCAGCTCCACATCCCCCTTGCACTTGGGGCACGCCAGGATATCCAGAAGCTTTTTATCGATCGGCATTTCATCCCCCCTGTTTATATATAATTACAATTTAAGATCCCAAAATGTATTTCACGGCGGAGAGAATATCTTCACAGGTGTGGTCCGGAACGATTCCCTCCTTTCCAAGCTTTTTCGCCTCCTCTGCACCGTGGCCGGAGAGAAGCAAGACGGTCTTTGCCCCGATATTCTTACCCAGCTCGATGTCCCCCTTGTGATCCCCCACCACGAAGGAGCCTTCGGTCGAGAGCCCGAGCTCCTCTTTCGCTTTCTCGACCATCCCGGTTTTCGGCTTTCTGCAGTCACAGTCAACTTTGTACTCTTCACCCCCGAAATCGGGATGGTGAGGGCAGTAGTAGACAGCGTCGACGAAGGCCCCCTTCACGTTCAGCTCGAAGAGCATCTTGTCGTTCACCTTCATCACGTCCTCTTCGGTGAAGTAGCCCCTCGCCACCCCGGACTGGTTCGATACAACGACCACAACAAACCCCGCGTCGTTGAGGAGCTTGATCGCCTCGGCGGCCCCGTCGATCAGGACGAAATCCTCGGGTTTTGCGAGATACCCCACCTCCTCGTTTATGGTGCCGTCCCTGTCCAAGAAGACCGTCCTCTTATTCGTTTCGTTCACTTAAAATACCCACTATCTATTACTAATTACACGTTCTTGCCAAGCCCGGATAGCACCATATCCAATACCGCCCCGTCCCCATCCGCCGTAAGCGACATTACAAGGGCAAAAATGGGGAGCCTGAACTTCCTGTCGGCCGGAATCCTCGCCATATCTTTTTCGGTCGTGACCAGCATCTCGGCGTTGTAAAGAAAGGCTATCCTCTCTATTGCCCCGAAGTCGTCTTCCGAAAAGTTGTAGTGATCCAAGAACGGAAGCTCGTAAACGACGATAGCCCCTAACTCATCAAGGGTCTTGAAAAAAAAGGCCGGCTTCGCTATACCGGAGAACGCAAGTACCCTTTTTTTGTTAACGATTTCAACCGGATGCGTCTCTCCCGCCGAGCTCAAAACGGCCTCCGGCACAAGCGAGCTCCTAACGACCGGAATCTCTCCCCCCAGGTATCGTTTCAGCTTTGACTCCAGCTCCCCTGTGTCGGGAACCCCGCCTCCCGACTTTTTGTTTATCCAAACGACGTCCGCCCTCTTTGAGGCGCTGAGGGGCTCCCTCATGGGGCCGACCGGGAGCATCAGGCCGTTTCCGACCGGGTTTTCCGCGTCGAAGACGAGGATGTTCATATCCCGCCTCACCTTGAGGTGCTGGTATCCGTCGTCCATGATGACTACCTCGGCGCCGTAGGTGTCCACGGCGGCCCTCCCGGAGATTCTCCTCTCCGGCCCGACTATAACGGGAGCCGCCCTTGAACCCATCAGCCTTCGGGCGGTCATCAGCGCCTCGTCCGGCGCCTCCCCCGGCGGGCACTTTACGCCCTCACGATCCGAGACCACGAGGTAGTCACCCTTGACGTCAAACCCGTATCCCCTCGAAATCACCGCTGTTAAAACACCCTCCTTTCCAAGCATCTGGGCGATATGCATAACGACCGGGGTCTTTCCCGCACCGCCGGCGGTGAGGTTACCCACGCTCACTACATAGGCGCCTAGCCTCTCCGACCTGAAAAGGCCGACCCTGTAGAAAAAGACCCTTATACAAACAACGAGCCTGAAGAGGTGCGATACGAGAAAAAGGGGAAAGAGAACAAATATTACAATACACTTCCATTTGCGGCTCTCATGGATCTTTGCAAAAATCCCGAAAAGCATAGCTTTGATCCCTTTTCGGCCCCCCCCACTCATCTTTCGGTAGACCCTTTGACAAACGGCATAAGGATCTCGATGCACCTTTCGGTCGCCCCCCTGTTCCTCTCGATTACTGAGTAGGCCCTCTCCCCCGACCCCGACGCAAAATCGGTGTCAGCCATCATTCGCCCTGCGACCTCCGCAATATCCCCGGCGGAAGCTACCACAAATCCCCCCCCCGCATCGACCAGGTCCCTCGATATCTCGGGGAAATTTCCCATGTGCGGCCCGAAGAGGGGCGCCCTCCTCACCGCCGCCGCCTCCAGAACGTTGTGCCCCCCTATCCCCTCGACGAGGCTTCCGCCTATAAAAACGACGTCGGCCGACGCCATGAGGCCTGACAGCTCCCCAATAGTGTCCAGGAGGAGTACGTCCGGGCCGTCCTTAAAAGAGGGCTCAAGACCCTTCGACCCGACCTTTATCTCGCTCCTCTTTATATAGCCCACGCCCCGTTGCTTCAAAAGCTCCTCCACCTCCCCGACCCTGTTGAGGTGGCGAGGCGCCACGATTAAAAAGGGGCGGGCGTTTTTTTTCTCGAGCTCGGCCGCGGCGTCGAGGACGGCTTCCTCCTCGCCCCGGTGCGTGCTGCCGGCGAGGACGATCTTGCGGTCAATCCCCGAAATGAAATCCCTGAGATCACCTTTGGGTCCCTTTTTCCCCGGGGGCATGTCGTACTTGACGTTCCCGGAGACGTGGACATTGTCCGGCTTCATCCCCAGGTCGAGGTACCTCTCCCTGTACCCCTCCGACTGGGAGACAACCGCGGAAAGACGACCGAGGACCCCGGAAGAAAAAGCGCCGATCATCGTAAACCGCCTGTGGGTCCTCTCCGACATCCTTCCGTTCACGAGTACGACCGGAATACCCCACTTTTTTGCAATCCTTATGAAGTTCGGCCATATCTCCGCCTCTGTCAAGACCACGGACACGGGCGAGACCTTTTTCAGGGCGCGCCTTACCAAAAAGAAAAAATCGAAGGGGAAATATGATACAGAGGCGTCCGGGACGATCCTTTCGGCCGTAAGCCTTCCCGCCGGCGTGTTCACCGTAATGAGCACCGGAAGCTCCGGGAACTTTTTCCGTATGGACTCGATCAGCGTCTTTGCCACCATGACCTCCCCCACGGACGCGGCGTGCACCCAGAGCGGCCTCTCATCGGGCACGGTTATGTAACCAAGTCTCTCCCTGAATCCACTTCTCCCCTCCCTATCCTTCATGAGCCGTGGGATGTAATAGAGGAGCGCAAGGGGCGCAAACAGGTTGTAGAGGATAAAATAACCCTCGTCGCCGACCACCTTCCCCCCGGCCTTCGAGTCCCCCCATTTCGCCCTCAGCGCCCCGGAAATCAAAAGGACTGTTGCGGCACATGTCACGCCGAGGGCGGCCCCTCCCAGGACGTCTGAGGGATAATGAACGCCCCCGTAGACCCTGGAGAGCGCCACCAGAAGGGCCACAGGAATCAGGATAAAGGTCGTTTTTGGATAGAACCAACCAAAAACCGTAACTATTGCAAAGCTGTTGGCGGAGTGGGACGAGGGGAAAGAAAAGGAGGAAGAGTAGCCCCAGTCTTTCAGGACGTTGACGTTATCGAGGACGTGGTACGGCCTGGGCCTCGCCACGAGGCTCTTTATTCCGTAAAAGCTTACGGTGTCGGTGAGCCCTATGGCGGCCCCCAGGATCAATATTACCCAGAGGGCCTTGAGCCTCCACTTTATCAGGGCGAATACCGCGAAGATTGCAAGCGGTATCACAAAGATACCAGATTCCGAGAAATAAGGCAAGACCTTGTCCAGCAGGGGGGACTTCAGGTCGTGATTGATCAAATAGAAGATGGAGAGGTCAAGGCCGTAGAGCCGGTCTACCATGGACGATACTCTAAAATAAAAAACCTGGTTGAAACGGATCAGGATGTCAATGTTATTGAAATATTTATATATCGATCGGGGCAAAACAATGCCGCCGATTCACCTAAAATATACTGAACCATCCACATCGATCGGATCGGGAAAAATCAGCCTCAAACCACCCCGGCGGGGGTGGGCTCTTTGTCCTGAAACTGCATATCGTAGAGTTTTTTATACTCGCCGCCCCTGCTCAAGAGCTCCTCGTGGGTTCCCTGCTCCACGATTTTGCCCCCAACTACAACCATGATCCTGTCGGCGTGCTGGATGGTGGAGAGCCTGTGGGCGATGACAAAGGTAGTCCTTCCCCTCATGAGGTTTTCGAGCGCCTTCTGCACCTCCTTCTCCGACTCGGTATCGAGAGACGAAGTCGCCTCGTCCAAGATCAAGATAGGGGCGTCCTTCAGAAGCGCCCTGGCGATAGAGAGCCTCTGACGCTCGCCGCCGGAGAGCCTCGCCCCGTCCTCGCCGATCATCGTGTCGTATCCGTTGGGGAGTCGGCTTATAAAGTTATAGGCGTTTGCGGCCTTGGCCGCCTGGTCGATCTCCTCCTGGGACGTATCCATATTTCCGTAGGCGATGTTGCTTTTTATGGTATCGGAAAAGAGTATCGTCTGCTGGGTTACGATCCCTATCTGAGACCTCAGGGATTTCAGCTTCACGTCCCTGATATCTACGCCGTCTATCAGCACCCTGCCGCCGGTCACGTCGTAAAAACGGGGGATCAGATTTACCAGCGTAGTCTTCCCGCCGCCGCTCATCCCAACGAAGGCGAGCACCTCCCCCACCTTGACCTTGAGATTGATGTCTGAGAGAACCGGCACGCTGTCGTAGGAAAAGGATACATCTTTAAACTCTATCTCTTTTTTTACAGGGAGAAGCTCAACAGCATCGGTAACGTCCACGATATCCGGTTTCGTGTCCAATACATCGAATATTCTGACAGAGGCGGCGATCGCCTCCTGTATGCCGTTATTAAGTCTCGACAGCGCCCTGACGCTCGGATAGATCAACATGAGAGCGGCAATAAAGGATACGTACTTGCCTATATAGCCCTCCACCCCCATCGCCTTCCATCCGCCGTATAAAAGCACGAGGGCAAATCCAAAGGTCCCGATAACCTCCATGATGGGGCCGGTCATCGCTCTTACGCGCGCCCTCTTTAAGAAGGTCTTGAAGAGCTTCGTGTTCTCCTCGTTGAACCGCTCCGACTCGTACTCCTCCATGCCGAAGGCCTTTACTATCCTGGCGCCGGAAAAGGTCTCCATTAGGATTGTCGTGATATCGGCGGTCCTCTCCTGTCCCCTGGTGGACACCTTCCGCATCGCCTTTGAAATCCGGCTTATGGGAAATACCATTAAGGGGAAAACGCCAAAGGCGATTATGGCAAGGAGCCAGTCCTGATAAAAGGCGACGCCCATCAAGACCAGAATGGTCACCGTCTCCTTGAATCCACCCTCCACGGCGTCGGTAACGGCCACGGTAACGAGGTTTACATCGTTGTTTATCCT
>Ga0180432_10009870_pt1 | contig 11547 bp, 10 predicted proteins | sample SS_ome_10_FD_132414 | JGI IMG/M metagenome (GOLD analysis project Ga0180432, IMG submission 132414) | Hypersaline lake sediment archaeal communities from the Salton Sea, California, USA - SS_1_MS_2 metaG | ecosystem: Environmental > Aquatic > Non-marine Saline and Alkaline > Hypersaline >... | reverse complement strand
ACCGTCAATTGGGTTGTCTGATTAATCTCCTGAGAGTGACGGATCGTCAGATCCCATCGTCGTTCTTTGGTTCCCAGCACATCAAAATCTTTTCTGGTCCATGAGCCCGAAATGGATCCTCGCATTTTATAACGCACATTGTATTTTAAATCCGTTCTAAAGAGAAACCCGCTTTTCTCATAATAATCTACAATCCCTTTTAGGTCCCAATATTGGCTTGCTGCCCAGTAATACCCGAAACCTTTGAGAAACCTTCCTTCTCTGCTGCTGATACCATAACGGGGCAAAATGATTCCCGATTGTCTGTCTTTGCGAATAGGAAAGTAAGCAAATGGCAGTGCTAAAACAGGAATATTCCCAATGTACATCACAATGGGTTTGGCAACAACCTTTTTACCAGATTCAATTTTCATTTTCTGGGACCAAAAATGAAAATGGGGTTCGTCCTCCTTGTCACAAGTGGTATAATTGGCATCCGACACGTTCAGCGTTCTGGGTTTGACCATCTTCAATACATTTCCAACATACTTGCCGTCTTCAAATTGTGTACGCCCTCGCAGCACTCTGCCCTTTTTCGTCTTAAAATTAAACAGCATAATCTCGCCTGTTAAAGAACTCTCTCTACCTTCTTTGAATTCAGGCGCATTGAGCAGTTTCACGACACGGGATGAGTCACCCGTTTCTTTGTTCACCGCCCAGGTTGTGTCCCAAACACCCTCAGCGCGCATCAGATTCTCATCCCAAAAGACTGTGATTTTTTCAGCTGCCAACGTCATATCCAGATACTTGATTCGCGCCTGACCTGTAAGAATCATTTTGCGTTCTTCAATTAAATTTTCAATGGATTGTGCCTCATATTGAATGGGCCCCTCAATCTGATTTTTACGGGTTTCTCCTATCTGAACAGTTGAATCTTGCTTTGAGATTTCCTGTCCAAAAAGAGGAAGCCCCAACACCATAACAAAAGTAAGTATTTTAAACAACTGATTATTCATCAATGTATATGACTTTAGAATTTAGCCTATTTAAAAAAATATTTAATAAATGGACATAATCGTACAAAAAAGAGACGTTTTAAACAATCAATTCGTTACGCTTATCCATTACCAGCCTTGCAGCTCCCAAGATCCCTGCTTTATTCCCCAGACGGGCTGGCACCACATCAATCATCTTTCCAGAGGTGGTCATAGCCACCTCTTTCATCCGCTGGCGAGCGGGTTTCAGAATCCAATCACCCGCTTGCGCCACACCACCACCCACTACAATACGAGAAAGATTAAGCAGATTGGCCACGTTACCCAGTCCCATTCCCAGGTACTCCCCCACTTCACGAAAAACTGTAATGGCTACCTCATCTCCCTTTTCTGCCGCATCACTAATATCTTTGGGCGCCAATTCATTTGGATCAATTTGACTTAAAACAGAAGGAAACCCTTCATTCAACTTCTCTTGAACGCGATTTAAAATCCCTTTTGTCCCAACAAAAGCTTCAACGCAGCCATGTCGGCCGCATCCGCAAACGGGGCCATCTTTTTGCAAACTTATGTGACCAAACTCACCAGCCGCGCCACCTGCTCCCTGATAAAGTTTTCCATTGAGAATCAGACCACTTCCTACACCCGTACCCAAAGTCACCATCATCATGTTGGGATGGCCTTTGCCAGCACCATAGGCATATTCGCCTAATGCGGCCACATTGGCATCGTTATCCACAGCAACTTGAAAGCTTGTTCGCTTATGAAGCTCATCCGCAACTGGAATATTGACCCAGCCAGGCAGATTAGGCGCCTCACACAGGATGCCTTTTTCAGGATTAACCAGTCCAGCCACACCAATTCCCATGCCCTGAATTGTATCGCTTTTTTGGATCCTATTCACTTGTTCCGCGATGTGGTCTAAAACCAACTGGACACCATCTTCAATCTTCGTGGGGATTTGATGTTCTTGAAGAATTCGACCATCATTGCTAATTAAACCAAACTTGATAAAGGTCCCGCCTAAATCAACACCCATAAAAAGACTGTTCTGATTCATAACGACTCACAATTTTTAATCCAGATTCTATTAAATTATTTTTTTCTTTTCTCCGCTCGCTTTTTCACCCACCACATTTCCAACCGTTTCTTAATCGTCTTCTCCAGTCCTATGGATTTGGGCTTATAATAAATTTTGTCTTTTAAGTCAGGGGGAAGATAATCCTGGACCACAAATCCACCCTCATAATGATGTGCATAAAGATAACCTTCTGCATGGCCCATGGCTTTCATGAGACCAGTGGGTGCATTACGCAGGTGAAGAGGGACAGGTTCTGAAGACGTCTTTTCCACATCACCCAATGCCTCTTCAATAGCCATGTATGAGGCATTGCTTTTAGGTGCAGAAGCCAGATACGTGGCTGCTTGGGAAAGAATAATCCTCGCTTCAGGCATTCCCACTGTGTGCACGGACTGGAAAGCCGCATTGGCCACGATCAATCCCATAGGATCAGCATTGCCCACATCCTCTGATGCTAAAATCACCATGCGGCGAGCAATGAAAAGGGGATCTTCTCCTGCACTCAGCATACGAGCCAGCCAGTAAACAGCTGCATCAGGATCTGATCCACGAAGGGATTTGATAAACGCAGAAATGGTGTCATAATGATAATCCCCTTTTTTATCGTATAGAGCCTTTTTTTGAACAGCCTCTTTCACCAGTTCCAATGTAATAATTCTCTTTCCGTTTTTTTCTGGCGCCAGCTGACCGCACAGCTCCAACGCATTCAATGCAATTCTCGCGTCTCCCTCCGAAAGATGGATGATGGACTGCATTACCTTTTCATTCAAAATGAGATTTAGAGATGGAAGTTGTTCATCCTCTTGTAGAGCGCGTTTGAGTACGCTCTGAATCTCTTCACCAGTCAGAGGATTAAGCTGATAGACACGGCATCTGGAAAGCAGAGGAGAAATCACTTCAAATGATGGATTCTCCGTGGTCGCGCCAATCAGGATCAGCGTACCATCTTCCACTGCATGAAGAAGGGCATCCTGCTGGGCTTTATTGAAACGATGGATTTCATCAATAAAAAACAGTGTCTTTTTTTTGGGATTGATTTTTCGTTTCTGTTTGGCTTGAGACAGAATTTTTCGAACATCCGCAAGACCTGAAGTGACCGCGCTGATGGCAAAAAAATCTGCCTGGCTTTCATTAGCAATAATTTTCGCCAGAGTCGTTTTCCCCACACCTGGTGGTCCCCAAAAAATCATTGACGTTGGGGTGCCGCTCTGAATCATTGTCTGAAGAACCTTTCCAGACCCCAAAAGGTGCTTTTGACCTGTGAACGCTTCCAGCGTTTTGGGACGCATGCGCTCAGCCAGGGGACGGAAACTGTCTGCTTCCTTTTTTTTACCACTCTGAAACAAATCTAAATTTTCTGAAGACATACTTTCTGTTTATTCTTGGAATTACTGAAACTTTAAAATATAATGACTTTGATTGAAAAAAAATAGCCGTTTATTTTTGTCAAAAAAAGGCAGACGCAATGTCTCATAAGGAAACATAGGCCTGCCTTAAAATCGCTCAATAGAAAATAGTAGTCGCTTTACGACACATTCTCCACAGATTTAACTCCTGGTATAGACTCTTTAATCACAGCTTCAATGCCATTTTTTAACGTTATCTGAGACATGGGACAACCCGCACAAGCGCCGCGAAGCCGCACTTTCACAACACCATCTTCTATATCAACCAACTCCACATCTCCACCATCAGCCTGCAATTGGGGACGAATTTTGTCCAATATTTCACTGACTTGCTCTTTCATGAATAAGACTCCTTTTTATCAATTGTATACTGCATCACCCTTTTTGAACATCAATCTTTAACCTGCACATTCCAATACAGTTCCCAGGAATGATTTTTCATCTTCTCAATTAATGGCCGTCAATATAAACAATTTTCTGTAAAAATCCAATTTTTCAGAACAAACTAGATTTGAATATACCCTTCAAGATAAGGTACTGCTTTGCCCGCAATCACCACACGATTCTCCTCCAGACGACAGTGTAATTTGCCGCCTCGGGATGAAATTTGCCTGGCAAGCAGTTCTTTCTTATTCAATTCTCTGGCCCAGTACGGAACCAATGAGCAATGCGAAGATCCTGTGACAGGATCTTCGGAAATGCCCAAACCAGGCGCAAAAAAACGGGAGACAAAATCAACTTCATCGCCCTGGGCTGTCACAATGACACCACGCAGATCAAGTTTTTCCAGTTTATCCATACTTGGTGAAAGGTTTTGGACAATCTTTTCACTGGGAAAAATCACCAGGTAATCGTCTGTTTGAAGCACCTTATCAGGTTTTTTAGAAAAAGCATCTAGTAAATCGTCAGGTGGGACACAGGGCTTTAATTGATAGGCAGGAAAGTTCATGGACAACAGTTCACCCTCACGACACACAGTCAGTTTACCACTTCTGGTGTTAAATTGAATCGCTTTTTGAGAATATTTGAAGTAATAAAAAAGAACAAATGCTGTGGCCAAGGTCGCATGCCCGCATAGATTGACTTCTGCGCCAGGTGTAAACCAGCGAAGATGAAATCCACCATTCTCCTTGACAATAAAAGCTGTCTCTGACAAGTTGTTCTCCAGTGCAATGGATTGGAGAATATCATCGTCCAGCCAACGCTCCAAGGGGCAGACTGCCGCTGGATTGCCTTCAAAAACCTCATCAGCAAACGCATCAATCTGGTAGATGGGAATCTTCATTCCATTTCACCTTTATTTTCTTTGAATGTATCCTTTTTGGAACGCGTTTTGATCCAGGCTGTAAACCATCCAGTTAACAGGCCAATCCCTGCACAAATTGAAAAGTAAGAGGTGTTATCAAAAAATTGCCAGCAAAAGATTCCCGCAACCATACCAACCCCCCAACCCAAAAGCGTTGAGTTAAGTATCCGTTTCTGGATATCCTTTCTTGGTGTTTTTTCAATCATGTTGAAACCAAACATCTTATTTATATATTGACATTTTTATCATCGCTCATTGCCCTTCACCTTTTTCCATTATTCAAGACTCTGCCCCTGAACCTGCTTGGTCATTGTTTCCTTTTGATGACAGGACTGTGCTGTAAATTTCAACGCTGGCGTACCATCAGGAAAAACAACTCTATACTTTTGTCCATTAATATCAATCTCACTTCCATGATATATCTTTTTGTCATTTATAAATCGAACGTAAGATATCAATGTACTCATCTCAAAACGAAGACGAATTCCGTCCCCTGCATCTGTATCAACCCAGGGCTTTTGAACATGTGTGACCACCAGTGGCGTGCCTTTAGGAAGTATCACTTGCTTGGCTGCTGTCTCTTCTGTTGCAAAAATCCGTTTTTTCTCTACGACTTCTTTATCCACAGTTGCTTCCATCTTCTGTATAATGATGGTTTCACTGAGATAAAATTGAATATTCTTGATTTCACCTATCGTCAACTGAAGCTGATCAATACTCTCGTAAGAAAGATAAGTGGTTTCGTATGCACAATAAAAAAACGGTAAGATAAAACAGACCAAACTGATCCATATTGTTAGGTGCCAATACCTGTATTTTTGACATTTCATTTTGACACTCCTCCAACTAGCTAACTCTTTTTTTGTAAAGTGAGAATTTGATAGCTTTTATCCTAAAGCTTTGTTGACCACCATAATTTTCCGTTCCGTCATCTCCTCCATGGCATAACGCACACCCTCACGGCCAAAACCCGAATCTTTAACACCACCATAAGGCATGTGATCCACTCGATACGTAGGAATATCATTGATCATCACGCCGCCTACATCCAGTTCTCTAAAAGCCTGAAAAGCCTTATCAATATCCCGTGTAAAAACGCCCGCTTGAAGACCGTAAAAAGAATCATTAACTCGCTTTAAAGCTTCCTTAAAATCTTTGTACGAATCCAGAACAACTACAGGTGCAAAAGCCTCCTGGCAGGATACTTTTGATTTGGGAGACACATGGGTCAAAACTGTAGGTTGGACTAACGTTCTACCCCGTTGTCCACCAGTTAAAATTTTTGCTCCTTCTTTAACAGCTTCCTTTATCCACTTCTCAGCACGCTGAGCTTCCCTTTCTGTGATCATAGGTCCCACATCCGTCTCTTCTTTGAGTGGATCCCCCAGCTTCAATAGTTTGGTTTTCTTAACGAATTGATCCGTGAAATCATCAAAAATAGAGTGATGGACGAAGAGACGTTGTAGTGAGATACAGATCTGACCTGCATAAGCAAAAGCGCCTAAAAGGGATCGCTTAATCACATAATCCAAATCCGCATCAGGCTCAATCACAGCTGCTGCGTTACCCCCCAGCTCCAAACAGACCCGCTTCTTTCCAGCTTTGTTCTTTATCGCCCACCCGACTTTGGGGTTGCCTGTAAAGGTGATCATCTTTAGTCTCGAATCTGTAACCAGTTTTTCAGCATTTTCTGCTGTGCAGGGAATGATGTTGCATGAGCCTGGCAAAGCGCCCGCTTCCAGTAAAATCTCACCCAGACGAAGGGCAGAGAGTGGTGTTGAGCTGGCTGGTTTTAACGTGATGCTGTTGCCTGATGCCAGAGCTGGAGCCACTTTATGACATACCAGATTTAATGGAAAGTTAAACGGGGAAATACCTGCCACAGGCCCAATGGGAAAGCGACGAACAATACCCAAACGATTGCCTGAATTCTGTGTGATATCCAGAGGGATCGCTTCTCCCTCCAAACGATGGACTTCTTCAGACGCCAGAGTAAGAGTCGTGAGTGCGCGACCCACTTCACCTTTAGCATGGCGAATGGGCTTGCCCGTCTCCAAACAAAGGATACGCGCTACGGATTCTTTATTTTTTTGGATAAGCTCAACTGTCTTTTTCAAAATCGCAGAACGTTGACAGGAAGGCATCTCTTTTGTTGATTGGAAAGCACGAGTAGCAGACTGAATAGCTTCCTCAACATCAGATGCTGAAGGACGAAAAACCGTTGCCACGTACTCCCCGTTAAAGGGATTAATGACTTCAAAAACATCCTTGGATTGTTTTTGTTTTCCATCAATGATAAAAGAAACAGTCTCTTTCATATCACAGCCTCCTGCCATTCCCAATGTATTATATAAGAGCAAACCTTGGTTTTATAAAAAAATGAAAACCAGACTCGTAATACGAGGACCACTAAACTCCCTAACCCCCCCTAAATCATTTTTGAAACTGAGATAAACATATTGAAAAGACATTCCCAAACCAAAATGTTTGGATATTGCCAAATCAAATCCAGCGCCTAAGTGACCGCCAAATCCAGCATGGGCTTTTCGTAGCTTGGTTCCAAAGGGTGACGTCTCATTCTCAATACCCCAGGTTAAACCAATGCCATACATGACAAAAGCAGAAAGTGCATAATCAGGTATCAGCCAATGTTTCACATCCAGCGAAATGGGATGTAGAACAAGGGAGTGAATTCGTTCAACCTCTTCAAGATCTTTTAGGGACCAATAACCCACAGAAAGCCTTAAACCCAGTTGTTTAGCGAGTGGGTAAAGAAATCCCACATTCCAAAAAGGAGTGGCGCCAGCAGCACCAAATGTATCAAAACTGGGCTCATCATTAAGCGTATGGGGCTGCCAGTTCCCGAATTCAAAAGAAAAAGTCATACGTTGCGTAGGTGTTGCATTTTGAGCCAAAGTAGAACACGCGCTTGCTAGAAGCATCAAAATACACATTTGACATATGGAAGATAATCTATTAATAAACATCGAAAGCAATTGTTTTAGGTTATATGAAATGAAATTAAAATATTAACTTTTAATTATTTGCTTTTTTGAATGCCTGGTTGCTGAAACCCGAACTGCTTGCCTGGGCCGCCACCTAGAATTTTGATCTCACCAAACTCTTTCTCGTATTTATCAAGGTTCTCAATCAATGCCTTTGAAAGAGATTTGGCATGTTGAGGTGTCATAATGACCCGCGCATAAACTTTGGCTTTGGGAACACCTGGAACCATACGCGTAAAATCTAAAACAAACTCTGCAGGTGAGTGGCTGATTAAAACAAAATTGGAATAAATCCCCTCGGCTTCTTTTTCACCAAGCTCAATATTGATCTGCTGTTGATTGGATTGATTCATTCTGTCTCCTTGATTATCAAAATGGATTACTTCTTGTTTTTATTTTACTAGTATACACATTCATCCCTTAATTGTCAAGATACAAAATCGTTAATTCCGGGTAAAAAGAAAAGCCCAAAACCCTAAAGGGTTAATTTCAATTGTCATGGAATTTATGCTTTAGCCTTTCATTTTAAAAAAATCCGTTAAAATATTTTAATTTAAAACAATGAAGCCTGGACGGGACAATGGGGTGTATCCGTTCAAAAACATTTAATCCTTGCATTTGTAAAACACTGTCGCTAGATTAATTCGCTTAAAAAAAGGAATGGTGATGGGAAAACGACCTAAAAACAGAGAACCTCTGGAACTTCAAATTGAACGCTTGGCCTTTGGCGCCCGCGGTGTGGCGCGAAAGGACGATTTTGTCTGGTTTGTAGACAGGGCCATCCCTGGCCAAAAAGTGCTGGCCAAACCAAGAAGGACGCGAAAAAGTTATGGCGAGGCCTACGTTATAGAAGTGTTGGAACCATCACCTTTTCAGGTTGAACCACCCTGCCCCTACTTCGGTGTTTGTGGCGGCTGCCAACTACAACACCTGGACTACGAAAAACAGATTCAGGCCAAAACAGAACAGATTCAGGACATTCTGCAAAGGTTAGGCGGTATTTCTGATGTAAAGGTGAAAGACTGCATTCCGTGTGAATCCACTTACGGGTATCGTAATAAAATGGAGTTCACCTTTTCAGATCGCAGGTGGGTCTTTGATGACGAGCCGCCTGATGTGCCTAAAAATTTTGCACTGGGTCTGCATGTGCCAAGACGTTATGACAAGGTCATTAACATTGATGAATGTCACCTGCAGTCAGAAATTTGCAATCGTATTTTAAGGGCAACCAAAACCCTCATCAAAGAGACGGGACTACCACCTTACAACATAAAAAACCATCAAGGTTTTTATCGCTTTTTAGTGATACGCGAAGGAAAGAATACAGGTGAAATTTTGTTGAATCTCATCACATCTGGCCAGTTTGAAGAAGGTCAGAATGAGGTGGGTAAGCTGGCTGAAAAACTATTAAAGAAACATCCTGAACTTACAACCTTCATTCACTCCATTTCAGATAAACAGGCCCAAATTGCTTTTGGAGACTCAGAGCAAATCCTTCTTGGCAGCGGCAAAATTCAAGACAAAATTGGAGATCGTGTTTACGAGATTTCACCCAACGCATTTTTCCAGACCAACACCAAGCAGACAGAAATCCTCTTTAAGACCATCTGCAAACTGGCAGATCTTAAAGGTGATGAAATCGTCCACGATCTGTATTGCGGCACAGGCGCCATTGGGATTTACCTGGCAAACAAGGTCAAAAAAGTCTGGGGCATTGAAATGATTGCTGATGCCATTGAAAATGCCAAGCGGAATGTGGAGTTGAATGGACTCACCAACTTGGAATTCATTCTGGCAGACATGAAAGACGCTCTGAGAGACATTCGTGATCTAGCCATGAATGTGGAATCCCCTGATGTGGTCATTCTGGACCCGCCCAGAGGCGGCACCCACCCTAAGACGATCAAACATTTGCTCAATCTGGGATCACCAAAAATTGTTTATGTCTCATGTAATCCCGCCATTCTCGCCCGCGACCTGCAAATCCTCTGCGAAAAGCAATACAAGCTCATGGATGTCCAACCAGTGGATATGTTCCCCCACACAGGCCACATTGAGACCGTGACGCTGCTACATCATATATGATCAAATCTCAACTTTACTCTGCAATTTTTACATTGATTTTTAAAAAGAGATTTGTTACTATCGAGCAATGATTGTTTAAAGAGTCTATTCAGTATTTGAAGTGTTTAGGAATGAATTTTTGCAGCCAATTAAAGAAGGAGTCATTCATACAAGTTGGAGCATTCTCAATCAGTTTGGCTGTTAAAGATCTGCAAGCCTCATAAGCCTTCTATGAAAAATTTGGATTCAAAAAATTTACTGGTGACGAATCCCAGAATTGGCTGATTTTAAAAAACGGGGATTACATCATAAGTCTTTTCCAGGGCATGTTTGAAAAAAATATGCCCACCTTTAACCTAGGTTGGAATCCTTTACAGACGTTCGCGAATTTCAGAAACAATTAAAAGCCTAGGGCGTTCAACTCATTGATGAAGCAGACGAATCCTCCACAGGCCCAGCCAGCTTCATGGCTGTTGATCCTGAAGGCAACCTTATTCTGGTAGATCAACATGTTTAAATCAGAACTCTGTAGAATCAATTACCAGTTCTTGGAAAGCCAAAACTTTGAAAGATAAAAATTAAAGTAGGATAGAATGATGAAAAAAGACAATCACTATCTGAAAAAAGAACAGGAAGAAGCCAACAAAAAACACCAGGATGACTTGAAAAACCATTCCCAACAAACCAGCCAATTAGAGGCCAGATTGGCTGAAGCTATGGAGGAAACCAACCTGAGGACCAATGAGCTCCACGCCTTAATGCAGGGAGCCAAAGCAGTATTATCCCAAAAGAGTTTTACCCAATCCGCCCGATCTATTTTTGATTATTGCCGGAATTTAATAGGCGCCTCCTCGGGATACGTGGCTCTCCTGAACGAAACTGGAGAAGAAAACGAGGTGTTATTCCTGGAATCTGGAGGTCTTCCCTGCACGGTGGATGAAGATTTACCAATGCCCATTCGTGGTCTAAGAAGTGAGGCCTACAAGAGCCAGGCTGCCGTGTATCACAATGATTTTATGAACAGTGAATGGATTCAATACATGCCCGAAGGCCATGTCATTTTGAAAAATGTAATGTTCGCACCTCTAAATTTGGCCAACCAGACAGTAGGCATCATTGGGCTTGCCAACAAAGATTCAGATTTCAATGATAATGATGCTAAGATTGCTACTGGATTTGGGGAACTGGCTGCCATAGCCCTCCAAAACAGCAAAAGCCTTGATGAGAGGATCAAGGCAGAAGAGGAGAGAGAAAAGGTAATTGAAAAGCTCCAGGATGCCTTGGATCACATTAAAACCTTGAAGGGCCTCCTGCCCATCTGCGCAAATTGTAAAAAAATACGTGACGATAAGGGATACTGGACGCAGATTGAATCCTACATCAGTGAGCATTCAGATGCTGTGTTCAGTCATCACATCTGCCCTGATTGTATGGAAAGACACTACCCTGATTATTCAGAAGACGAATCCTGATTGTTTATAAAAAAGGATTGATTCCATTCGTACAGCCTGCATTGTAAAACAACGTTGGACACGAAACACAAATTCAATATTCAACGTATCAATTAGCATCTTGAAAATTTAGGCCCACAACATACTACATTTCAACAGTCATTTAAATATTTGAATTTGGAGGTTTCATGGTACATTTAAATTTCTTGCAACGCTCATTGGAATTTCTGAAAAAAAGAAATTTTATGATGACAACCCTT
>Ga0180432_10009869_pt1 | contig 11547 bp, 13 predicted proteins | sample SS_ome_10_FD_132414 | JGI IMG/M metagenome (GOLD analysis project Ga0180432, IMG submission 132414) | Hypersaline lake sediment archaeal communities from the Salton Sea, California, USA - SS_1_MS_2 metaG | ecosystem: Environmental > Aquatic > Non-marine Saline and Alkaline > Hypersaline >... | reverse complement strand
CTCCTGTTGTCAATTAATAAATTGCATAAAAAAAGCCATAACAATCTAATCCCAGCTTTTTTTATTAAAAATTGTTCAATGTGTGAACAAAAGAATCATTACCGTTTACATGATAAAAATGCCGCTGCTTTACTCAAACGTTTGAGAACAACCTCTCTTCCCAAAATCTCCATCACCTCAAATAAACCTGGGCTGATGCCAGAACCCGTTAAAGCCAATCGAACAGGATGAATATATTTTCCTGCACCTACACCTTCTTCTTCAGCAAGATCACGGACAATCTTTTCAAGTTCCTCAGTATTCCAGTCTTGAAGGGTTTGGAGCGCCTCCAAAATCAACTCCATGCGATGAAGAACACCCTCTTTCATCCAATGCTTTTGAACAGCTTTCTCTTCGTACACAGGGGGATCACAAAAGAAATATGCACACGTATCGATAAAATCTGTTAAAGTTTTCATGCGTTCTTTAAAAAGACCAACACATTTTTGGATATAGGGAAGCTGTAATTCCATGTCCGTTTCTTGAATCCAACCAACTTGGATAATGGAAGGAAGCAAGCATTTCGTTAATTCCAGATCAGTTCGTGCATGAATGTACTGTGCGTTCATCCACGTCAGTTTCATCTCATCAAAAACAGCTGGATTCTTTGAAATCCGTTCAATAGAAAAGCTGTCAATCATCTCCTGTAGTGAAAGAATTTCACGATTATCACCTGGAGACCAACCTAAAAGCCCTAAAAAATTCACCAGAGCTTCTGGCAGAATGCCTCCTCTTTCATACTCAGTCACTGAGGTCGCGCCATGACGCTTGGAAAGTCGTTTTTTATCAGAACCCAGGATGAGAGGCACATGGGCAAATTGTGGAACAGGCCAGTCCATAGCCTTGTAAATTAATATCTGCTTAGGTGTATTAGAAAGATGATCATCACCACGAACCACATGTGAGATGGCCATATCATGATCATCAACCACCACGGCAACCTGATAGACAGGCGATCCATCTGACCGCTGGATGACAAAATCATCCAACTCCTGATGATTCACAGTAACTTTGCCGCGGACACCATCTTCAAACTGGGTTTCACCCTCAGGCACATGGAATCTTAAAACAAAAGGATCTCCCCTTTCCATTCGCTCTTTTGCTTCACCTACAGAAATTTGGAGACAGGTCCTGTCATAACGATACTCACCTGTCATTTTTAAAGCCTCTTCACGTTTTTCTCTTAATACATCTTGTGAACAAAAACAGGGGTACACATTATTCTTTTTAAGCAGCTCAGCACAAACATAACGATATTTTTCAAAATGTTGAGATTGATAGACAGGTTCTTCATCCCACTTCAGACCAAGCCATTTAAGATTTTGAAAAATGATCTCTATTAGCTGGCTGTCTGAGCGAGCCTGATCGGTATCCTCAATACGAAGAAGAAACTGGCCATGATGTCTTCGTGCAAAAAGAAAGTTAAAAAGCGCTGTTCTTGCACCACCAATGTGTAAAAAGCCAGTAGGACTTGGAGCAAAACGAACACGAATGGATTCTAATTTTGTCATGATTAAAAAAATTGGAGAAGGAAGGATTCTCCGCCATTATGGATCATCCTGGGGCTGGGAATCCACTGTCTTATAATTGTTTCTCTATAAAAAATGCGGAGAGGGAGGGATTCGAACCCTCGGTAGGGGTTACCTACACACGCTTAGCAGGCGCGCACCTTCAGCCACTCGGTCACCTCTCCTGTCATATTCAATTTAAAGTTCAAAAATTATTTAAGGAACAAAAAACCACGATTACTGAACTTTAAAAATGGAAAGCGGAGGGCGGGAGACTCGAACTCCCAAGGGCGCAAACCCGGCGGTTTTCAAGACCGCTGCCTTACCAATTAGGACTAGCCCTCCAAAAGCTGTAAAATATACAAATTTTACATCCACAAATCAACTGGTTTTATTGGTTAAACAAAGATTTTCAAAGACTTTCCAGAATTTTAAACAAATTCAGAAACACCCTGTTTATGCTGAATTAACTGTTATCTGAAATTCAGGAGGTTTATGCATATTTTTTTTCACAGAACAAAGATTGGACACATTGATTAATGCAGATTCATACTGCTTGGGGAAATCATCTGGAACCTGAATATCCATCGTAATCTTGCTTAAAAGCCCTGGCTCTGAGCCTCGTTCAGTGTTTAATACAATTTCAATATCATCAGTGGGGATGTTTCGCTGAATACAGAATCCTTTGATATAAATTCCTGCACAGGTTCCTATCGATGCCAAAAAAAACTCAAACGGCATAGGGGCTGTATTATCGCCACCACCTGATTGCGGCTGGTCTGTCTTGACTGTAAATCCACGAAAATGAGCATCCACTTTTCTATTTCCAGACAATGTAATTTTCATTTGCATTTATACTGTGTCCTTTTCTTTATCGAACTTTATCGCCAGGTTGTATTTGATCATCAAATGTGGTTACACGAAACGAATCACCATCACCGCCCGCCAGAACCATCCCCTCTGAGATACCAAAAGACATCTTTCTGGGCTTTAAATTGGCGATAACGATCACTTGTTTCCCAATCAGTACTTTTGGATCAGGATAGGAGGAACGAATGCCAGCAAATATTTGGCGGGTTTTTTCTTCGCCCAAATTAACTTGCAGTCTGATGAGCTTATCAGCACCTTCGACCAATTCAGCTTCTACGATTTCTGCTGCGCGTAAATCCAGTTTTGCAAAATCGTCAATGGTAACATAATTTTCTTTAGCCTTTGCATCATCATTCATCTTTTTCTTGCCTTTATTCATTTTTTGATTTTGTCCCTTTTGTTCATTCATGGATTTCTCAATCTTTGCCCAGGTGTCTTTGAGAGATACAATTCTATTGAGTACTGGTTTCTCTTGTGTTGAATCTGGATCCAAGCAGAAATATCCTTGACGTTCCAATTGAAATCGATCTTGGGACTGTACTTCTCTAAGTGCAGGTTCCAGTTGTGCCCGAGACATGATTTGTAAAGAATTTTGATTTAAGAAGGATTTCCAATCAGCCTCTTTGTCCATTGATGGATCTTCAACAGAAAGCAAACGGTCGTAAAGCCGTACTTCAGCAGATATGGCATGTGCTGCTGAAACCCAGTGCAGCGTGGCCTTGACTTTACGTCCATCAGGTGAATCACCCCCTTTGGTGGCTGGGTCATAGGAACATCTTAATTCTACAATTTCGCCAGTCTCATCTTTAATCACATCAGTGCATGTGATAAAGTAAGCATACCTGAGACGAACTTCTCTTCCAGGTGCAAGACGGAAATATTTCTTTGGTGGATATTCTCTAAAATCTTCCTTTTCAATATAAAGAACGCGTGAGAATGGTACCTTTCGAGTACCCATACGGGCATCTTCTGGGTTATTTACGGCCTCCAACTTTTCTAACTTATCCTCAGGATAGTTCTCAATCACTACTTTGAGTGGATTCAGCACGCCCAGATAACGTGGGGCCTTTACGTTGAGGTCTTCACGAATACAATGTTCCAGAAGAGCCATGTCCACCATACTGTCTCTTTTGGCCACACCAATACGATCACAAAAATTACGGATAGATTCAGGAGTGAATCCTCGGCGACGCAACCCTGATATCGTTGGCATTCTAGGATCATCCCATCCATTGACCGTTTTTTCCTGAACCAACTCAAGCAGTTTTCGTTTACTCATAATGGTGTAACCCAAGTTGAGACGAGCAAATTCAATCTGCTGAGGATGATATACATCCAACTCTTTGAGAAACCAATCGTAAAGAGGACGATGATCTTCAAACTCCAATGTGCAGATGGAGTGGGTAATCCCTTCAATAGAATCTTCCAAGCCATGAGCCCAGTCATACATGGGATAAATACACCAAGCATCACCCGTACGTGGATGGCGCGCATGCAAAATGCGGTACATCACTGGATCCCGCATATTCAGATTGGGTGAGGCCATATCAATCTTTGCACGAAGAACTTTAGAGCCATCAGGAAATTCACCCGCTCGCATGCGACGGAACAGGTCCAGATTTTCATCTATTGGACGATTTCGAAAAGGGCTCTCCTTCCCCGGCTTTTTCAACGTGCCCCTATACTCACGAATTTCTTCAGCCGTTAAATCACAGACATACGCCTTCCCTTTTTGAATCAGTTGCTCAGCGTATTGATAAAATTTTTCAAAATAGCCAGAAGCATAGTAGAGTCGATCCTCCCAGTCAAAACCCAACCAGGAGACATCCTGAATGATCGCATCAATGTACTCCTGCTCCTCCTTGCAAGGATTGGTATCATCAAATCTTAAATTGCACAATCCGTTAAATTCCTGAGCCAATCCAAAGTTGAGGCAGATGGATTTGGCATGGCCTATGTGCAAATACCCGTTAGGTTCAGGAGGAAAGCGTGTATGAACACGACTGTCATTCTTCCCCTGGGTAATATCTTCGCTAATTATATTTCGAATAAAATTGGGAACAGACTTATCACTTTTTTGCATAGAATGCGACCTCTTCAATTTAATCTTTTTTCAAAAGGACACAAGAAACATCAATTATCCCAACACAAGAATGGTATAAAAAGGATCTGTCTTTTTTAAACAAATTCCTCAAAACCCCAACGATTATATGAGACCATCAACTTAACCGTCTCGCCAGCCAGCTCATACGCTGTATAATAGCACTCTCAGGGCACGACTCGTTGCAACAGAGACAGTTGATGCAAACATTATAATCCATTTCAGGATGATTATTAACCATCTCAATAGCATGGACTGGACAGAGTCGTGCACACTCGCCACAACCCGTGCATAACTCTGCTTCAGCGGCAGGACGAATCCAGATAAAACGTCCAACCCACTTGATGAGAAACTGGGGAATCATCCGAACCAAGTAATTACTGGGGAGAACAAAGTCATCAAAACAAACAGACTCCAGAGGTTCGCCCAAAATTCGAATGGAATCAATTCGTGTCTCTCCCAATCCCTGCTCACCTGCCAAACGAATGGCATCAATATCTCCCTCTTTAAATCCCATCACGGAACTGGCTACAGCATCCAAAGCAATGCCATCAGGACTTGCAAAAATCAATTTTGTCTTTCGTTTTTTCCCAGTCGCAGGACCGTTTCCCTCCATCCCTAAAATACCATCCATAAGATGAAGCTGCGGGCGAACGGTTTTATAGATATCAACCAAAAGCTGGCTAAAATTTTTAGGATGGGGATAGCATTTATGAAATCGTGCTTTTTGGAAACCAGGAAGCGTGCCGTATAAATTTTTAATTGCGCCTGTATAAAGGGTGAATCCATGGGTTTTAAATTTAGGTAAATTGATAACGACATCTGCCTCTAAAACAGCTTTGGCAAAATGATACGTTCGATCCCCAATCCGCCTTTTGACCGTTCCACCTGCTTCAAAATTGATTAAGTGGATTTTCTTCCGCTCAGCCAAATCCAGAAAACCCGTGTTCTCCCAACAGCGTTTAATACCTTTAAGCGCACCTGAAGGACTGTCACCCATCCATATTTTCCCCCCAACTGATCGCACCTCATTGATTACAGCCTCCAGAACAGCTGGATGGGTTGTAATGGCTTTCTTGGGGGCTTTTGCAGAAAGCATATTGGGTTTCAGTAAAACAGTTTGTCCTCTCTTAACAAATTGGGAAATTCCACCCAAATGATCTAAACTCTTGTGAACAGCTTCAGAGACGCGGGACTGTTCGTAATCAATACATCTCCCAATTGCCACAGATGATGTCATAATTATCGCCTCATAAACATCATACCTGCCATCTGTTTCACAGCATCTTTCAACTCCAACGACAGAAGTACAGATAAAGTTTCTGAAACATCCATTTTAGCCTGCTTAGCCAACTTGTCTACATGAGTGGGTTGCTTAGATAAAACATCCCAAAGTTGTTTTTCTTGTTGAGAAAGTTGAGGTAGTGGCTGGTCAACTCTTGAATTTGCCTGGGATAACTTTTTCCATTGGGGGATCTCATCAAGAATATCCTCAACGTTTTCGATCAGTTTAGCCCCTTCTTTTATCAGTCTATGTGTGCCCACACTTTTTTTACTACGAATATCACCCGGCACTGCAAAAACTTCGCGGCTCTGCGAAAGAGCGTTGTATGCGGTAATCAATGCACCACTTTTATGACCTGCTTCAACAACCACAGTACCTAAACTCAAACCACTAATGATGCGATTTCGCCGTGGGAAATGGGTGCTCAATGGTTCAGCCCCCATAGGAAATTCTGAAATCACAGCACCTTGATCAATAATCTTATGATATAAATTTTTGTTTTCTGGTGGATAAATTATATCCAAACCACACCCGAAAACTGCCCAAGTTTCGCCTCCATTTTGAAGAGCGCCTTGATGTGCATGGGTATCCACACCCCTTGCCATCCCACTGACCACAACAATTCCTCGTTTGGAAAGTTCAGCACCAATCATCTCTGCCATCCATCTGCCATATTGGGACGCAGCCCGCATCCCTACAACAGCTATGGTCAGTTTTTGATGTTTGGACAGTTTTCCTTTAACATAAAGAAGCGCAGGTGGATCGTAAATACGCTTTAGTAATTTGGGATATTGAGGATCCCAAAATGAAACTAGTTGAACATTATGTTTTTCAATTTGTATCAGCTGCTGATCCACAAACTGATGATCAATCTGATTTCGAATAGCATGGGCTGTTTTTTCATCAATGCCTTCAACTTGGCAAAGGGATTTGAAACTGGCCTTTAAGACAGTTTCAGAATTTTGAAAATGTCCAATGAGGAGTCGTGCTCGATGCTGGCCCACACCAGGAGCAGTGAGTATTTTTAGAAGTTCTTTTTTATCCATCAGGTTTTGAATGCGATAACGCGTCTACAATTTGTTGAACTAACAAATTGACACCTGTTTTAGTGACTGACGAAAGCGGTAAACAGGAATATTGATCAAATTTTTTGGGCAATCTCTTTTTCTCCTCGTCAGAGAGAAGATCGACTTTGGACAGTGCCACCAGCCTGGGTTTTTCAATGAGATTGGAACCAAATTGACACATCTCCTCAACAAGGATTTGATAGTTGGATTCTATTGATTCAGTTGTTGAATCAATAAGAAAAACCAAAACACGGGTTCTCTCGATATGGCGCAGGAAGCGATCACCTACACCTTTGCCCATATGAGCACCTTGTATCAAACCTGGAATGTCAGCCATTACAAAATGTTGAAACTCGCCATACCGGATAATGCCTAGATGAGGAACCAGTGTTGTAAATGGATAGTCAGCAATTTTGGGTTTGGCTGCTGAGATAGCTGAGAGTAAAGTAGACTTACCTGCATTGGGAAATCCCACCAAACCCACGTCAGCCAGAAGTTTAAGCTCCAGTCGGATATTCCCAGATTTACCTGGTTTCCCCTTCTCAGCAAAATCAGGCGTCTGTCTGGTTGAACTGGTAAATCGGGCATTGCCACGTCCTCCCCTTCCTCCTTGTGCTACGATCAATTCTTGTCCCACTTCGACCAAATCATCTAATAATTCCTTCGAGTTCCCATTATAGACAAGTGTCCCCTGAGGAACAGAAATAACAACCGTCTCTCCCCGTTTACCATGTTGATTTTTTCCCCTGCCGTTTTCACCCTTTTTCGCTTTGAAAACTCTACTATGACGTAAATCTAACAATGTCGACAGGTTGGATTTTACTTTAAGAATGACATCCCCCCCATCACCACCATCACCACCGTCAGGTCCACCTTTAGGGACAAACTTTTCCCTGCGGAAACTCATGCAACCATCCCCGCCCCTTCCCCCATGAACCGTAAATGTCACTTCGTCAATAAATCGCATGATGGATATAAAAAGATATAAAAAAAGGCAGTGATTGTTCACCGCCTTTTCAGTCATCATAGGGATATAAAATCAATAAATCAATCTGACCATAACTACGGAACAATTGAAGCCATTCGTAACTATCGTTGCGTCAATTGGAAGTTGATGGGAACCATGATCCACACCTTAACGGGTGTGTCTCTCTGCATGGCAGGTTTCCATTTGACTGATCGAATCGCTCTTTCAGCAGACTCATCACAACCATTTGGCCCCAATGACTTCATTACTTTGGTTCGTACCACATTGCCCTGCTTATCAATCTGAGCGTAGACCAGCACTTTGCCCTCGACACCCGCTTTTCGGGCAATCTCTGGATAGACCAGATTTTTATGAATAGCTGCATACCCTCCAATGGGTTCTGGTTTCTCGTCATAGGGTACAAATACGATTGCATCCGAATCTTCAGGCGGTGGCGGCGGTGGTGGTGCTTCTGCATCCAGATCCAAATCGACAAGGTCAATGGTCTCATCTTCAGGCAGGTCTTCATCCTCTGACGCAATGGGAACGGATGGTCTGGCAGGAGCAGGTGCTTGTTTCTGTTGCTCAGTGACTGGAATCTCTTCCATCTCCAACGATGCGATATTCACAGCTCGCTCCACCTTCTTTATCCTGACCTTTTTAAAACCTTGCAAAAGAACCACATGAAGCACCAGGGATATGACAACTGCCATCTCAATGACTTTTCTATATTGAAGTTTGAGGGCTTTTGATGGTGTATCTCTCATCCTTAATCACCTCTTAATCGCCAAATTTGGCACAATAATTAACCACGAGCGCATCTGCCTCTCGTAGTTCTTGCTGAATATTAATCACCAAATTCATCTTTGCCGCTTTATCCAGCTTCATCGAAACGACCAACTTAGGAGACTCAAGACGTTTCTTATACATAATTTGACGAACATCACTGACTTTAACAAATTTATCATCAATGGAAATTTCGCCTTCAGCATTGGCATAAATGTTGGTGACATTCTTTTTTGCTTCCAACTTCATGATTCGTTTTGCAGTAGGCAAATCAACAGGAATTCCTGTTACCTGTCGAAAAACAGTTGTTACCATGAAGAAGAGAAGCAACATAAACACGATATCCGGCATGGAAGCCGTCGGAATCTCTGTGCTCACTTTTGATTTCTTCTTAAATTCCATGCTTTCATTTCTCCCTGGGGTTACAATTCAAGAATTACATTTCAGGCTCAGCAATCGAGATTCGCTGGCACTCGGCCATTTGAACCTGATCAAGCACACTGACAAAAGCCTGATACTTGGTATTGCGTCCTGTTTTAATGGATACAATGAGCTTGGGACGTTGAATGAGGCGTCGTTTAATCTCTTCTTTAATTTGATTAATTTCGATCTCATTCTCATCAAGCATTACAAGACCAGCATCGTTGATCAGCAAGCTGGCAATATTTTCCTTACGAATATGTATTTCACCACCCTTGGGAGGCAACGGCAGCAACAATCCTTTATCCAAATCCAAACTTGTTGTGACCAAAAAGAATGTAAGAAGAAGAAAAGCGATATCAGCCATAGATGAAGTAGGAATGGCTACAGTGCGCTCTTTCCTTTTATCGAGCAGCATGATGGACACCCCCTCTTCTTATTTGTTTCCTCTCTCTACCAAATGATCAACCAACTCAGCAGAGGATTCCTCCATATCGATAACAATACGATCGATTTTGGAAATAAAATAGTTATGGCAAATTTGAAGTATGATAGCCACAATCAATCCAAACAGTGTTGTTAAAAGAGCAATCTCAATACCTTCGGCAACAACTGCAGGAGAAATATCATTGGCCCGTCGAATATTTGCGAACGCCTCAATCATACCAGCAACTGTCCCAGTAAAGCCAAGCATAGGAGCCACAGTAATAAATGTCGACAACCAAATCATGCCTCTCTCTAAAAAGGCCATTTCGATGGATCCCGCGTTGGTAATGGCTTTTTCGACATTTTCCAAACCGCGGTCTGCACGAATTAAACCCGCATGAAAAATAGATGCAACTGGACCTCTTGTTTTCTGACATACCTGAATAGCGGAATCTGTTCCACCTTTATCGAGTGCGCTTGTCACGTTATTTAAAAAGTTACGTGTATCAATACTCGCTCTCGTCAACGAAATGCCACGCTCGATAACAATTGCGATACCAGCGACCAGACAGAACAGAATGGGCCACATAAACGCGCCACCTTTGACAAATAATTCAACCATCTCCTTTTTCCCTCCATTATTAATATTGTGGAATGGATTATGACTTGACTAATCGTTTTAAAGTCTAAAAAAATGTCCTCACATTATAACCAATTAAACTCAAAAAGTCAACTTTTTTTTGTGACATTTAAGTCAAAAAAAAACACCTTTAAATTCGGCCCACAATGGCTTGAGCCATCTCTAAAGTGGAGTTGCTTCCACCCATATCATACGTCCGAATCTTGCCCTCCCCTATAACATGCGCAACTGCATTTTCTAATTGCTTAGCCATCTCCAACTCACCAAGCCAATCGAGCATCAATTTAACAGAAAAAATCATCGCTGTTGGGTTGACTTTATACTGACCTGCATATTTGGGAGCAGAGCCATGAGTGGGTTCAAAGACAGCAAACTCATCACCAATATTACCACTATAAGCAAATCCCAAACCCCCAACCAGTTGAGCGCACAAATCAGAGACGATATCACCAAACATGTTACTGGAAACCAATACACCATAATCCTGTGGATTTTTAACCAGCCACATACACATAGCATCAATATTGGTCTCCCACAATTCAACATCTGGATACGACTCAGCAATCTTTCTGGCCTCACGAACCATAAGTCCAGACGTCTCACGAATGACATTGGGTTTTTCAACAACAGTGACTGATTTGTATCCATGTTTCTTTGCATATTCAAATGCATCTCGAATAATATTCTGGCATCCCTGTCTCGTAAAGATGCGACAGGAAATCGCCATATCTTCATTAGGCACACCTGCGAATTTTTTCATTTTAGGATGTTGCTCTGATAGCACGTCCTTAACTTCTTTGGGTACAGGGTAAAATTCCACGCCTGAGTAGAGGCCTTCTGTGTTTTCACGGAACACCACCAAATCAATGTCATCTCGATAATTTAAAGGATTGCCTGCGTACGCTTTACAGGGCCTCAGGTTGGTTCTTAAATTAAACTCCTGGCGTAAACGGACAATAGGGCTAAAATACGTCAACCCTTTATCACGAAGTTCTGGTGCCAATTCTTTGATTGCTTCTTCTTTGGGTTTTGACGTAATCGCCCCAAAAAGACAGCAGTCTACACCTTTTAAAAGCTCAATCGTTCTAGCAGGAAGGGGATCACCCTCACTGCTCCAGAACTCCCAACCAATGTCTCCAACTTTGTAGTCTGCATCAAGTTGAATGCGATCCAAAACAAGATGCGTTGCTTCGATGACGTCGTTGCCGACACCGTCGCCAGGTAAAACTGCAATTTGATACTTTGCCATTGAAATGCTCCTTCTTCCAATCTACCAGTTTATTCCTATTGAAAAACGATACGAATGCCCTAGTCCATTAACTGATGGCATTATACTATAATTTATTCGATATATTTTCCAAAGAATACCAATACCACCCGTAAAACGGATATCCTCGTAACCCACTTGAAGACCACCGCGTAATGCCAGTTGATCTTT
>Ga0180432_10009868_pt1 | contig 11549 bp, 11 predicted proteins | sample SS_ome_10_FD_132414 | JGI IMG/M metagenome (GOLD analysis project Ga0180432, IMG submission 132414) | Hypersaline lake sediment archaeal communities from the Salton Sea, California, USA - SS_1_MS_2 metaG | ecosystem: Environmental > Aquatic > Non-marine Saline and Alkaline > Hypersaline >... | reverse complement strand
TTATACAGAGAGAGTTATTCGTATTTTTGAACAATTTCCCGCCGTGGTGTACCGCTCCAACCATCGTAAAACAGGTAAACTGCTTCAACAAAATTTCTTGGTATTCTTTCTATCTCTCTTCTCAAATTTTTTATAAGGATTTTATGGCGGAAACTCTGCATTGTATTGTATACCATTTGTTTAGTACGATAACTGTCAGGATTGTAGCGGATAAAAACTATAGGAGGGCCGCCTATAGATTGAGCTATATTTATCATGCGAATTATTTCGCATTCTACGGGGTAGCTTTTATGTTGATTTTCGTCAACTTCCAAGATAATATAATGAGTACCGCAATCCCACACAAAATCTGGCCGTTCTCTGGCAGCACAACTTTTTTCGCTAACTATACAATCCTCCCCTATCATTTCCGCCGGTAATTCAGTTGAACAAATTAACGAACTTATAATACGCTGTCGGTGCATATACGTAGGGCGATTATTGTTAGGATCACAATATGAACAAAGTCCGCTGTCTGTTACAATAGAAATCAAATCACAACTTTGGCACCTTCTCTGTATTAAATCTATGTCTTCCGGCTCTTTATGTATTTCACAGCGTAATGGTTTTCCTATACCAAAAATGGCAAAATCATGACAGTTTTGTACCATACATTTTCTTCTAGGACAATATATAGTTCCATCCTGCCGATGAACAGCGCAATTTATAGCCTTAACTCCAGGAAATCCAAACGTAGCCAATTTAGAACAGTTTTTATGCGTACAGAGATTACCTTTAATTCTCTGCGAATTTGTCACACTACATGAAGCACAATAAACCGGCACGCGGTAGTAGTCCGAGGCAGAAAACACAGCAGGTTTTTGACGACATTTTTTACATATATTGGTTTTATGCGTGGTAAGAATCATTCCGCTTTTGCGGCAACTAGTACAATGTGAAGGTAATTCTTTTTCATAAGAAAATCTGGCAGTTTTCTTCTTACAATCTCGGCATAAACGTTGATACTTGTATATCATTCCATCTTCTTTACATTCTGTACAGCATTCTGCAATAGAATCTCTATAGCCGTAATGTGGCTTAGAAACTTTGCCGCATTTACAGCCAGGATTTACAACATCAATTAGGCCATCAACTTTACAGTTTGCACAATGAGTAGCATGACCACGTATTAGGCCGTAAGACGGTATAATGTTCTTACAGACTATACATTTCTTATGCATTACATCTATCATAGAATTATCCTTACATTTTCTGCAGTGAGTGGGCTTTCTATTGATAAGGCCAAAAGTCGGCTTACTTTTGCCGCAAAAACACCTAGGTGTTTTTAAATCAATCATGCCAGGTTTACGACATGTTGTGCAACATGATCGCTTTCCGCCTTCAAAACCAAATCGTCTTTCTGTTCTGCCACAAATACAGGCACTTTTTATATCTTTGTACCCTTTATCTTTACCATGTATGGAACAGTATAAAATTCCATGTTTATTTACACCATATCTAGGCTTAGGTTTTATACAGCCAAATTCTGCACAACACCTTCCGCCGGGACACCTACGACAATTATAGGTAAAACCGGATTTAGTTTTTCTAGATTTTTTAAAGTTCTTGTCAGTTAATTCTAGAGTTCTGTCGCAAACAGTACAAACTTGTACTAGAATTACAGTAGTAAAATCCTTTGTCATTTTATTACTGTAATTCTCTCTTATAATAACTCATTTTTAGAGGTACAACCCCTTCAAACTCCACCGCATAATACTATACTTCACGGCACCGATAACTGGGACCAACCCCATCCTAATACCAGGATCCGGTAGCATATAAATGGCGAAAATTCCTGTGGCCATTCCCAAGCTACTTCCTAGGCTAGCTATAGTTGTGAGGTGAGTATAGACCTCACCGTTCTGTCGCGTGTCAGACTCGGCGATCTTCGCGATAACTTTAGTGTTTATCGCACCAATCCCACAAAATGAAATGTTTTTTGCCACATTTGCGGTACCAGCAAGCCCCAAAAACGCAAGATTTCCCGGCATCAGAAACGTCATCGTCTCTGCCAGAATAGCGGCTTGTTGTAAACTGAGAATCCCGTTAAAAAACTTTTGGGGACTTCTGTCGCTATACTTGCCGATTTTCTGCATAAACCAGAGACTTGCTGTCTGACCGATAATGTCCTTTCCGATGTAGTTCATTCCCGCTGAAATTCCTGAGGTATCTGACCCTTGTATAGTTTCGACAGACTGTAGCATGGTATCAGTGGCGAGGGTATACTGCATCCCTCCCAAAATATTTGTAGCCAAGTTTCCCAGCACATACCTCCCGTAAAGATGGTGATAACCTTTAATCATTTATATACCAGAATTGTATCTTATAAACGCCGCAATTCTGGTATAAAATGGGGCAAGTATACACAATATTGTCGCAAGCATGTTACGAGTGTACGTGCCTGGATACTCCTTGTAATGTAAGCCATGAAACGGTATCAATCTGTCAGGGGTTTAACCGGTATAAAACTGGCGATTGTTGCGGTGTTCCACCACTCCACCCTGACACTCCTCAACACACAAGAATTCGGCGGAAAAAACAGTGGTATATTCATGAGAAGAACGATAAAAGGTGTGACTCAGAAACCAGCGAGTTTGCCTATGATCATGAAAACCCTTGCGATATTTGCGGAAACAGCAACATCCCGTCAAAGCTGGTAGGATCCTGGAATGTTTGCTTTGAATGCTACCAGCTCGGCAGTGACTAAATTAATAGTTTCAGAAACGTTATAAAAATGGCATCGGTAACTGATCTATTATCCGCCGCTGAAACGGTAGAATTAAGGGAAACTAGTCCTAGTTCGGACGATGTAGAAGCACTGCTAAATCTTAACCAAAGCCTTCCGAGTTTTCAGCTTAGTTGGTTTCCTCAGGGGTATATGTTGTCAGGGGTGACAGGGTTGTTACAGTATCCCTTTCCAAAAATACACACAACATCTCCTGACGGTTCTAGTCAAACTACAGATATGCTATTAACTGTAGTTTGACTAGAAACTCATGATGCAGACCGGTCGGATTGCTCAGCCGGTCTCTATACAATGTCCGTACCAGAATACGTCACAATGTTAATGGAAAACACGGCGGTCCGTGACCAAGGTATAAATCGCGGGGTACTGTACCTCGAGTTTAAATACGGCGGGTTTTTAGATGACTACCCAGTTTCATCGCAAAATCTTTCAGAGCTTATGAATTTACCTCATGGTTTAGCCATGAAACGGTTAATAGATTACCGGCATGTGCTAATGACCACAAATAATGTTACTTGGTTGTACAGTTTATTCCCAGAAAATTATACTGAAAAACTTGAGGATTTATACACCAAAAACCCGAATGCCAGTCAGATGCTGGCGGATCTTTATGTTTTCTCGTTTATACAGCCAGACAACGATAATAATTTGAAGCCTACTCACGAGGCATTTGCTCTTTTAAGTATTCCTCTTGTAGGTCCTCCTCCTTATGCCAAAAGGCTAGCTGAATTCCGAGATATTTTGTGGGAGGAAGCTAAAATCCTTCACAACGATATTCTACCGAAGATAGACACAAACCAGTGGGGTTTTATAGACGGTTTGCAGAGGTTTTGGGCCATGGTAATGGACTACTTTATGGTGCTGACGATATGCAAGGACATACAAGAGTATACCTTTGTCCAATACGTACTTCTGGTAGGTCAGAACCACCAAAACGCCATTAGGTGGTTTTTCGGAGATCCAAAACTGGGATCTATGACACAAGATGGCTGTGTAGATCTCGATGGAACAGCTATGCTTACCATAAACCAGTAAAATTGCATTTTCTGCAGAAAATGCAGCAAAAAGTAACTACACATATCAAAATCACGATGCCTGACAAAAACTCGCCAGAATTTATTCAGTTTATCCGCCGTATTCTCAAGGATCTCGGCCGGATGAAGACCAAGCAGATCGACATAATCACAGCGGAACCCCACCACGAAACGTGGCGGCTCGCCTTTACTACCAAGTTTGAGGCCCCTGAGATGAACTACGAGCTCTTTGAGCTGTTCGGGGACCAGGCGATGACTTCGGCATTTCTGTACTATATTCGTAAGAAGTACCCTCAGCTTGCTGGGAGCGGTTTGCTTACCGCCACTGTCGCACGGCTAAAGATTAACTACCTGGACTGGGAGACTTTCGGCAACTTTTCTAGGCAGTACGGACTTGCAGATTGGGTAACCCTTCCCGACAAAACCGCCATGACGGAAACCGAGCGGCGGATCTACGACAATAAGAACGGAGATATGGGTATCTATGAGGACGTCCTTGAGGCGTTTTACGGGGTCACTGAGCGCCTCATTGACGATTACATTCTCGCTGGATTATCTACTACCGTGCTGCGGAATATGCTTACGTACATGTACGAAAACAGCCGTGACCTTACCATCGACTTCCGGTTTACCACACTGTTCGACCCTAAGACCCGCCTTAAGCAAACCGTAGACTTTATTTATAACCGGGACTTTGATGGCGCTCCTCCTCCTGACAAGAAGCGCCGTGCAATCTGGTACGAAGTCAACCTGAATCCTGAACAGTCGCTAATCACAGTGACACTGCTTGTTGCCTTCCCTGAAGCCCCTGGAAGTAACCAGATAAGTAGAATCCGGCATACTATCGCGCAAGTAAGTGGTTCTCGTGGGCAGAAAAAGCTAGAAAAAGAAGCGTCTGAAATCGGTATGCAGGTACTCGCCGCAAGCGGTTACAGCAGTCCGATTCCGCAGGAGATCAGCACCCGGATCGAGCAGGAGTTTGGGTACATTGACCCGCCACAAACGGCGCCTTATTTCGTGGCAGCTACTGCACCGGTAGTTACTATTCCTGGACCGGGTCGACCTACCACAAGTCAGCCTAGGCCAGCAGCCAGTACGAGGAGTCTGAACCCACGGGCTAAAAGCTACAAACGCCCTCCTACACATCAGGACAAGCCTCAGGAGTGGCGGAAACCGACTAAAAAGATAACAACAGCTAAACCTCCAGCACCTCCAGCACCTCCTACAGCTTCTGAGACCGCAATTCCTAAACCACGTAAGCGGAATCCCGCAGCTATTCGCAAGCTGCGGGAAAACCGCTAAAAATACGGTTAATCATGGCTATATGTATACAAAATATACATATCTTAATTAAAGATCATCTATCGCGGGAATTTCTGGCAGAGAACCGTCGTCATTTTCTACGGGCAACTGCAACTGATGAACATCTGGTATTTCTGTGTCGGGAATGCTGGATATCCTTTTTACCTCTACAAAGTTATTAATTGAAAAGCCGCTAGTACCTACCTCGGAAGCTCCTTTAAACTTGATTGTAAACAGCTCAAAATCTGTCAGAGCCGCTAATCTATTAAATGTCTCATTCGGAATTCCTTCCTCGGTTCGAAATCCGCCGTCTACCATAGCAAGGTCGCTCAACCGTAGATTATTTATAACATTTAAAATCATATCCCGACGGGCGTTTACAGCGTCAATATACCCGGGATCTATAATACCCTGTAAAATATTAGCAGAATTCTGAGCAGTCCACTGCCTCCCTGTGATACTCTTCTTAGACCGCATCTTTTCTACCGGTCGTAATTTAAGAGCTATGCTTCTACGGAATACGGAAATTATAGTTTGCCAGTCTAAATCACTGTACTTATCCATGGCGAATAAAAACAATATAAAAGGAGCGTTAAGGATCACCGTATAAACCCCCTCCAAAGCGATAACTTGGTGGATAAATGTACCGAAATATAAGGCGTTTATAAACATTCCATAATCGGGAATACTGGGAGTTCCTATCAGAAATTTAGTCTTTGCATAACAGACAAGCGGGTGGGTGTGAAACTGTACACGTGAACCAGATATATCTACCTCTTTAGTGTAATTCACCTCGCAGTTTGTACCATTTGTAGCCATACGGTGAATCATAAGTTCCGCCCTGTTTGTAACCAGTTCCCTTCGAGGACCCGGTAGGTCAATACTTCCACCATATTCGTCATTAAGGAATAAAAACTGCCATAATGCGTTGTACATCTGCGGTGGAAAAACAAGTTCTGTCGTACTAGACCGAACAATAAGTTCAGATCTAGTCATCTCGTAAATTTCTTGTACAGTCTGTAGAGCTAGGGATAAGTCCTGGGGATTATAAGGGACCCCAGTATATTCCATAGTGCAGCTCCAAACTTCACCGTTTTGAGACTGTATCCGCTCAAAACGCGGTTTAACAAAGCCATATTTCAGGTATGTTCTTACAAGCTTTTGGAAATTTTCCTGGTTAATATCTACGCCTATTTTTATGAGGCAATTACCACTGAGTTTTTCTTGAGTCTTTTGAAGAAATGTCCTAGTAAAACCCTTCGCGTTTACGGCAGGATTTTTACAGAGACTGTATATCCATGCGACGAAAGGCTTGATAGGATTTCCAAAATCCGCATAAATCTTGCTAGTTTTTACCGTGACCTCAGCTTCCTTTATAGATATCGACTGTAGAGCTTGTATATTTTCTGTCGTAAGATAGCCTAAAAGTTCATTGCCGTCAGCAATGTCTGTTTTTGCTAGCTGAAAAGTGTAGTAATTACGGCAGGTAACCCCTTGGTCATTTAAGTTATCAGTGTCGTCGCTGTGAAAGTTTTGACACTCGTTACCGATATCAAACCCAGGACAAAAACCGCCAATAATGGCCGATATTTCTGTCCTCAGTTGTTCGGGAACTGCAGTTTGCCTAACAAAGTAGACACCGTCACCAGCATTTAAAAACAAAGGGAAACGCTCTGACATGTTTTATGGGGTTTTGTTATTTTTATAACAAAACTATTTTTATAACAAAACTATTTTTTGCACAGGTTTACGCCCGAGTAGCGCCGGCCATCGCCAGGAACACCCAGCCCATACCAATCATAGGACCACCGAGACCGTCCGTAACGCTGTTCTTACGCTGGTAGTGCATAAACGCACAGCCTAGAGCCAAGAAAAGAGAGCCTACAATAGCATAAGCCATTCCGCCGTTGGCACCAGCCGCTACCGCAAGAAGAATCAGGCCCAACAGAGCAGGGATAGCCATCCACTTAGCCCAGTCCGGTTTGCTACCGTCACTCCCCATTGAAAACACGCACGCAAGGCCCGCACCGAGCATCATAAGCCCTCCAAGTACGGCCATCACAGCGCTAGTCTTACCACAGTTACGGCATAAAAACACCATAAGACCGATAAAGCCCAGCGTCAACACAGCTGCAGCGCCGTACCTGCACAGATCGTGCACACTACCAGAGATCTGCTCACACGCGTACGGTAGAACGCAGCCGAGAACGATGAGAACGGTAGAGACTACCAGAAGCCAAAACTGACTGTCCTTGATTTGAAGCATGGTTTTTATAAGAAAAAGTTTCTATTTTTTCTGGAGAAAACCTCTGGTTTCTTATAGTTATAAAATGAAGAGTAAACCCCTTTTTATTTCCGCTGTGATTGTGTTATCGATTACCGCAATAGTTTTAGGTATTCTGTTATGGAACTGCTACCGAAAACCGACCAACGAATCCTTTACAGAACGACCGCGCGTCGTGGTGAGCTTTACTACGATTCCCGACAGGGTACAGTTTTTGTCGGAAATGGCCGACGAAATCGCTAAACAGTCGTTCCAGCCCGATGCTGTATATGCCTGCATTCCGGTAGAATCCAAACGGTTTAAGGAAGACTACATCGTAGACCCTGAAAAGATTCCAGAGGGAATTACAGTTATCCGCTGCCGGGATTATGGCCCCGCTACAAAGTTGTTGGGGTGCCTTCATATGGAGCAGGATCCCAACACGATTATTATCATACTCGACGACGACCAGCACAACAAAAAGGACCTGTTATGGAACCTTGTGGAAGCGGCGCTGAGTGATAACAATACCCGCGTCGGTACTCGCGCGAAACCTAAGGACTTTTCTACAAATCCCTACAAGATAATCGGTGCGCGTCGTGAAGAGACCGGAAATCATATGGTTCTTGAAGGGTGCGGCGGTATCGCTTACCGCCGCGGTATGATCACACCAGAGATTATGGCGTACTTTCAGGAGCTAACCCCTGATGATCCGTGCTGGAAATCCGATGATGTCACGTTTGACAGACTACTGGAAGCTCAGGGGGTAAACACGCGTAAAATCCGCACACAACGGATAGGGACCAACATGAAAGCGGATTCTGTAAGCCCATTACGGCTGGATTCTCGTAAGAAAATGTACGAGCAGTGCCTGGTGAATCTGGAAAGCTATATGGAGCGGAACATGGCAAAATCCCGCTAAAGTTACCTCTCAAACGAAGATTTCTGGTAATAAAAGTTCCTCCAGAAATCCTGCCATATCTGATCGTTTGTACCATCGAGGTTATTTACACACAGAAGTTTCGTATTCCCTTTACGAATCTGCCGTAATTTTTTATGGTGGCTAGGTTTCTCCCATAGCACAAATTCCTCAGAAATTTTTCCTATTACAAAGTCTCCCTGTTTTAATCCGTAGTATGCTATTATTCCGTGTATGAAAAATAGATTGTTATTCCTGAACCTGGAACTAGCATTTTTATTAAAGGCTTCTCGGTACTCTCTTTCTGCTGAAAAACAGGTAGATTTCCGTAGAGGGATTGCCTGATGTTTAAGATGGTGGCTGGCATATATACCGCGAGTTTTCATGAGGCGTTTAGTGTTTATCCACGCCTGGATGTAATCATTTTTTCTACCGAGATTTAGCACTATTCTTCCACGAAAAACCTTAGCTCGGCCCATAGAATCAAAGAAATCCGAAGGGGTCACCGGAGCGGCGAAAAACATGTCATCATTACAGTAAATAAATCTCTCCGACAAACCCGGAATTTTATGAAGCTGACTCTCTATCGATTGGGAGTTAAAAGTTGGCAGGACACTAGGATCTTCAAAGAAGTCTTTATGTTCTACCACAGTAACCCTAGAATTTGTAAGGTCTAGCCAATCAGGAGTCCCAGTGACAGAGACTAGATAAACGTGATTAATCCAGGGGGCAAACATGTCGATACTACGGAATAAACAAAGTAGCTCCTCTCGTGACTTGACACGAGAACTATTAGTAAGAGACGGCTTACCAGAGTAATAATCTCTGAGAGCGTCATTAACAGGATCAGGGCAGACCCATGTTACTATTAAGTCGATAGGGCCAAGCTGGTTTTCATCATAGTTTTCAACTGTATTCTTTGTAGGTTTAGGAAGCATAACAGCTATAACCACAATTCCTACCACAATCACCGCCATAATTACGCTTAAAAGTACACCAGTTTTCATTTATATATCAGTATATAATTTTACGGTTTTATCCTGCCAGTTCAAAGGAAGATTTTCTATTGTAATAGCTCTCTGCAAAGTTGTACCACAGTTCAAAATCTTCTGTTGTGAGGTTGTTTACGCACAAAAGCTTAGGCTTAATTTTCGTAGCTGTATTTAGTTGTTTTCTGTGGTGATCTGTGTCTAATTCCCATGCTACCATTATGTTAGGAATTTCACCGACATAAAATCGATCTGTAGCTAACCCATAATAAGTCACCAATCCAAAAATATTATAGGTTTCTACAGTAGAAAGACGACGGCTAATAGTGTCTTCAAAAATATCAGGGTACATTTCTTCTGCTTCAAACATAACCGATTTTAGCATAGGTTTAGCCTGGTGAAACAGATTGTGAGTTATGCTTATATTATCGCGTTTTTCTAGGCAGTTTTTCGTATTTCGCCAACTCGCCGCATATTTATGCCCATCATCTGCGAGATTTAGCCATTTATCTGTCAGTTTATCACCATAAACTATTTTAGCCTTACCTTGAGAATCAAAGAAATCCGAAGGGGTCACCGGAGCGGCGAAAAACATGTCATCATTGCAGAATATAAAACGTTCAAACAAACCAGGAATACGGTGAACTTGTGCCTCTATCGCGTAAGAGTTAAAGGTAGGAAGGTGGTCGGGGTTTTTAAAGATATCAATATGAGGAACTACAGTAAGTTTAGGGTGGTTGGTATCAAGCCATTCCGGCGCACCAGTTACTGAGACAAGGTACACGTGATTAATCCATGGCGCAAACATGTCGATACTGCGGAATAGGTACCGTATTTCGTCCAATGATTGTACACGAGAATTATTAGTATCCGGCTCAATACCTTCCTGACGGGCGTAGTGTTCCCACAGCGTGTCATTATCAGGGTCCGAACAAACCCAAGTTACTACCAGGTCTATCGGTTCATTGCTGTTATATTTTTCAACAGTATCTTTGGGCTGCAATGGCTTCTTAAGTCCTAAATAAATTCCCGCCGTAATTATAGCGCATATTGCTACAGCAATACATACATATGTTATTACCTTTGTCATTTTTATTAAGGTATTTAAAATGGCTGTATTACTATGGTTTTTTCTAGCGGTAGTTTGTGCCGTTATTGTGTACTGTTTATGGTACGCTTTTAAGCCGGTGAATGAAACAGAATCCTTCACAGAACGTCCTCGAGTTGTCGTAAGTTTTACCACTATCCCCAGCCGTCTTCCGTTTCTGGGTGACGTAGCAGAACAAATGCAGAAGCAGACTTATCAACCTGACCGTGTATATGCCTGCATTCCCCAGGTTTCTGCCAGGTTTGGGACGGCATATGACATGACTAGCGTAAATATCCCCTCAAATCTTACCGTAATTCGTACAGATGATTATGGACCGGCTACAAAGTTACTTGGGTGCCTCGAGTACGAGAGAGATCCTGATACGATAGTAATTACTATTGATGATGACGTTGTGTACTCTGAAAATCTTATCAAAAACCTGGTACAGGAAGCCCTGGAAAATCCTGATAAACGTGTAGGAAGTCGTGCAACCAGCCGGCGTAATACTTACCCCATAAATTACAAGAAACGAAACGAGAACAGCGAGAGTATAATGCTCGAGGGGTTTGGTGGTATTGCATACCGCCGTGGTATGATCTCTGATGAAACTCGTCAGAGATTGCAGACAATGCACCACGACCATCCTTGTTGGAAATCTGACGACGTAACATTTGACCGGTTGATTACTTACCAGAAAATTAAGGTCCCCAATCTGGTTGATACAACAGACACTCCTTTGGAACATCTAGACGCCCTTCAAGATGACGCCAGAAAAGCTACATACAAGCAATGTTTTGTAGCACTTGGTGACTAATCGTGTTGTAAAAATATTTTTACAACATCCCACCAGAATACAGCTAGTTTATAAAGGGGTCCTTGGCGAGATATACGTCAGCCACGATGTCGCGGATTCTGGGTTGGATTGGAGGGTGCATCGCCAGATACCATTTCTGCTCAAAGTTTGGGTCGTTTCCGGTACCAATATACTTGCCCATGTAGTACCAAAATCCACCACCGTCGACCGTGATTAAAGCGGGACCAGTTTCGTGGTGAAGCTTTCCATAATGATGGTACTGTCTACTACCGTCATCAAACAGCAAACTCGGTTCATTATTCACCGAATGCAGCGTGCTGTTTACTAGAGTTTTTACGACTCCCATTGCGTTG
>Ga0180432_10009867_pt1 | contig 11550 bp, 7 predicted proteins | sample SS_ome_10_FD_132414 | JGI IMG/M metagenome (GOLD analysis project Ga0180432, IMG submission 132414) | Hypersaline lake sediment archaeal communities from the Salton Sea, California, USA - SS_1_MS_2 metaG | ecosystem: Environmental > Aquatic > Non-marine Saline and Alkaline > Hypersaline >... | reverse complement strand
GGAAGAACCGGATGTCCGAGAGACCGGCTACGGCAACCTGGTGGCCGAATCGGAGCCGATGTCGCGGGCGGCCATGTTCACGCAGAACAATATCGACAAGGCATTCGGTGAGGAGGAGCGCCAACTGCTGAAGAAGACGATCGAGTGTTCGGCCAAGGAAGAGCTTGTCAGCATTGACGTGCAGGTAGGCGACGGCGCCGAAGGAGTCACCGCCCGGTTGATAGTACCACGTCGGTTTGCGCACGTTGCCTACGGCGGGCTCAAACTGTTCAGGCCGGCCGCGACCGACGATCCCACTTACCAGGTACTCATGGTCTTCGACGAGGAGTTCGAGAAGAACAAGACCAAGCCCCTTCCGGAAAAAAGCATCACCATCCGCAACGCACATTCGCCGGAAGGCAAGCTGGTGAAGATCGCCCGAAACACCAACTACTTCGGTGAGTGGAAGAAGGGCGTGTTTACCGGCGAAGACTGGCGGGTGAAGCAGGACGGCAACGCGTTGTTCCTGCACGCCGGCTGCCGCAAAGACGCGCTGGAGGCCGCCCACGGACCCTACCAAACCAGCATTTCGCTGTTTGTCGCCCTGAGCGCCAACGGAAAAACCAGCACCACCTGCAAGGTGCTTGCCCGAAAGGGCCACGAGCGGTCGTGGCTGATTCAGGACGACGGCGGTATTCTCTACCGCGACGGGCGTTTTCGCGGTTTCGAGGCGGGTGGCCTGTTCGTCAAGACCGAGGGCCTGAACCCCAGCGACCAGATCGAGGCCTACTACGGGGCGCTCAAACGCCAGACGTTCCTGGAAAACGTCCATGTAGACGAAGACCGCGTCTTGGACTTCTTCAACATGGAGCGAACGGCCAACGGCCGCGCGGTCATCGAACGCCGCGACTTCATGCACGCCGGAAACAACATCAACGCCGCGCGCGTCGACAACCTCTTCATCATCACACGCGGAAGCACCATCCCCGCCGTGGCCAAGCTCACACACGAACAGGCCGCGGCGTTCATGGTGCTGGGCCAATCGATGGAATCATCGGCCGGCGATCCGACGCAGGCGGGCAAGATCAAAAACGTCTTCTTCTACGATCCCTTCGTGGCCGGCAATCGCACCGAACACGCCAATCTCTTCTACGATATCCTCAAAAGCAACCACAACATCAACTGTTACCTCCTCAATACCGGTTGGATCGGCGAGAGAAACTATTCCCGCGATATCCGCCTCGCCGACACCATGGGTGTACTGGACTCCATCCTGCGCGGGGGACTAGAAGACTGGCAACTCTCCGAAAAGACCGGATTCCTGGTTCCCCGATCGATCCGCGCGGTCGACTCCATCTTCTTACACCCGGGCAGATTGTTCACCTCCGCCGAGTTTCAGCGGCGGCAGCAGGCGTTGGACCGGCAGCGGGCCGAGCACATCGACAAGTACCCCGGTTTGCATCCGGACGTCAAGGCGGTGTTCCAGAAGTAGAATAGCCGGAACGCCTTGCGCCGCGGTCCAGTGCCATTTGCTTGTACAACTCGGCCGGCTGGATCATAATGAATTTTTCCGGAACGGAGACTCGGTTCTTGCTGCCGAGTGCCGACTCCACGATTCTCCGCGCAGAGGGAGGATTGCGCCCAGTGCTGTATTCCAAGGCCTTCCGCTCGACCAGGCGAATTGTCCTGCTGCTGCTTTTGGTCGCATTGATCGCGTTGCGGCCTTGGGTTTTTGCGGCCGACGACAACAAGCCGACCGATCCCAAGGCCGCCCCGCAGGTTGCCGCTCCCAAAGACGTCGGCGAACTCAAGGCACTCGAAACACAAGTCAAGAAGGTCGTGACCAAGGTGCTGCCTTGCACCGTCGGGGTCCAGGTGGGCGCGGCACGCGGTAGCGGCGTGATCGTCAGTGCCGACGGATACGTGATGACCGCCGGGCACGTGGTGCGCAAGCCCGGCGAAAAGGCTACCTTTTTCCTGCCCGACGGAAAGACGGCCAAGGGGATCACCCTGGGCATGTTCAAGAGCGCCGACGCGGGCCTGATGAAAATCTCCGAGGGGGGACCGTGGCCGTTTGCCGAGAAGGGACGCGCCGAAACACTCAAGCCGGGCAGTTGGGCCGTGGCCGTCGGACACCCGTTCGGCTTCCGGGCGGAGCGACCGCCCGTGGTGAGAATCGGCCGTATCCTCCGCCTGCGCGAATCGGTGATTCAGACCGACTGCCCCCTGGTCGCCGGCGACTCGGGCGGTCCGTTGTTCGATCTGGAAGGCAAGGTCATCGGCATCAACAGCCGCATCGGGGGCTCAACCTCGATGAACTACCACGTGCCGATCGACGTGTTCCACGAAAACTGGGATCGACTTGTCAAGGGCGAAGCATGGAAGACCACCCTGCCCGGCAGGGACGGCAGCAACGTCCGGGCGGCGCTCCGCGAGGTTGTGACCGCCGCGAGCCAGTGTGTTGTTCGTGTGAAGTGCGACGACAAGGACGCGGCCCTGGGCACGATAGTCGGGCCCGACGGCTGGATCCTCACCAAGGCCAGCGAGCTCGAAGGCCACATTACCTGCCACTTCCGCGACGGCCGCAAGCTTGACTCCAGTATCGTGGGCGTCGACCCGCGGTTCGACCTCGCCATGCTCAAGGTCGAGGCGACCGATTTGCCGGCAATCGAGTGGAACCCGGGCAAGATTTCGGTGGGTCAGTGGGTGGCCACGCCGGGTGTGGCCGACGATTCGTTGGCACTGGGTGTGATCAGCGTTCCGCCGCGTAGAATTCCTCCTATGGGCGGCATGCTGGGTGTGGGCGTGGAGGACGGCGACAACGGGGCCAAAGTGGTCAAGGTCCTGCCCGACAGCCCCGCCCAAAAAGCCGGCATTAAGGTCAACGATCTGATCACGCACGTCGACGGCAAAGCGACACCCAGCCATATGGAGCTGGTGGCAACGGTAAAGAAACACCCACCGGGAAAGACAATCAAGCTTACCATCACCCGCGGCAAAGAGAAGCTCGAAGTCTCGGCGACCCTGGCGGTGCTGAAGACGGCCTCCACGCGGAAGCGCGACATGCAGAACCGGTCGGGTGTGGGCTTGAGCAAGCGGCGTCACGACTTCCCCTCGGTTTTGCAGCACGATACCGTGCTGCGGCCGGTCGATTGCGGAAGCCCCCTGGTCGATCTGGACGGAAAGGTCATCGGCGTGAACATCGCCCGGGGCGGGCGGACCGAAACCTACTGCGTGCCCGGCAGCATCTTGATCACGTTGATGTACAACCTCATGTCCGGCCGGCTCACGCCGCCTCAGATCGTGGCGGCGCGAAAGGCCAAGGCGGCGGCCGAGAAGAAGAAAGCGGAAGAAGAGGCGGCGGCGGCGAAAGCTGCCGCTGAGAAAAAGAAGGCCGAGGAGAAGGCGGCCACAGAGAAAGCCGCGGCCGAAAAAACCGCGGCCGAAAAAGAGAAAGCCGAGGAAAAAGCGGCCGCGGAGAAGGCTGCTCGGGAGAAGGCCGAACAAGAGAAGAAGGCCGCCGAAGCAAAGAAACCACAACAAAAACCGCCCGAACCGGAAAAGAAACCCCAGCAACCGCCAAAACCGGCAGACCCGGAGAAGAAACCGGCTTAAGTGGCGCTCCAACGGACCGCACCGTGTTGTTTAGCAGCCGACGGCACGTCGGCTTCAAAAGTGCGTTACGAAGGGTGGCTGGAGTCCAAGACGGTGCCGACTCGCCCTCTGCCGCCGAAAGATTCCTTCAGTGCATGATGCCTCACCAGGAGCCGCACGATGAAACGCAGCCTTCTCGTATTGACGATCACGCTGGCCGCATGTGGTCTTCAAGCTGCGGAAAACGAATCCCGTGGCAAGCCCTGGCCGTTGCACGTGATCGACGACTCTTCGCGCGGCGCCGACGGCGTCCGCCTGGCCGACGTCAACGGCGACGGTCTGATGGACATCACCACCGGCTGGGAGCAGGGCGGCATCACCCGCGTGTATCTCCACCCCGGCCACCGGGCGGCAGGCAAACGATGGCCGGCGGTCACGGCGGGAAAAACGCCCAACGTCGAGGACGCCGTGTTCGCCGACCTCGACGGCGACGGCCGCACCGATGTGGTCAGCTCGTGCGAAGGGCGCACCCGCTCGATGTTCGTCCACTGGGCACCCAAGGACCCCGACGCCTATCTCAACCCGGCCGCGTGGAAAACCGAACCGCTCCCCGCCTCGCAAAACGTGATGATGTGGATGTTCTCGATCCCGATGCAAGTCGACGGGCGCCGCGGGATCGACCTGGTCGCGGCCGGCAAGGGGGCCGATTGCCGCATCGGATGGTTCGAGGCGCCCGAGAACCCGCGCAAGCTGGATCGCTGGCGGTGGCACCCGATCTCGCCGGCCGGTTGGATCATGTCGCTGCGCACCGTCGATATCGACGGCGACGGCGATCTGGATGTACTCACGTCCGACCGCAAGGGCGACCAATTGCGGGGCTGCCGGTGGCTGGAAAACCCCGGACCGGGGCCTGCCCAGGCCGGACCGTGGAAGAACCATTTCATCGGCGGTCGCGACAAGCAGGTCATGTTCCTCACCGTGGCCGATCTCGATACCGACGGCACCGACGACGTGCTCGTGGCGGTCAGTCACGGCGACCTGTGTTTTTTCCGTCGCCGGCCGGCCGGCCCTCCGGCCTGGGACGAGTTTTCCATCGCCATGCCCGAGAACGTCGGCAGCGGCAAGGCCGTCGCGGTCGGCCACATCAACGGCGACGCCCGGCCCGACGTGGTCTTCTCCTGCGAACATGCCTCGGGCGAACGGTCCGGCGTGATGTGGCTCTCGTTCGACAAATCGCCCACCGAAAAGATCTGGACGGCCCACGAAATCAGTGGTCCCGCCGGGATCAAGTTCGACCGGCTGGAACTGATCGACGTGGACGGCGACGCCGACCTGGACGTGTTGGCCTGCGAAGAGAGCGCCCCGGCACCGGGCAACCGCCGCGGCCTGGGTGTATTCTGGTACGAAAACCCACGAAACGAAAAGGGGGCGGAGTCGGGCAGTTGAAAGGTCTGAGTTCCGCAAAGGAGTAGTAGTTTCAGCTCTTTTCTGGAGTGCGGCGATTCATCGCCGCTTTCTTCCTTTTACACCCGGCCGGTCTGACAGCCGCCCACCGGATGGCCAACAAAAGCGGCGATAAATCGCCGCACTCCAAATTTTTCTCCGCGGCTATCTGGCCGCTTGCGGGGTCTCTAGTGAAGCGATCGCCTTTCGCACCAGGGGGTGGTTGTCGGTCTTCCTCAATTAGCTCCGAGAACCCCCTTGTTGCCGTTCGGGGGGTGTTGCTGCGACGGGGGAAACACTACTGTTGGGTCCTGTGTTGAGAATGGAACACGCACGAAGCCCAGGGGTTGCGACCCCTGGGCTTGGGATTCGATTGACGCTGCTATCCCGATTGACGTTGCAATATCAAGGCGCGGATCAATAAAATGGCTCATCAATGGACGTGAGAGAATGAACGACAAACTGGCCATAATCTTCGACATGGACGGTGTGCTGGTCGACACGTACCAGGCACACTTCGAGAGTTGGCGGGCGGTGGCGGCCGAAGAGGGGCTCACCGTGACGGAGGACCAGTTCGCGCCCACCTTCGGCCGTACGAGTCGGGAGATCATCGCCGCGCTCTGGACGGAGCACCGCTATGACGACGACGAGATCGCCCGGCTCGACGATCGCAAGGAAGCGGCCTTCCGGGAGATCATCCGGGTGCGGTTTCCCGCCATGCCCGGGGCGACCGAATTGCTTCGGTCCCTGGACGAAGCCGGGTTTGCCCTGGCGGTCGGGTCGTCGGGACCGCCGGAGAACATCGAGTTGGTGCTCGACGGCCTCGGGGCCCGGGCGATGTTCGAGGCGATCGTCACGGGTCGCGACGTGACGCGCGGCAAGCCGGACCCACAGGTCTTTTTACTGGCCTCCCAACGGCTTGGGGTTAGCCCGGAACGATGCGCGGTGATCGAAGACGCCCCACCCGGCGTGGCGGCAGCCAACGCTGCCGGCATGGCGAGCATCGGGCTGGTCAGCACGGGCCGCACTCGGGAGTTGCTGGCCGCCGCCGATCTCGTGGTCGACTTTTTGGGTGAACTGTCGCCGGCGGTGCTTGGCCGCCTGATCACCGGGAGACGCCAGTAGTCGCCCGGTTGGCGGTCCGGAGCGTCAGCACGAAACAAGCGCCGTCGTCGACGCAGTCTTCGAGTTTCAGATCTCCGCCCAGGTCGCGAGCCAGGCGGCGGCTCAGGGCCAGTCCGAGTCCGACGCCCGGGGCGGAGTTGGCCGCTTGGCGGGCCGACTTCGAGAAGGAGCGAAAAAGCCGGCGCCGCTGGTCGGCGGGAATCCCGGGACCGTGATCGCGAACCGCCATTTCCACGGCCCCGTCGGCCAGTACGACGCTCAGCCGGAGCCGCTTGTCGGAGGCGGAAGCCGTATACTTGCAGGCGTTATCGACCAGGTTGAAGAGGATCTGTTCGACGGCGGACGGATTGGTGCAGACGGTGGCCAATCGCACGTCGTCTTCTGCATCCACGACAAGCCGCATGCCGGCCTGGGCCGCGCGGTCGGCCAGCCGGCTCTCGACCTGTTCGATCAACTGGCCCAGCCCGATCTCCTCCAGTGGCCCGCCCGGACGCCCGCGCTCCAGCCGGGCGTAGGAAAGCACGTTTTCGACGAGGTGGCTCAGCCGGGCGGCCTCGGCGCGGAGCGTGGCCAGGTATGTTTGGCGTTGGCTTTCGTCGGCGACCATCCCTTCGGCGAGCATCTCGCTGTACATGTGGAACGTGGTCAGCGGCGTGCGGAGTTCGTGCGTGACGGCCGAGACAAACGCCGCTCGCCGCTCGCTCAGGCGGACGACACCCAACAGCAAGCCGGCCACCGCAACCGCCGCCAGCAAAAAGCATCCCCAGGCGATACCGAGCGAGAGCCGAATCGGCGAGAGCGAACCGTCGATCTCCACGGGCGCCGGACCCGGCACCAAACGGACCGGCAGTGCGGCCAGCATTCGGGCCTGCTCGTCGGCCGGTCCCGCGACCGGTTCCAGGTCGGCCCCGGGCAGGAGATCGGAGATCGTCGCCAAAAGCCATGTCTTGACGGCCGGCCAATCGAGAAGGCATCCCTGGACATACTCCCGTCCGCCGGCCGTGATGCGTCGGGCGAAAATCAAATGCCCGTCGATCCACAGCGGGCTCATCAGCACGCCGCGGATATCGGTTCCCATCAACGACAATTCGTTGAACGTGCTGAAGGCCTGTGCCTGGGCCGCTACGTTGGTGTTCTGGATCGCCTGGACCCGCTGATCAAACTCCACTGCGCCCCGCCCCCGCCGCTGCAGGTCGACCTGCCGCTTCTGCTGTTGGGCCAGGCGCTCTTTGGGCGGGAGCAGCGGCGGCAAGACGACGTCGACCATTTCGTTGCTCGATTCGGGCAGCATCGCCAGGAGGCGAGTCCGGTCGGTGAGCGATTCGACGCGCGCAAGCTGCACGTGTGCCTTATCCACGGCCTGATTGGTGATGTGCGCCGGAACGGCCAGCTTTTTGCCGGCCGCGTCGGGCACCTGCGGCGAGGTGAGCCGGCCGTCGGGCTGGAATTGGAAGTGGACCAGAATGTACGGCGAAGTCTTACCCAATAGGGGTGAAGGAACGAGCGTCTCACCCTGCGCCTGCGGATTGAACATCCGACCGTATGCCCTCTCCGCCGGCAAGAACGTGCTGTAGGTGAAATATGGTCGGGCACTCTCCTGGGCCACCAGGGGTGCAAGGGCCGAATCGATCCGCCACAAGGCAAGGCGGATGTTTTCCTCGAGGGCCGCGTGCCGCCTCGCGGCGGTCTCCGCGCGGTCCAGTTGCAACGCAGTGAGACTGATCCAGCCCATGGCGGCCAGGACGACCGCCAGGCAGAGCAGAAAAACCGTCCAGATGTGCCAGGGACGTTTCATGACTCGTTTGTTGCGAAGCCGCAAGCGGCTTAATTGGGTTGCGTTGCGGCAAGCGGTTTAATTGGGTTTTGTTGTGGCAAGCGGCTTAATTGGGTTGTGCGGCGAACATGTAGCCTTTGCCGCGCACGGTGAGTATCACGGCGGGCTGGGCCGGGTCGTCGCGGAGTTTTTCGCGGAGCCGGGCGATGTGCATGTCGATGGTTCGCGTGGTAACGCCCTGCGGGCTGATCCGCCAGACGTTGGCGAGCAATTCTTCGCGGGCGAGTGCCCGGCCACGGTTGCCGACCAGGTAGCGGAGCAACTCCACCTCACGTTCGGAAAGCTCGGTACGGGGCCCGTCGTCGAATGCGATCTCACGGCGTTCCAGGTCGATCCGCCCGCCGGGGATCGCGATCTGCCCCACGTCGCCCGGCCGCTCGGGCGAACGACGCAATACGGCCTCCACCCGAGCCAACAGCTCCTTCACGCTGAACGGCTTGACCACGTAGTCGTCGGCCCCGTCGCGCAGCCCACGGATCCGGTCGGCCTCTTCTCCCCGGGCCGTAAGAATAATGATCGGCAAGGTGGCCTCGATGCGGCGGACCTCTTCGAGGATCTCGAAACCGTCGCGGCCGGGCAACACAAGGTCCAGAAGCAACAGATCGTACTGGCGGGAAATGGCCATTTCCAGGCCCTTGGAGCCGTCGGCCGCTTCGAGCGCGCCGTAGCCGGCAAACCGAAGCGCATCGACGATTCCCCGCCGAATGGCCGGATCGTCTTCGATCGTGAGGATCTGCTGTTGCGACATGGCATCGCCCTGCTATGTTCAGGCTAACCCATTCTCGCCGATTCTACCATAGCTAATGGGACCGCACGTAACGTTCGTACTTATATGTGAGCGTGGTCTCTTCGCCCGGCTCCAGCTTCACATGCCAGGAGATCGTTCCCTGGCGCTCCTCCAGCTTGAGTTTCGTCGGGTCGGCCCTCATTGTTCCACCCTGACTTGCGGTCAGTGGTTTGCCGGGTATGGGGTTGGAGATCACGATATCCACCGTGCGTTTTTCGTAGTTTCGGAGCTTCAGTTCGCCTTGCAAGGTGACCAGATCGAAGTAGACGCTGTGATTGGGAATTGAATGGGCGTTCAGCTTTCGCTCGACCTCGGACTCGGTTTTCTCATGAGCGATGTTGATTGCAGCGGTGACCGGCAGTTCGCCGTTGCCTTTCTTGGGGGTGTACTTGAGCAGGTCCTCGCTCAGTGGCCGCGCTTCGCTCAGTGCCAGGCAGGGGCCGGTGGTCCAGGGGGTGTCGGTTTGGTTCTGCAAGACGAGCGAGTGCTCTATCCGCGCGGGCGGCGTCCACCGATAGATGTGCGAATACTTGATCTTCTTGACGAACAGCGTAACGATTGCCTTTTCGCCGCGACGCAGCGTGATGTCCTCTTTCGTGTAGACGGTGTAGTCGGTTGCGGCCGCTCCGCCCATCTGGGGCAGGTTGCCCAGGGCCTTACCCAGGTCGCCGGCGGCCGGCTCGACCGGTTTTTCCACGACCTTGGGCGGTTTGTTGAACTGGGGCGCCGTGCGAGCGTTTGAGACCACGGCCGCCCGGTTCATGATCTGCGTGGTGACCGCTTGCGGCACGCCGGCCGCCTGCGACGCTACAGCCGCGCCGATCGTGCGGAGCACGCGGCCAACGGCGATTGGTGCCAGGTACTCCGTGTGGACAAAATGGGGCACGCCGACCACCAGGTGAACGTCGGTGTGGATCAGGTCCTCGGCCTCGTTGACCAGCGTGCCGCGAAGGGTCAGCTCGGCCGTCTGGTCGTCGAGCACCTTGAGCGTGTAGTCGGGAATCCAGGTGATTCCTTTTCGCAGGTAGGCCATGCCGAGGGTGGTTTTTTCGGGCTGCTTCTCCGCTTCGCTCATGGTGTGGATTCGCATGGGCGATTCGAGGATTTGCATCCGTGAGATGCCCTTCAGCGGAACGGCGAAGCTGTTGTTGTCGTCTTCGAGGACGACGAATTCGGGGCCGACTGAGACGAGCTTGCCGGCGGCGGAGCGGTTCTGGCCCTTGTGCTTGTAGTGCAATTGAACCTTTAGGTTATTGGCGGCTTCCAACCGGGCACGCTTGGTGGCCGGGTCCTTGGGGGCGTCGCGCCCGTCGAACTCGACGACCTCGCCGGGCCCCGTGCCCACGATGTCGACGGTCTCTTGCTCGTTCGGCGCGTAGATTGCCAGGGTGCCGAACGTGGCCGGCGGAATCTTCCGGGCCGTGCACCAGCCGTCGCGGAGCCGGACGTCGCCCGCGCACATGAAGAACCCCAGTCCGTTCTTGAACACCGCCACCGACCTGGTCCGCGGATTCCAGACGTGTGGGTTTTCGTCGCCCTCGGGCGTTATGGCGGTTGCCGGCGGATCGGCCGCCAACGTGGCTGGCCGGCATCCAAGCAACCCGGCAACGGCAACCGCTGCCGACACGAGTGCGAAGGTCCGCCCGCACGTGGGGCGAATTGCCGCAAGTCCTCTTGAAATCATGGCCGCGTCTCCTTGTTCTTGGGGAGGTGATGGAACGGCCCGGTCGTCCGACGGAACCGGGCCCGAACGACTATCCCAAGTTTAGCGAGATCTCGGCCGCGGAGGTGTAACGGGTTCGTAACAAGAAGGAGACACGAACGCGCGGGAAAGAACCGTGCCGCTTGCGGCTTCGCCGCGCACAAGAAGATCGCACCCAGAAAAACGAAGGTGTGCCACTGCTTGCCTCGCGGCAAGCAGTGGCACACCCAGTTGAGCGACACTACCGGCTACTTCTCCTTGGCAGCCGGCACGAGCCGAATCTCGCGCAGGTCGAGCAGGGCCGTTTTGAACTCCCCGCCGGGTTTGAACACGGCGGGCTGGGAACCCGCCTTGAGTTCCATCTGGCCGATTTTCGCCTTGACGTAAGTCTCCCACGATCCCGACTTGCCGACCTTGCCGTTCAGACGGGCCTCGCCCACCTCGAAGACGAACGGGTTGCCCGAGTGCTTGTCGTCGACCGACCATTCCAGCCAGACGTCGTACTTGCCCGCCTCGCCGACTTCGACAATCCATTCGGCCTGGTCCTTGTCGGTCCACCAGCCGAAGGCTTTCCACTCGGGCATGTACTTGATTTTCGGTCCGACCGGTCGGGCGTCGGAGGCACGGAGGCAAAGAGAGCCGTCGGGGGCCGGCTTGACCGGCTTGAGCTTGGCCTCTTCGGGGTCTCCGGGCGCCGCCTTCTTCTCGCCGGCCGCCGACCCGTTGGTCAGCAAGCAGACCGAAAAGGCAAACAGCAATCCAACGGCAGCTACACTCAGACTCTTCATTGCACACTCCTTGATTCAAGGTCCAATGTTGGCAGTCGACGTCCAACAACTCGCCGGACGCTCGGTGTAGGGCCGCTGTACTATTCTCACCTTCGCGCCAAGGGTGCCACTGCTGGCTTGCCCAGCAGTGTTTTTCCCGAGAGATTCGCTTCGCACTGCTGGACAAGCCAGCAGTGGCACCCATTTTCAAAACACGTTCTAAAGTTGGTAGTCGACGTCCAACAACTCGCCGGACGCCGGGTGTAGGGCCGCTGTACTATTCTCACCTTTGCACCGCGCATCCTGCTATTTCGAGATT
>Ga0180432_10009865_pt1 | contig 11551 bp, 15 predicted proteins | sample SS_ome_10_FD_132414 | JGI IMG/M metagenome (GOLD analysis project Ga0180432, IMG submission 132414) | Hypersaline lake sediment archaeal communities from the Salton Sea, California, USA - SS_1_MS_2 metaG | ecosystem: Environmental > Aquatic > Non-marine Saline and Alkaline > Hypersaline >... | reverse complement strand
GGATCAGCTTCGGTTCTGTCTGGCTCTTTTGAAGGCCGAGGCCGCCGAGGGGGGGTATCGGGCGTCGGTCAACAGGTTCATCTTTCAGTTGATGGCGCTATCGGGCCTTCGGCGGTGTGAGGTGGTGGGCCTGGAGCTGCGGGATCTTCCTAATGTTCACGGCAAGCCGCAGATCGACGTGCGGGAAGAGGTCGCCAAGAACGAGAGGTACAGGGCGGTCATTGTCTCAAAGGAGATGACCGAGGTAATGGACCAGTTCTGCCGTCGGTTCCTAAAGGGCTGCCCGCCGTCGGCTCCGCTACTGCGAAATGAGTATGGCAACAGGATGACCGGGCAGAACGTCTACTGCCGAGTAAAGACGATTGGCAGGCACACCGGCTTTGAGTGGCTATCGCCGCACAAGCTTCGGCACACCTACTGCAGCCTGCTCTATAAGACCAATAAGGACCAGGTCTTCGTGCAGAGGCAGGCCGGACACGTCAAGCCCGAGACGACCGGGATATATACTCATATCGGCCAGGACGAGCAGATTGCGCAAGTACAGTCTTTGTCTTGGATTGCGCTGTAGGGTAATGAAAATAGACGCATTGCATTAGGTTTGGTGTAAATATATGTAAAAACAAGGGTTTAAAGTGGGTGTGATATTTAGATATAACAGGTCGGGTTTAGAAGGGGTTTTCGGACACTGTTTTTAGGGGTTTGAAATGAAGGAAAGACAATGGCTATAACCGTGTTTGTGGTTAATTGCGAATATTGTGGTGCGACTCGATCAGAATGTCGGGATCGAGATCCTTCAAATTGCCCTAATCTATACGTAAGAAAGGATAGAGGTAAAGAAGAGCCCATAACAAGGGGCAAAGAGTTTGATCCGGGGCATTGTGAGCGGTGTGAGCACAAGAACTGCGATATTTGCAGAGATACATACGAATGGGATGCTGAACACGGGATCGGAAAAAGAGAAGTGACGAGGGGTTTTTCCTTATACAGTCAATGGCGAGCGGGGCAGAAACTACTTAAGTTAATGGGATCAGTCAAGGACGGCGACGATGGGGCTGAGGATACGACAATACGTTAGGCGGGTTGAGTATGTGGGTTCGGAACTGACTCGGGCGAGGGAGGCTCTCAAGGTCAGCCAGGCCGATTTCGCGGGGGCGTGCGGGTGGACACAGCAGCATCAATGCCACCTGGAAAAGCCGGGCACACACGAGATCAGCCTTGAATCATACGATAAAATAAATTCAGCGATTGCCTATTTTACAACTGCTTAGTTGTTAGACAAACCCTTCCTAATCATCCTACCATAGAGCCTGTAATGAGTGACGCAGGCGAACAGATCGAATCGATTCTGGCCGATGTTCAGTCGTTTCGGAACATGGCGGCCCACTTCAATGCCGAGATCCGGCGCAAACTCCTGGTCCTTCAGCGCGGCGACGAGGCGACTGGCCGGCACGAGGCTATTGCAAACGCCGAATCGGCGCTCGAGCAGGCGGTTCGCGGGATTTCGAATTTCTCAATGATTGAGGTCGGCGAGCTTTGCAACGCCTACGGCGTCGAGATTCCGGTTTTTAAGGGGACGTTGTAATGGCTTACGACGAGCAATCCAGGTACGGGCCGGACAATGAGATACCAAAGTGTATCAAGAGGTTTATCTGGACCCTGTTTTTTCTGGCGGCTGCGGTGGTAATTATGATCTGCAGGTAATGAGACAATGGCTAAGAAGAAGGCTAAAAACGACAATGGCAGGCCGAGCAAGTACAAGGCTGCGTATGCCCAGCAGGCGGCAACGGTGTGCGAATTAGGCGCTTCGGACGCCAAGCTGGCTAAACTATTCGGCGTGACGCGATCTACTATCTTCGAATGGTACAGTAAGTATCCGAAGTTTAACGAGGCGGTGCGCAAGGCGAGGGCGGCCCTGGCGGCCGGACAGGTTGAGCGGTCTTTGATCCAGCAGGCCCTTCCGCACGATGAGGTAACGCAATACCACCAGCTCAAGGGGCGCGGCAGGAATCGGAAGATGACGCTTGTGGCGACAAAAACAGTCAAAAACAAAGTGAGTGTTCCGGCGGCCGAGCGGGTATTGAAATCGGCGATGCCGGATAAATACGGCGACAAACTCGGAGTGACACACGGCGGGCAGGTAAAATATTCTATTAACATAACGAAGAATTATAAAAAGAATTATGCAGGTAGCGGAAGCGACAAAAAACGAGATTGAGGTCGACTGGGAGTTTCACGAGCGCCAGACCGAAGCGCTTGATCTTCTCAGTCTCGACGAGGACCTTGACCTTCTCTACGGCGGCGCCAAGGGCGGCGGCAAGACGGTTCTTGGCTGTCGATGGATGTTCATCGAGGCGGTTGCGATAATCGAGCAGTTCGGACTTGAGCCGACGAAGTATCCGATTGCGATCGGTTTTATGGGCCGAAAGCGCGGGGTTGACTTTACCAAGACCACCTTAGAGACCTGGAAGCGAGAGATACCTGCGGCGGCATATCGGATCAACGAGCAGAAGCATGAGATCATCATTCACGAGACGATAAAGTATCACTACGGCGGATTCGACGACCGGGCGAACATTGAAAAATTCAACTCGGCCGAATACTGCCGGGCGTTTCTCGATCAGGCCGAGGAGCTCAGCCAGGACGAGGTCGGTATGTTAGGCGGGGCGATGAGATTGAAAATCAACGGCCGGCAGTTGAAGTATAAGATCCTAATGTCGGCCAACCCAGCTCAGTGCTGGCTAAAAAGGGAGTTTGTAAAGAACCCGGACGGCAGGAGCGAAGGGACTTATTTTGTACCGGCGCTGCCGAAAGATAACCCGTACCTGCCGACGACGTACCTTGCGAAGCTTCAAAAGAGCTATCGTCACCGGCCGGAGCTGCTATCGGCATACCTTGAGGGCTCCTGGGACGCCTTAGAGGGCGCAGATATTGTTATTAAAGACAAGTGGGTCCGGGCGAGTCACAATAAAGGGTTCTTGAACCCGCCGAAACGCAAGATTGTAGCGGTTGACGTGGCGAGATTCGGAGACGACAGGACGGTTATCTTCTATATGGAAGAGACCAATATTGCAGACGATGACATTTACGGCCATAAGGATACTCACTATACATCGGGCAAGGTGGCGGCGATGGCGAATAAGCATAAGGACGACGACGGTAATGTCCCGCTTATAGTAATCGACGGCGACGGTGTCGGCGGGCCGGTGGCGGATAATCTGCGGGCCTGGGGATTCAAGGTGATTGAGATCCACTCGGCTGCGGCGAGCGATAAGCCGGACGATTACTATAATCTCAGGGCGCAGATGTGGTGGGAGGCCGGCGAGATGTTTTCCGACGGAGATATTGTAAACGAATACGAAGACGAGGAGCTCGATACCGAACTGACGATTCCGAAGTACAGCTATCGCAACGGGAAGATACTGATCGAATCGAAAGAGGACATCAAAAAACCCGAGCGATACGGCAAGAGTACGGACCTGGGCGATTGCTATGTTTACGGCCTTTATGGTCTGAAGTTCTGGCGGCCTCCGAAGAAGAAGAAAGACGGCTGGCGGAAGAAGAAGAGAAGATCGGCGATGGCGGCTTGAAAAAGAAAAGAAAAAAACCAGACGATTACGGCGACGATCCGCATGTTGCGGACTTCGGGCCGGATATAAGCGCAAGCGATATTAAGGGCGCGACCAGGGTGGTCGAGCTGACAGTTGGCGGGCGGAAGGTCGTTAAGACCGTACCAGCCGATATTCGATGGTAGAAGGAGTACAGATCATGGCAAAAGAAGAGAAACAGGAAAAGAGTAAAAAGCGCGGGACCGATACTATTTTGACCGTCGGCGGCAAGGCGGTGGCGGTAGTCAACGGCCGGGCCGTTAAGCCGAAGAAGAAGAAGGTTGAGGAAGAAGAGTAATTGTGGCTGCGGCGACGGAGACAAAACGTTTGACTCAATTGAAGGACTTTTACAAGTCTTCCGAGCAGGAGCACCGCGAGTTTATGCAGCGGTTCCGGGAGAATTTCCGGTTCGCCGCCGGCGGTGACAACCAGTGGGAGCCGGAAGATCTAGCGCAGCTAAACGAAGACGGCAAGCCGCACCTGACCTACAACGAGATCCTACCGAAACTCAATGTCCTTGTCGGCGAATACGTCGACAATATGATGGACGTTACGGTCCTGCCGAGGCGCAAGGGCACGGCGACCGGCGCTCATATCCTCACTTCGCTTGCCAAGCACACTTCGGATCTCTGCGGTAGTGAATACGAAGAGGCGGCGTGTTTTCTCAACGGCATCACCGGCGGGATTGGGGTATTGACCTGGAAGCGCGATTACAGTCATGACCCGTTTAACGGCGATATTGTAATCGTCAATCGCTGGCCGGCCGATGTGATATTCGACGAATCGGCACGCGAGTACGATCACGGCAAGAGCGGTAAGTTTGTATTCGATTGCTGGTGGTGGGATAAACAGCAGCTTGCTCTTACCTACCCGAAACGCGGCAAGGACATATTCGGCGAAGGTCTCGAAGGGCCAAACGACAGCTTCACACCGTCGGGTAGATGGTACGACAGGGCCGGTGACGACTACGGCGATCCGGGCGATAGCGACGTCGAAGAGCCGGACGAAGGCGACGGTCGGAAACTGCGGTATCGGGTGCGCGAGTGCTGGTGGCGGTCGTTTGAGAAATCGCCGCATATATGGGACAAGGAGAAGGCCGAACTTATCCGGCTGACTCCGAAGACGCTTGAGCGGGCGAGGGTACTGGCAATGAGGGCGCCGCATCGGTTTGTTATACGGGATCATATATCGCCGGTGCTGCACAAAACCGTCCAGGCGGGCCGGTTGATATTAGAGGATATTGACGATCCGCTGGGCGTTCAGATTTCGCGGATACCATATGCGAGATTCTGCCCGTACTGGCTGGGCGGCTATATCATGGGCGCCGTCGATAACGCCAAAGATCCGCAGCGAGAAGTAAACAAACGGATGAGCCAGGTCCTTCACATTCTTAACCAGACGGCAAATATACCCTGGCTGAACAAAAACGGCTCAGCCGACGAAGAGGATCTCGAAGACGCCGCCCGGATTGCGAAGGTGATCAATTATACAGATGTAAAACCCGAGCAGGGCGATCCGCCGAGGTTCCCGGAAGGTCACGCGCAACTGGCGGCGATGAACTCAGATATAATCGGCCGGGTAATGGGAGTGCGCGAGCCGATGGAAGGCGGCGTCGAGAGTAAGGACCAGAGCGGGGTAGCTATTCAACTGAGGCAGAACCAGGGCCTTAAGATGGCAAAGCCGATCTTCAATAATTTCCGGCAGACCAGGCAGCTCACTTACGAAGGCGTTGTCGAGATGATCAGGTATACAGATGTTTATTCGGAGGCCGAGATCCGGCAGATAGTCGATGAGGAGGATCTTATCGACGCGAAGATGCTAAACGATGCGGCCAGAGAGGTCGGTCAGCCGCCTCAACCGCCGAAGATGCCGGACCAGGCGGCAATGGCCTACGTCGCCGAGCGTGCTGCCGAGCCGAGGTACAGGCAGTTGGCGCTTGCCGTAGAGTCGGAGAGCCAGCGGGCGACGGAACAATTCGAGCAGCAGCAGCAGCAATATCAGCAGGCGGTGCAGCAGCGAGCACAGCAGATGCTCTTAGAGCAGATTAAGCAGATTGGGACCGGTCGGTACGGGATACAGGTATCGCAATCGCCGAACGCACCGACGCTGAGATTGGCGCACTTCCAGCAGCTACTCAACGCACGCAGGGAGGGTATGGCGATCCCGGACGATGTGATAATCGAGGCGAGCGACTGGCCGAACAAGGAAAAGATAATCCAGCGAATGCGCGAGAACGCAGAGGCTCAGATCCAGCAGGTGGCCGGATAATGGACGAAGAAACCAAACATGGGATCATCAAACAGGTAAAACGCACAAAGGCGGTGGTGTTAGATACGTTATTTGACCGGCCGGACTTTACCGGTTCGATGACCCTTCACTTCAAAGCCGGTGAGTATAAGGACGCAGAGATAAAGTGGCGAAAAAAGTAATGGTTGCAAAGAACGATGAAAACGAGACCCAGCCGGAGCTACGGCCGGAAGATATTTATAAATGCTTCTGGCTGCTTCTCAATACCGTTGGCGGCAGAATCAGTATATCGGCCGAGCATATAGAACAGCTTCCGGAGACGGCCGAGGTGACGATAAACTATAACAAGGCGACGAGGATGTGGGACTTTAAGATCCCGAAGAAGAAACGCAAACGCGGCGTGATTAAGCCGAGTAGGAAACTGATTTTACCATCATGAAAAGACGGGAATTTATAAAACTGGCTGGCGGAGTGACGGCGGGTATCTTGTCACCGGTTGCGGCGATAAGTGGAAAGGCTACGGATACATGGGATAAGTTCTGCCCGACAAGAGAGTATGGGAATCAAGTGAGAGTCTTAGGTAAGTACCCCGATGACAATGAGAAAGATAGAGGGAGAGAGGCGTTGAAAGAACACATGAAAACGATTATTCCGCCTCATTATCGAAAGTATGTTGAGTTCATTGAAAAGGATTTAGATTTTGGCCGTCGATGGGGGGCAGCGTGGCTTTATAGGCCGCACGATGGCTCTAAATCGGTAATGTTAACGTGTGAGGCTATCAAAGATTGACAACTAAATAAAGCAGTAAGGGATAACTTGGAATATAGCCCCTACCGGATCCGTGAAGGCGGATCGGTGGGGGCTTTTTTATTCGCCGAATGTCGGCGTTTCCCCGACCGCAGGGGTTTATTGCGGGCTACCCAACTGCCGGGGTAATGGCAGGTTACGGCTAATCCGAAGGCCGGATGATTCGGAAGAAACAGGAGCAGTAAAAATGGACGAATTGGAAAGTATTTACGAAGGCGTGCCGAGCGAAACTGCGGCTGACGAGGTCAACAACGAGGTAATCGACGAGCTGGTCGGCGAAGAAACGCCGCCGGCGGAGGAACCGACGGCCGAGCCGGAGAAGAAAGAAGGCGAGCCGGAAGCCGAGCCGGAAGGCAAGGCAGGTGACGCCGAGCTTGCCAGTGAGGCGCTTGAGGCGACCAAAGAGGTCGATCCCCGGGTGGCCGAGCTTGAACGGCAGAACGCCGGACTTCTCAGGGACCTGCAGGAAGAGCGCAGCAAGAGACGCCAGGCAACAGAGCAGAAGACGCCGAAAGAGCAGCCGAAGGGTCCGCAGACAGCGGCCGAGATTCTGGCTGAGATCCAGCAGCGAGACGGGCTCAAAGACGACGATGTGCTCAGTATCGGTCAGCAGCGCGAATACGAGCAGCGAAAGGCCGAGCTTGCTGCAAGTCAGCAGCAGGCAACCACTCAAGCCGCCCAGCGCGAGGATTTCGAAAGACGCGCGGCGGCGAGCAGGGCCAAGATGCTCGACGAGTACAGCGCCGAGAAGGTGGGCCCGGCTCTGGCCTACGACTTTGTAACCGATGCGGCTAAGGGCCATCTCACCGACGCCGATGCAAAGGCCATTGTCGAATCGCCAGAACCGGCGAGAGAGGTTTACGAGCGGTCGCTTGCCTACCTGAAAAAGATCGGCCAGATCTACACGGCTGTAAATAAAACTCCAACCGTCCAACCGGAGCCGGAGGCGAAGAAGCCGCCCGGCAAGAAAACAAAGGAACCGAAGCAACCATCTATCCCGCGCGGCGGCGGGGCGGAGGCGATATTAGCGGCTCAAGAGGCGTTCGAGGCTGATCTCAATAAGACTGACGAGCAACTCGACGCCGAGATCCGCGAACTCCAGACGGCCGGCCCGGCGGGATAGAGCAGCGTAGGAGCTGATTATGTCAACTACAGATTTTATCAGAAGTAGCACGCACACGAACCTGGTGGAGCAGAAATGGAACGCCAAGCTGTTTAAGTTTGTGCACAAAAATTCCTATTTCGGCAAGTACGTCGGAAAGGAAGGGTCCGGCTCATTGGTCGAGACCAAGACCGATCTTCTCAAGGAATCGGGCGATCGAATCACTTTTTCGATCGATCGACCGATCACCGATACCGGTGTGATCGACGACGGGACGCGAGAAGGTCAGGAAGTGGCGATGAACTACGACGATTTCTCAGTCGATATCCACGAGTGGAGCCAGCAGGTTCGACTCAAGGGTAAAAAGACCGAGCAGTCGACGTCTATTCCGCTGCGCAATCGGGCAAAGAGAGCGCTCGGCAACTGGATGAAGTTTATGATCGACGCCAATACCACGCTTTGCCTGAGCGGATTGGCGAGTAACAATTCGACCTTCGATGCGAACGCGCACTCGACGAACCGCCAGTGGCACGGCGGTCAAAAGGCGGACGGTACGCTCGATAAGGTCACCGACGGCGACGCCAATATCACAAGCTCGACGAACCACCTGTTCGGGCCGGAAGTGATTGAGGCGGTCAAGCGCAAGGCCACGCTGCCGGCCGATGGCTATTCGAAGCTGTCCCCGATCATCGTCGACGGCGAAGAGATATTTGTGATGTTCATTCACAAATACCAGGCAAAGGCGCTGAAGGCGACGACAAGCTGGAAGGAAGGCCACCAGTACGGCGATGTTCGCGGTCGTAAGAACGCGATCTTCAGCGGTGCTCTCGGTATGTGGGACGGTGTGTTGATCCACGAGTACGACCATATCGAGACCAGGTTAGGCGCCGGCGGGACGACTGATGAAGAGGTATTCGAGGCCGGCGACGGCTGCTCAAGCGGGATATACGTTGCAAGGGCGCTGTTCTGCGGCGCTCAGGCGGCGGTACACGCATACGCGCAGTATCCGGGAATGACGGTCAAGAAGTTCGATTACGGTTCGAAGTTCGGATGCTCGATCGATGCTCTTATCGGTATCGGCAAGCCGGACTTTAACAGTGAGGACTTCGGTGTCGTCACAGTTGACACCGCTTACGTGCCTGACTAACCGACAGTGACAATCCAAAGGGGCGGGCTGCGTGGTCCGCCCCACTTCTAAGAACGAAGGGAGTATTACAAAATGAAGAAGTTAATCTTAATAACGCTGATGGCCTTGATGTTCGCATCCCCGGCTTCGGCCGAATACGGTCTGAAACAGTGGCGGATCGATATTGTCGACAGTGAAGGGGCGATTGTTACCGGCGGTAACTTTACGATCACCGTTTTCGGCGCCGGAGAAAGCTCGGCGACTACTATCTACTCCGATGAATACGCGACTTCGAAGACGAACCCGGTAACACCGGCTTCGGACTCTACATCGGCGGCCGGCAGGCTGATCTTTTACAGCGCGGCGACGTCGCTTGATATCCAGATAACATCGAGCGTATATTCTGCAGTAGTCAAAGAGACAAGCCATACAATAACCGATCACACAATAATCTATGAGGCGAGCACTTCGGGCGGGTTTAAGCTGGTCGAGGAGGTGACAACTTCCTCGAATACGCTGACGGCGGCCGAGAGCGGCAAGATATTTGTTTCGAGCTATACGGGTACACAGACTGTCAACCTGCCCTCTGCCGCCGCCGGACTGTATTTTACGTTTATCGACGGCAGTTCGACCGGCGGCGACGATCTGATTATCAATCCCGCTACCGGTGACAAGATAGACAAAGACACCGCCGGGCAGGAGATCCGCTCCAACACAGACGCCTATCCTCAGATGGTCACGCTGTTTGCCGAAGACGCGACGGACTGGTGGACAATAGTAAGGGTTGGTACGTGGACACAGGAATAAAATGCGCAAAGAGAATGAATATATCAGGGAAAGGGCGAACAATCCCGCCCTTCCCCTTTTTGACCCGACGAGTTTCAGAGAGAAGTTAATAATCTGCGCGGCTTTGGCTTATTGCGCAGTAGGGCTATTCGTGATGTGTGTCGGGCTATGCACGATTATAAGGTGGTTTAATGGCTAAAGAGTTTAATGTCACTATAACAAGCGAAGCAATACGGGTGGGTTTTGCCGATGCCAAAGGGATAAGCCGCAGCGAATGGCTGTGGGGCCGCCGGCGTCGGAAACTTAAAAAGATACTCGAAGGCTGCCAACGGCGAAACGATATCAACTTTAGATGGAACAAGTTTGACGTACTGGCATTATTAACATTCCCGTTCTTTTTAATCAGCGATGCGGTTGGCAAATTAAAACGCATGGCGGCGAATTACTCAGAAGACAGATGGTGGAACAATCGATGAAGCGAGAGAAGGTCATATTACTGGCTGGTGTATTTTTGTGCTTTGTTGTCACCGAGCCGTCTCTTTTTGATATGACTTTAATGCCGCGATGGCTGGTCTGGTCGGTGGTGTCGGTGGTTCTTGCTGCGCTGCTAAGGAAATCGGCGGCGATCCCGCGAAACCTGATAATCCCGGCTTTTCTGCTTTACCTTGTGACGGCGGTTATATCATTGACCAGGGCCTACAACGTCGGCGAGGGGATCTGCGAGGTATGCAATATTTCGCTAATGTTCTTATATTTGATAATCGCGTCGGCGGTGATAAAGGATATCAAGGACGTCGCTAAACCGCTTACGATCTTTGCGCTCTGGGCGGGGTTGTACGGGCTGTATTATACTTATTATGTTTGGGAGGGCCAGAGCGAAAACTTTGCCACGATGGGTAATATAAATATCTGGAGCTATTCCCACCTGCTACTGCTTCCGTTTTGTTTTTACATGGTATTCCGAGGGCGGCTGTTGTGGCGGATTGTAGCGTCGGCGGCGGTGATTGCGGCGACGGCGAATATAGCTATTACTCAGTGCCGAACAGCGATTTTAGGGTTATTCGCAGCGCTTACGGTATCGGCTGCGACGGTTCTTTACAGGCGGCGGCAATTTGTAAGGTTTGCCATATTGGTGACGCTTTCGCTTTCGGCGCTAATGGCGTCGTCGAAAAATATAGATTCTTTACACTTGGAATCGGTATGGAAGAGATATTACACCTGGCGGCAGACGATTAAGTTGACCGGCGACAGGTTCATGGTGGGCGCAGGCAACTGGAAGCTGGCGATCCCGCTATATGCGACGGGGTTCTGGAGCAAGAACGAGGCGGTGAACAAGGCATACGAGAACGAATATACCATGCGGCCTCACAATGATTATCTGTGGGTAGCTTCCGAGCTTAGCCCGTTCGGTGGGGTAGTTTATATTCTTATCTTCGCCTTAGCTCTATTTTACGCCCGGGGCAATCCTTACATAATCATGGGCCTTATCGGGTATATGGTGGTGGCGTGTTTTTCGTTTCCGAAAGAGCGTGCCTTCATGTCGATGGTGTTAGTGATCTATCTGGCGTTATCGCTTGGCAAGGCGCCGAGGATGCGCGTGAGCGGGTTCGCAAATTACATATTTATTATCGCAGCCGTTTTGATAGCGGTCTTTTTTGCCGGCAGGATCCAGGCCGAGCGGAGATCGAGGCAGATTGTAGATGCGCACGCGGTAAGGGACTGGCACAGGGTAATTCGGCTGACGGCCGATTTTAAGCCGAAGTCTTATATCACACTGACCGGTACGCCGGTAATGTACTACCGGGGCCTTGCCTACGAGATGATTGACGATTACCAGCGGGCCGGCCGGGCATATTCAGCCGCCGCCCGGGCGCATAT
>Ga0180432_10009863_pt1 | contig 11553 bp, 10 predicted proteins | sample SS_ome_10_FD_132414 | JGI IMG/M metagenome (GOLD analysis project Ga0180432, IMG submission 132414) | Hypersaline lake sediment archaeal communities from the Salton Sea, California, USA - SS_1_MS_2 metaG | ecosystem: Environmental > Aquatic > Non-marine Saline and Alkaline > Hypersaline >... | reverse complement strand
CTTGATCTTGCGGGGGAAGTAGCGGTTAATCGCCATGAGGAACGAGTCGACGACCAGAAGCTGGCTGAAGAGGGGAAGCCGCTTTCTTTCCAGTATCTTGACGATGGTCTTCGCCGCCGCCTCGGGGGTGGGGGCGGTCTTGATCAGCTCGTTGTCCCGGTCGATGAAGCGCTTGACCCGATCCCGATAGGGAGATCCCTCCGGGGGGAGCTTGTGTATCTTCGCGGCGAAGCTGGTGGAAACCTGGGCGGGCTCGATAACGCCCACCTCGATGCCGAAGGGGGAGACCTCGTACTTCATCGATTCCATGAGGCCACTGATGGCGAATTTCGACGCGGTGTAGATGGACTCGAAGGGAAAGGGGACGCGCCCCACGAGCGATGACATGGCCACGATGCGTCCCACACCCCGCTCTCTTAAGGAGGGGATGAAGGCCTGGAAGATGGCCATGGCGCCGATGACGTTGATCTCGAGACACTTGAGAGCCTGTTCAAGGTCGATCTCCTCGAAGGGGCCGAAGAATCCGATACCCACGTTGGACAGCACGATGTCCACGGAGCCGTACTTCTTGAGAACGTCGTCCCTGAATTTCAGAATGCCCTTGCGATTGGTGATGTCCATGTCGATGAGGTGATGATCGCCGCCGATCTTCTTCAACTCCGCCGCCAGGCTTTCCACGCCCTTCTTATCCACGTCGAATCCCGCGATGTTGTAGCCCTTTTCGGCCAGCATAGTTGCCACGTGACGACCCATGCCGTCGCCCAGTCCGGTAATAACGATGGTTTTGCCGCTCATATCTACTCCATAAAAACTTGGTTATTGAATGAATATCTCAATTCTATGGGTTGCGTTTTGAATCGTTTTTTCTACCTCATCTCCAGGGTTCCGTCTTTAAACATCTTCGCGATCTCGTCCATGGAGGCGTCGAACTCCGGGTAGAGGTATTTGAAACCGGTGGAGAGGAGCTTGGTGTTGTCCACGATGTAGTCCTCATACAAAAACTTCACCGCGTCGAATTCCAGGTCCGGTATCTTTCCCTTCTTCGCCGATACGAAGCCGTCCACCCGTGCCGCGATCTTCACCAGCCACAGGGGGAGGTGGAGCTTCGGCGGCTTCTTGCCGAAGGCCAGGGCGGCCCGGGTCAGGGCGTGCTCCAGGGTGGGGCGGGAGTCGTCCACCACGTTGTAGGCCTGGCCCGCCACGCCGTCGAGCTGAGACAGGTGATCCACCGCCGCCGCCACGTCCTCGGCCCGGACGTTCGCCAGGAGCTGGGTGCCGCTTCCCGGGATGGCGCTGATGTCGGTGGGGCGGGAAAAGGCCTTGCCGGCGCCGTCGGTGCAGCGGGGCCCGTAGACGGTGCAGGGCCTCACCAGGATGGCGTCCAGGCCCTCCTCGATCCGTTTCAACACCACGTTTTCCCCGTCCCGCTTGCTCCGCCCGTAGTCGGTGTTCGGGTTCCGGGGAGTATCCTCGGTAAAGGGGGAGCCGGGATAAAGCCCATAGACACTGGTGGAGGTGACGTGGACGAATCGCTTGACGCCGTGCTTCATCGCCAGCTCCGTGATCCGCTCGACTCCCAGGACGTTGGTGGGGCGGAGCTTCTCGTAGGGGGTGGAAAAGTTGCAGATCGCCCCCAGGTGCATGATCCGGTCCACGCTGCCCTCGAAGAGGGCCGGCAGGGTTTCCGGCTTCGTCAGGTCCGCCGCCACGTACTCGACGCCCAGGTTTTCAAAAAACGAGAGGTCTTTTCGGGGCCGGGCGGTTGCCCGAACCTTCACACCCTTCTTCGCCAGATATTCCACCACGTGGCTTCCCATGAAGCCCGCCGCCCCGGTTACCAGTGTAATGCCGTCGAATTTCATAATGTCGTCCACTCCTCATAGTAATGCAATATCGAAAGGCGCCCCGACCTTACGGTTTCGTCGATCCGGACGCCTTTTTATTCGCTTTGTTCAATTCGTTTTGGATCGTCTCCCTCGCCTCCAGGAGCCACTGGAGCACCATGTCGTTGAACGATATCCCCAGCCTCGCCACCTGGGTGACGTAGATATCCATGTCCTTCCAGCGCTCCATGTTTTGCTCCCGCTTGATCCGGGTGGATTTGTACAGCTCGATCTGTTTGTCGATCTGCTCCAGGGCGGTTTCCGGGTCGCCGAATCCGAAAAAGATGAAGCGAAGGAGGAAGGGGTCCCGGATAAGCATCTCCCGCTCCGGCTCCTCGGTGAGCCAGTCGGTGAACGCCTCCCGGCCCTTTTCCGTGAGGGAATAGAGCTTTCGGTCCGGGGCGTTCTCCTGGGGGACCTCCTTCTTCGTTACCAGGCCGTCGGCCTCCAGGCGCTTGAGGTTCGGGTATATCTGTCCGTAGTTGATGGACCACATGTAGCCGAAATTGCGTTCGATGTGTTCCTTGATGCGGTAGCCGTGCATGTCCTTGTAGTGAAGGAGTCCCAGGATGGCGTATTTTATCGACATGAATGTTCCTGTGTGAGAAAAACGTAGTGGATTTTCGAACATCACCGGCCGTGCCGGCGTGGCGACCGGCGGGGGGAATGAATGGGGTGAGAATCGGGCCGTACCTGTTCCCGGTGCTGCATCGCCGTCTATATACAAAGTATATAGTATCTCGGGGGCGGGATGTCAAGAAAAAAATGATCCGGTGATCCATTCCACCCGTTTCCCCGACTATTCGGGGTAAATCAGCCTGTTTCCGGACCGCCGCCGGGGAGTTTCAGCATCAGGGGTGCGTGGGAGATGAGGAGGATCGCCAGGACGTAGGTGGGGGCGATAAGATAGACCAGGTCACTGTCGGGATTCTTGTAGACGGAGTGGCCGATGAGGGTATCGGAAAAGACGAACGATACCGCGCCGAGAAAGGTCATCAGGCGAAAGGCGAGGGGGCGTTTCGTGTAGGCGAGGCCCAGGCTTGCGGTCAGGGCCATGATGACCAGGGCCGTCACGTAGGGGACGACGATGACGGACTCGGGCGTGCCGTATACGAAGGCGAAAAACACCGTCGGGCCGATGATCGCCCAGGACACGATGGAAAAGAGAGAGACGGTCCTCTGGTGCGGCTTTAAGAACCGCTTCGGTGACAAATGGACGATCCCGGAGAAGGCGGTGATCAGTAACGCCTGCATGACCAGGTAGATCATCATGCCGGGGATGAACCGATAATAGATGACGATCGTTGCGGCGAGTCCCACGACCATGGCCGCGGCGAGAAAAGTGAGGTATCGCCCGGCGGAAAGGGACGAGGGGGAGGCAGCCGGGTCGCTCTCCCTGACGGCGAAGAGGAATCGATCCCGATCGACGATACGAAAGCAGATACAGAGACAAGAGAGGACCACCAGGATGTTGGCGGGCCAGCTCAGGGCGATCACCTGGTCCCCGGTGGTTTTCTTCACCCAGGCGTGGATGAAAATCAGCACGAGGGCGATTACCCCCGCCGGGGCCGGGAAGAGCCGGATGAATCGGCGAGACCGGGGAGAGTTCCCCCGGTCTCTTTCGATGTGCGTATAGTTTGTATTCATGGGATTGATGTCGCCGTGATGTCGGGCGGCGCCTGTCTATTGCTTTCCGAAGCCGGTAACCACGTAGGTGCCGCTTCGGGAATCGATCTTTAGATCGATCAGGCCGCTTTTCTGGGCGTCTTCGAGCAGCTCGGAAAACGAGTGATACCCGTGATAGGACTCGTTGAACGACGGGCGCTTTCTGATCATGGTGTCCTTGACCATCGAGGAGTATATGACCTCCTTGTTTTCCCGGATGAGAGCGGTGATGGACGAAAGCAGGAGATCGAAGGCCTCACGCTTTTCCTTCTTGATGTTGGTGGGTATCCGGGGCGGTTTCGCCGTGGGGCGGTCCAGGTCCTCGTAGTAAATGAATTCGTCGCAGTTGGAGATGAGGAGGTCCGATGAGGATCCCTTCATCCCCATACCGATGACGGTCTTGCCGTTTTCCTTGAGCTTGGAGACCAGAGGCGAGAAATCCGAATCCCCCGATACGATCACGAATGTGTCGATATGCTCCTTCGCGTAGGACAGGTCCATGGCGTCCACCACTAGGCGGATATCCGCCGAATTCTTGCCGGTCATGGAGCGCTTCGGTATCTCGATGAGCTCCACGGCGGACTCGTGAAAGGGCCGCTTGTAGTCGGAGAACCGTGACCAGTCGGCATAGGCCTTTTTCACGATAATTTTGCCCTTTTCCAGGAGCCGCTCCAGGGCCTTGGTGATGCTGAAGGTGTCGCCCTTTTCCTTGGCGGCGCCCAGGGCCAGGTTCTCCAGATCGATAAATACCGCCAGCGTGATTTCCTGATCCCGGGAAGGGCGGTCGTTGTTTCCTTGGGTTTTGATAAGACTCTCCCGTATTGTTTGATTGGTTAGAAGGTGTCGGAAAAGAAGAAGAGATAGGCCAGCAAACCGGGCTGGTGGTAGGCTCCGTCCAGCATGAGGAGCCGGCGTCCCGCGCCGTCGGTCACGGCGGTTTCCGTGATGTGGGCCAGGACGTTTCCCTCGGGATCGGTGACAACGCCGTTCTCATCGATGTTGGCCAGGATCGTGAAGTGAACGTCCTTGATGTCCCCGGTGGAGGTGATGAAGCCGATGTGGCTTCCGGTATTGTCAAGAATCGTTCCCTCGGTGTTTATCCTGCCGTAGATCCAGCGGTTTGCGTCCATGATGGTGCCGTCGTCGTCCACGTACGCCTGGGGGAGGAAGAGAAGATCGGCGATGATCATCTCCTCGGCGACGGCGGCGCCGGCGATGGATATCAGAATCAATACACTGCACAGCAAGATTGCAAATCTCTTCATCTATACTCTCCATATGGTATGTGAGGGGGTCATCCTACCACGTTTTGTCTTGGTCTTCAATGGGAAAACTGGCACGATGTTGCCGTTGGAAAAAGGATCGTGGGGCGGTATATTAATCAGGATCCAAAATGCCGGGAGTGGCCTACTCCTTTTTGTAATTCGGGTATATTTTCGCCATGCATTCGGGGCAGATGCCGTGGCTGAAATCGGCGTCGGTATGTTCCTGGATAAACTCTTCCAGCTGCTCCCAGTATCCCTCGTCGTTTCTGATGCGCCGGCAGCTCGAGCAGATGGGAAGCAGCCCCGACAGGGTTCTCACCTGGGTCAGGGCTTCGGAAAGCTCCGAAATCAGCCGCTCCCGCTCCCGCTCGGCGTCCTTTCGCTCGATGGCGTATCTCAGGGCGCGAAGCAGAATTCCCGGGGAGATATCGGCCTTGTACAGGTAGTCCTGGGCCCCCTCCTTGACGAGGCGGGTGGCCTCGGAATCGTCTTCCAGGGACGAGAGAATGACGATGGGGATATGAGGCGAGTGGGCTTGTACCCTCTCGAATGTATTGTGTCCCTCGCTGTCGGGAAGCATCAGGTCCAGGATCACGACGTCAAATTGTCCCGACGAGAGGATATCCAATCCGTCCTGCAGGCAGGAGGCGGTTTCCATCATGAGGGGGACCTCCTTGATGCCGTCCACCATGCTCTCAAGGAGCCGGGTGTAAATAGCGTGATCCTCGATCAGGAGTATCCTGATCGGTCGTATCTCGTCGATATGTATTTCTCCCGAAGTTGTTAGGTTGCTTTTTTGGTTTTGTTCGGATAGTGGGCGGCGGCGCAGTCCGGACAGATGCTGTGGCTGAAATCCGCATCGGCGTGGGTAGAGAGGTAGTTTTTGATTTTATCCCAGTATCCCTCGTCGTGTCGTACCCGTTTGCAGCTGGTGCAGATCGGCAGCAGCTCTTGAAGCTCACGGATTTGGGTGAGGGCCTGTTCAAGGTCGGTTGCGAGGGTGCTCTTTTCTTCTTCCGAGCGTTTTCTTAAAAAGATGTTTGTAAATATCTCCATCGCCATCTGGAAGAACAGTCGCTCTTCCACCTCGATGTTCTTTTGTTGCCGGGACACCAGCTTGATGACGCCGATGAGGTTGTCATCGGAATCGACGATCGGCGTGGTTATCAGGGAACTCATAGACAGCTCGAATATCCGGGAGCGGAACGTCTTCAGCTCATCATGATCCCGGACGTTCGAGGCGACGATGGTCTGGCGCTCCCGGGCCACGTATGCAGAGATATGCCTCGGATCGTCCAGGGAAATATCCGGCATCTTCTCGCCTATCTCGCCCTCATGAATCCCCACGACGGCGATTGCTTTCAGCTGATCGGTGGACGGATCATACAGGCGAACGGCGCCGAAGTCGAATTCCATCATCACCACCAGGCTCGTCAGGATCCAGTGACACAGATCGGAGATATCCTTTGTATGAATTGATGCTTCGGCGAGGATGTGAAACGCCTCCCGTTCCCGCTTGAGAATATCCTCCATGCGTTTTCGCTCGGCGATTTCCAGGGACTTATTTTCGTTGGCCGCAATCAGCTCCTCGGTTCGTTCCCGTACGCGCTGTTCCAGCTCGTCTTTGGACTTTTTCAGCTCCTCCTGGGACAGCTTCCGATCGGTGATATCCTCGGTGTGAAGAATGACAGAATCGGGTGGCACGTAGGCATAACTGAGGGCGCAGTAGCGAACCTTCTTGACGTTCCAGAAGCGAAAGAGCATCTCTTTTTTAATGATATTCTTTTTGTTGAAACACTCGTGTATATCGGATACCACTTCGGGATTATCGTGGTGAACCTTTTGGAGGTTTTTCCCCACCAGGGCCGATATGCGGCCGTCGGTAAACTCCTCGGCGGCGTCGTTGAAGCCGATTAAGATGAAGTCGACGTCGGTCTTCTGCCAGATGTAGGTGGGAATGGGCAGCGCCTGAAACTGGGCTCTGAGCCGTTCCTCGGACTGGCGGATGCGCTCCTCGGCCCGGTGACGCTCCACCGCGTATCTGATGGCCCTCACCAGGATGCCCGGGCTGATCTCCCCTTTGTAGAGGTAATCCTGTACCCCGGCCTTGAGGGCCTCCAGGGCGGTCTGCTCGTCTTCTATGGAGGTGAGGATGACGATGGACGTGTCCGGGGTGGCCTGGTTCACCCTGAGGAACGTATCCAGGCCCTCGCTGTCGGGGAGGATCAGGTCCAGCAGCACCACGTCCACGTGCTTGTTTTTCAGGTGTTCCAGTCCCTCGGCCAGGGATATGACATGATCCGAATTGACATATCTCCCCATGCGATCTTCGATCATCTCCCGGATGAGGCGGGCATATCCACGATCATCCTCGATGAGGAGTACGTTGATCGGTTTTTTTTGTGGTTCTGTCATGTCCGGACGCGATGAAAACCATGGAAAAAGGCCATATCAACCGGTCGGTATGCCGTGTTGATAAAAAGAGTTTAAAAATTATTTTATCAAGGTTAGGGGAGGATGTAAACAGCAAATATGCCTGTTGGAAGCGGAAGGGGAGTGATATCCGTTCTCGGCGGTGTTTTTTAGATCTTTCGTGACTTTGTGGGCTGTATGTTGGGGTAGAGCACTGCGGAGCAGTCGGGACAGATGCCGTGGGTGAAGTGTGCGTCGGAGTGTTCCATGATATATTCTTCCAGCTTGTTCCAGTAGCCGGCGTCATCCCTGATTTTTTTGCAGGAGGAGCAGATCGGTATCAGGCCCGAGAGCGTATTGACCTTTTTCAGCACCTTTTCCAGCTCCGTGATGAGGGTCTCCCTGGTGATTCGGGCCCGGGTCTGCTCGGTGATGTCGGTGACCACGTCTACGCTTTCGACCATGGCGCCGTCGTCGTCGTTGATGGGAAATGATTTTTCCGAAACCCAGCGGATCTCGCCGTCGGGGCGCATGATTCGATACTCCCGCTCCCTTCGGGAGCCCGGCGGATCTGAAAGGGACGCCTCGAACCATTTTTTGTCCTCGGGATGGATCAGGTGGTGCCACAGGCCGGGCTGCTGGATGTGGACTTGTGCACAGATGCCGGTTATCCTCTCGAAGGATGATGTAATATGCGTAATGTTTCCCTCCAGGTCGGTAAATCGCCAGAAGATATCCGGGACGATCTCGGTCATTTTGCGAAGCCTCAGCTCGCTGGCCTTGAGGGCCTCCTCGGCCTGTTTTCGCTGGGTGATCACCCGGGCGACCCCCAGGATCGACACTTTTCCGTCCTCGGAGATCGAGGACTTCGCCTGGATTTCCAGGATCTGGAGGGTGCCGGATGTGTCGATAATGTGTATCTCCAGCGGGCCCTGGATGACACCTCCGGTGGACATATGGGAAACGGAGCCCCTGATGCTTTTGGTCTCAGTCAGGGTTTCGGGGGTGATGAGTTCGCTGATGTTCGTATGAATGATCTCGTCCTCGGCATATCCGAGCTGCCGGGTGACCGCCCGGTTGACGTACCTGATGGTACCGTCCATGTCGAGGATGAAAATCATATCCTGTACATTATCCAGCAGGTGACGGTATGACCAGATATCCTCGTCTGTCCCCTCCCGGGCCGCGGGATTGTAATCCGCCGGGGGCAAGCCTTCGCCCTCGTTGTTACAGGTTGTTGCGGGAAGGGGGAGGTCCGGAAACTGCGTTCGCAGGGCGTTTTCCGATTGGGAGAGCTTCTGTTCAATACTTTTTCGCTTCAGCGCAGAGCTTATTGAACACTCCAGGGCGCCGGGATCTATCTCGTTTTTCAGCAGGTAGTCGTACGCCCCGACGACGACGGCGGCCAGGGCGACGTTCTCATTTTCCGGGGGCGACAGGGCCACCACCGATACGTCCGGGTCGGCCTCCCTGACGGTCCGGACGGCGGCGGTCCCGGCGCCGTCGGGCAGCGAAAGGGACAGGAGCACCACATCGTATTCGCCGCCTGCAAGAAGAGAGAGGCCCTCTTCAAGGGTTTTTCCGCACACGAGGGTCGATCCCTTTTCCATGATGCCGGACATCATGGTATGGATGCGATGTGTACAGATGGGATCGTCTTCGATAAGAAGGATGGAAACAGGAGAGGTACGCATGACGTCGGTTCCGATCGAGAGAGAGTGGCAATTCGCTAAACAGAGTTCGGTGTCCGGGTGATCACGAGAAAGATACAGTTTTCGAACAATACGTGCAAAATGTCATTTCGTATAGTTTATGGTACCATATTTCCGATAAATGTAAAGATTTTTTTAAAAAAATTTTTTTATATAATTTCGCCCGAAAAAGTGAAAAAAACCGGTCCGAAAAGACGGGATCGGTATGATATTCGTGATCGTATCCGAGGGGGGACGATACTGTGTGGTGGTCATCGGTGAGGGGCGATCCACAAGAGGTCAGAGGAGGTTTATTCCCGGTAATGTCGGCCCGCGTTGCGAACATCGTTCGAGAGGGGATATTCCCGTTCACGGTGCCGGGGGCCGCCGGTTTCATGCGATGACAGGAAGGATCAATCGGAATTCGTCTTCTTCGATCCGGAGTAGTATCCATGCAGACACTCCGGGCAGATGCCGTGGCTGAACTCGATGCCCAGGGTGTAGTAGAAAAACGATTCGAGGTTCCGCCAGCCCAGGTGCGCATCCTTTACTTTTTTACAGTGGGCGCAGATGGTATACATATCGTCCGGGCTCTTTTTCTTGATCATCACCTCCCGGACTTCGTTGAGCAGCTTTTTTTCCCATTCGGCGATATTCTTCTTTGCGCTCTCCCTGAACGTGAGGGTCACCATCTCCGTTTCATCCAGGAAACCCTTGTATATGGACGCCTCCACCGATACCACGACACCGTCCGCCCGGGAGAGAAACATCGGCTCGAACGGCGGCGCCGTATCCCGGGAGATATACCCAATCAGCGATGCATACTTTTTCACCTTTTCTTCGGGGAAGAGCTCCCAGATGGGGCTACCGATCAGATTGTCTTCCGAAAGGCCCACGAGATCACACAGGCGGTCGTTGACGTGGTGGATCGTCCCGTTATCGGGGCAGAAGACCACGATCGGGTCTCCCACCATCTCCAGCAGCCCGCGGTATCGCTCCCGGGAATCATCGGTGGACGCTTCCTGGGATTTTCGGTGCATGGCCACCTGTATGGAGGCCTTCAGGGTGGCCGTATCGCAGGGTTTGGGGATGAATCCGAAGGGGTCGGTATCCCAGACAAGATCCAGGTATCCCCTGTCCGAATAGGCGGTGATGTAGATGACCGGGACATCCATGTCATCCCGGATTTTCCGGGAGGTCTCGATGCCGTCCATGTCTCCCGGCAGTACGATGTCCATCAACACCAGGTTGGGTCTGTGCAGGCGGGCTTCCTTCAGGGCGTCTATGCCGTTGGAGGCGGTGGCCACCACCTGGCACCCCATCTCGTCGAGGCAGCGCTTCAGGTGGCCGATGTCTTCGGCCTCATCTTCCACAAGCAGCACGCGATTCTGGTTCATGACCGTTTCTCCGTGAGTGCGAAAAGTATGATCGATGAATAGTGTCGATATTCAGACGGAAATCGTGACCCATCCGAAGGAAGATGCCCTGTGTAGTCAGTGCAGGCTCGGGTTCCGGGTAGAGCGGCAGCGAGAGTGTTGGTATTGGACAATGATATAAAACAAAGAGAGAGTGATCTTCCCGAATACTCAATTTTACATCGGTAATATTAGAGTGTTCGGAATAAAAAGTCAATAATAAATGTATATGCCGGGTCAATAGTTATCGATACCATCTTGAGCGGCGCACTGTTTCGGCCTGTCGTTTGTTATCCTCAAGGGGGCTGGATCGAAAGCGTTGACAAAAGAGAAACGGCTGTATATCATGACCGCATATTTTTATCCGTATCGAGGTATATCAGAGGGAGGTCTGTCATGAGTGAGAGTGAATCTGGTCGCAACATCCTGACGGCGGGAAGGCTTTTCATTCTCTTGGCGCTCTCTGTGGCCGCGGCGGCATGGCCGTTTTTTACCATGCGGGGTCTGGACGCGGCCCTCATGGAGCCGGAGCCCCACTACGGCATCGTGGCCTTTGAGCTTGCCTATACCACAGAAAAAGCGGGCGATATCGTCGAGGTCTGGGGCGAGGAGCTCCTCCCCCTGGCGAAAAGAAGCCTCATCGTGGACTATCCCTTCATGCCGGCCTACGCCCTGATATTCTTTTCCCTCACCCGGCTCTTCGCCCTGATGCCCGGGGGGCGCATGAGAACGATTATCAGATGTGCGGCGCTGTTTCCCCTGGCGGCGGCGGTTTTCGACGCGGTGGAAAACCTGGGGCTCCTCTCGATAGTGGCGTCACCGGACGCGATACCGGCCTGGGCACCGCCGGTGGCGGGGGTGGCGGCGACGATAAAATTCTCCCTGCTTCTGCTGTCGGTCCTCTCCTGGCCGACGGCGCTGCTGGCCCGGCTCATTGCCGGGAAGGGGTCGGAGCGGTAAACATCTTGACCCGTCCCCATCGATGCCGTACAATAATTCAGCGGGTTGAGCATTTCACATCGGCGGATGTGTGCGAGGATATCATGACAAAATATGGAGTACTGACGGTGGCGATCGCCATCCTGGGCGTTTTCCTGGGCGCCTGCTACGGGACAATCCTGGAGGCGGAGGAAACCGGGGAGACGATCATCCGGGAGTCCTTCAACCTGGAGCTGGCGGGGAGGGACTACGACCGACTGACCCTGATCAACTGCCACAACGT
>Ga0180432_10009860_pt1 | contig 11557 bp, 7 predicted proteins | sample SS_ome_10_FD_132414 | JGI IMG/M metagenome (GOLD analysis project Ga0180432, IMG submission 132414) | Hypersaline lake sediment archaeal communities from the Salton Sea, California, USA - SS_1_MS_2 metaG | ecosystem: Environmental > Aquatic > Non-marine Saline and Alkaline > Hypersaline >... | reverse complement strand
TTGGTGCGGTCCATACTCGGCGAGCAGCCTTCGATGGACGGCCAGAGCCTTGGCTTTGGCATGGTTGGGTGTCTCGAGGACTTGCTGCAGTGAAGTGGTCACCATTCTCTCTACCGATCCTCGACGTGACGAGTATCTGCTGGCTTGAGTGCGGCGTATCGCATCTTCTGGGGTGGTTGGGGCATCTTCCCGGGTGGATTATACGACCCCTGGGCGACGAGTCAAACAGATGGTGCAGGAATGGCCAGGGAGCCGGTATGACCTGGGCCGTCTCCGCTGGGCTCTCTGCAAGACGCAGCGGGTGCACGCAAACCTGTCAGGCAGAAGAGGCCTAAGCACGTCTGAGGCTGAACCCTCTGGCTCAAAGAGCGAAGCCCCTTCGGGGCCATACTCCAGCCCGTAGGGCTTTGCCCTTTCAGCCGGTTGCTTCAGCAACCGGCAGGAGCCTGACGAGTGATCCGCGCCTATAGCAGACGAGGTTCAAGACCAGCGCACCGCCTTCCCGAGGCTGAACTCCGAAGCACAACCAGTGAGCCCTCTCCAGGCGTATATCAGGCACCCCGACCGTCTGAATGGAGACCAGCCCTGCAAAATGCGTCCTGGAGGCAAGACTCCATCAAGGTCCAACTCACTGACAACCTTTGCGTGCACCCGCCGCAACGCGGTATTTGACAACCGTCCGAAACGACGTATTCTATTCAGCAACTCGAATGCGTTGCGAGGCCTCAGAGCAGAGAAGCCGGTGATCAGGAGCAAGGATGATCGGTCGCCACGGTGGCTCTACTCTCAGGAATCGCTTGGGCGACCACAGTTTTCCGTAGCGGAGGCTCGACCATCGATGATACCAAACAAGACGTTACAACTCAGAATAGCGATGCTCCTCTTGTTGCTCGTGGCGCTGGTAGGGTGTTCTGCCGGCCCCGAGTCGGCAACAGCCGTCCACGGCAGTCAGACCTACCCACCTGCAGATGGACACACTCCAGAGGCGGCACCACGTCCGCCAACCCAGAGTCCCACCGCAACGCCGGCGGCGCCCCTTCCGCCGACGCAGAGTCCTACTGCAACTCCGACAGTTTCCCTTCCTCCAAGCCAGGACTCCACCGCGACGTCGCAGGTTCTGAAGCCTGTGCCCGGCGTGCCCGCCGATGCCGCGTTCAGGCTCACCGTCTTGCACACCAACGACACCTCGGGATACGTAGATCCTTGCGGTTGAGGTGTTCCCAAGGGGGGAGTGGCCCGTCGGGCCACCATCATCAAAGCGACCAGAAGCGAGTCGGCGGATCCAGTTTTGGTCTTGGATGCCGGTAGTGCCTTGTATGGCCGGCCGCTGGCGATGCAGACCGAGGGACGAATCATCGTGGAGGCCATGAACGCGTTGGGATACGACGCCATGGCCGTGGGCGCGAAGGATCTGCATTGGGGCGCGGACGTTCTTGTGCAACGGGCGGGTGAAGCCGATTTCCCGATTCTGTCGTGTAACATCGTGAGCAGCGACGAGGGCAGTCTCATCCTCCCGCCCTACGCGATCCTGGAGCGGGCAGGACTCGTGTTTGGGATCCTGGGTGTTACCGAGCCAGAAGCGCGGGACGCGGTGCGGACGGGGAGAGAGAAGATCGAGATTCTGGACCCCGTGGACAGCGTGGGCAAGTACCTGTCTGAGGTAGAGGGTCAAAGCGATGTGGTGGTCTTGCTCTCGCACCTGGGACTGGAGGAGGATCTGGGCCTGGCTCTCGCTCTGCCGGAAGTCGACATAATCGTCGGCGGGCGATCCAAGGTCCTGATGAGGGAACCGGAGCTCGTCGGGGATACGATTATCGTGCAGGCTGGCTACAGCGGCGAGTGGATCGGCAGGGTGCAAGTGGGCTTCGACCAGCAGGGTCGGGTACTTGGAGCCGAGTCGGAGTTCATCACGTTGAGTCCGGATGTGGGGGACGACGCCGAACTTAAGGCTCTGGTCGACGAGTACAAGCGACTCTATCCCACGCCGACGCCGCAGTCGTAGATCGTTGCTTCAGCGTCTTCAGAGCGACTGTGCAATCGCCCCTTGAGGTGCGCTACTCAAGGGGCGATTGTAGTTCAGCCAGCTGGGAGTGTAGAGGCTTCTCTGGTTCGGACGGAAGTGGAAGACATCTCGCGGGGCCGCGTCCAGGTAGTTCTGTCTGGTCTTCTCGGAGCGGGCCGTCGCCCGGCAGTTCTGGATACGTAACGATCTCAGCGACTGCTCTGCCATTGCCGGTCGAGATTCTGTCCCTCGAAGCGGTGTGCGCTTGAGTCGAGGTACGTTCCCGGCCCCAACTGTGGTCCGTCGTCTCGTAGCCTATTCGGCAGCACCAGTGTTGCTGTGCCTGAGACCCTTCCTGCACAGAAGGCACAGGCAGAACGCGGTTCTCGTGTCTGCAGGTTGGCTGGCTCCTCGGACCCCTGTGTGATCTCCTCCCCCTTTTCTCGTTGCAGCCCCTCCTTGCCCCTCATGGCGTGAAGCGTCTGTCGGGTCATCTGCTCGATTTGGAGACTGGCCAGGTGGCCGATGCGAAGATTGGCCGGACGGCCGATGACAAACGATGGGTTCTGGATTACTATATCGGGTAGTGATATAACAGACAACGATACAACGCGAGCCGATGTAGTGAGGGAATGCTGATGAGTGAACGTGTGGAAGCCCGCAGATACCTGCCCTTGACCGAGACGACCTACTACATTCTTCTGGCGCTGGTCGAGCCGCTGCACGGCTACGGAGTAATGCAGAAGGTGAGGGAGCTGAGCGGAGGCGAGGTCGAGATCGGGCCCGGAACGCTCTACGGGGCATTCTCGACGCTCCGGAAACAGAGCCTGATTCACAAGGTTCACGAAGGTGACCGCCGCAAAGTCTACGCCCTGACGCCTAAGGGGAAGCAGGTGCTGCAGGCTCAGATTCGTCGCTTCGAGAGGATGGCCCGGGCAGGTTCGAAGGTGATCAATGACCTTCGGTGACGGAGGAAAGGGAGAGGGGAAGATGGGAAGGGACACACTTACGAAGTTCAAGTTCTTCGGTGTCTGGCAGGACCGGCAAGAGGAAGCCTGGCTCAGAGAGATGGGGAAGCAGGGGTGGCATCTATCCTCCCTGTTCCCACTTGTATATACGTTCACCCGCGGTGAGCCGCGCGACGACGTCTACCGGCTGGACTTCATCGCGTCGGGCAAGGACTCGGAGAGCTACTTGCGGCTCTTTCGGGACGCAGGTTGGGAGCACCTCGGCAGTCTGACCGGTTGGCAGTACTTTCGCAAGCCCTACGAAGCCGGCGAAGCAGCGGAGATCTACACGGACGCCGAATCCAAGATCCAGAAGTACCGTCGGGTCAGGATGCGCCTGGCGGCCGTCATGCCGGTACTGATCGTGACTGTGGCGAATCCTGCATTCGGGCGATTCAGCAGCATAAGGGTTTTTGTCGCGGCCGTGCTACTGCTCTTGGTGTATTCCCTTGTGCGGGTATCGCTGCGTATCCGGCAGCTCAAGCGGCTGTGAGCAGGAGCCACTCGAGCCTGAGCCACGGTCCTCTCGTACTCTTCCAGGCCCGGTGAACTCCGCCGGGCTTGACTACTGAGCGCGACCCGCGTACAGTGGACTCAGAATCCTCTGGGAGGATTGACGGGTGATCCTCGGACTTGCGGACCGCGGCGCGGTGCCCTAGACAGGCGCAGAGTTCAGTCTGGGTGGTGGCAGTCCTTGCCTGACATGGGCCCCTTGGATAACTGCAAGTGGGAGGGATCGCTCTTTGCAGAAGGGCTGCTAGTCCTGGAGGTGCGGCATGGACGATCCTGTGGTCTTCGAGGCTCATTCGAACTACGTTCTGGCCCTGCAGTTCACGCCCGACAGTCGCATGCTCATCTCGAGCGGTATGGACAACCTGGTCAAGCTCTGGTCGGTCCCCCAGTGGGAGTGCATAGGGACGTTCGAGGGGCACGAGAACAGCGTGAACAGCATCTCGCTTTCGCCCGACGGAAGGATACTGGCCACGGGTTCGTCCGACAAGACCGTGAGGCTGTGGTCGTTGCCCGACGGACAGGTAGTCCGCAGGCTGCAAGATCGAAAGAGAGTCGTGTCGGCGGTGCGAATCTCTCCAGACGGGGAGTGGGTAGCGGCGGGATCGTACGGCGGGCGGGCGAAGGTCTGGACCCTCGATGGAGATGACGTAGTCGGTATCGCGGTTAGCAAGAGGAACCTCTCGTCGGTTGCCTTCTCGCCGGACTGTGGACTGATCGCCACATCGGGTCTGGGAGATGACATAACCATCTGGGCGTTGCCGTCTGGCGAGCCGATCGCCTCTGTCTCAGGCCACGAGGTGGCCGTGTGGTCGTTGAAGTTCATCGCTGAGGGCAGGCAGTTGGTCTCGCTGGGATACGAGCGGACGATCAGGTTCTGGGATACGGCGATGTGGCAGCAACTGCGGGTGATCGATCTGGCGGGGGCCGAAGTGCGGGGGATGGCGTTCTCTTCGGACGAGCAGAAGATGGCGCTGAGCATGGAGCGCAAGGTGGAGATCTGGTCGATGCCGGAGTGCGAGTTACAGGATGACTTGGCGGTCAGCACGAAGGTCGTGAACGGCGTGGCGTTCTCGCCCGATGGGCAGTGGCTAGCCGCCGGGGCGGCGGACAGGAGGATTCGGGTCTGGGGGCTCGCCTAGCAGTCGAGTTTCTGCTGAGCAGGTGCACCCCGCCAACTCTGCTGCCGTATGGGGCAGGCCGGGAACTAGGCCGTGTTGGAGGCTTGCGGACTACCTGGCGTCGGTCACGGAGTCGGGGAGGGGTGCGTCCGATGTCTGAGACACCACAGCAGTTCTGTCCCATCTGCGGGCGGGCAGTTCCGGCCGATCCCAGGTATCCGGACTGCGTGTGCGATGAGTGCGCGCTGAGAGCGACCGATGAGCAGAATCGCCCCCTCAGGTTCTACAATGAATCGCTGTCGGGCGGGTTCGTGGGCCGGTATGCCGATACTGACGAAGAGCGGCGGAGTCACGTCTGTTTCATCGACGGTGCAAGATGTTGGGCCGACGAGGCGCATCTGGGAGGCATCGTGATTCAGGCCGCGTCGGAGAGTGACGCGTCACAGATCGGTGGGCAGTGACCGATTGCGAACGGCACGAGGTAGATCCCATGGATCAGCCGCTTCTGCCTCCGCTTTGAGCCAGCTGGCCGGACAACAACAGTCTCCGCCATCCTCCACGAATATGGTCTGGCCCAGAACTGCCACTTCAGCGTTTCCCCAACACCTTTCCCACGAGATCCCCCTACGGCTTCACGATGAGCGGTAGCCAGGCCCGATGTACCGGCGCCAACTCCAGGGAGAAGTCGCGCTCCGGCTGGGCTCGCAGGTCGGCCACCAGAAACGTCTGCCGAAGTGGCTGGTAGCCTGCGGCGCTGACTTCGATGTCCAGCTCACTGCACGCCGCTGCGTAGAGGGCCGGGACCACGACGTCGTAGCTTCCGTCGGCGCCGGTCGTCGCCGCGTAGGTCCTGGGCACGCAGAGGATGGCCGCCACTCGGGCGCCGGCGATGGGCTCAGCGTTGGCTGAAGGACGTATCGCGGCCTCAGACGTCCCCGCTCCGGTGTCCCACCACGTGGAATCCGCGGAGGGCGGCCCGTACACTGTTCCGCTCAGGATCAGGTCGCCGGGGGTCGGCGTCGCTGTGGGAGTGGGGGTCGCCGTCGGGGTGGCCGTCGCTGTCTGGGTCGCCGTTGGCGTGGCGGTAGCTGTGCTGGTGGCGGTGGGTGTGGCGGTGGACGTGTGGGTCGGCGTCGGGGTAGGGGTGCACGTACTGGTGGTGGTAGGTGTGGCGGTCGGCGTGTTGGTCGCCACGACGGGAGGCGCAACGATCTCGGTCGAGTCGCTCGCTGCGGCCCAGCCTCCGCCGTCACAGGTGAGGGTCACCAGGTTGGTGATCGTCCCGCGCAGGTTGGAGAACGTCCGCACGGGCAGGGTAAGCGTCAGCGTGCTCCCGGCGGATAGATCGCCCAGGTTCCACGTTAGGGAGCCGTCGCCGTTGTCTACCGCCCCATCGGGCAGCCAGACGGGGTAGACCTGGCTGGGCAGGACGTCGGTCAGCACAACGGTGGTGATGCTGACCGGGCTGTTGTTGCCCACCACTATGGTGTATTCATCGGTCCATGTCGCGTACCACGAATCGTGCCCATCGGTTTTGGTGAGTTGCAGCCCGGGCGAGTTGACGGTCTGCGCAAGAGGAGCACTCGTCGACCCGGTGAAATCACCGTCGCCGCCGTACTGGGCGCTGATGCTGTGCATCCCTGTAGGCAGCGCGCTGGTGCTGCAGCTAGCTTGTCCGCTGCCGTTCAGGCTGACAGCGGAGCATCCTGGGATAGCGCTTGCCCCGTCCTTGAAGACCACGCTGCCCGTGGGCGTACCCTCGCCTGGTGCGATGACGGCGACGTCGGCCGTGAAGGTGACCGCCTGGGTGTAGACCGATGGATTGGGTGCGCCGGTGAGCGTGGTGGTCGTGCTGGCTTGACCGACCGCTTGAGACCAGGGGCTGCTGTCGCTGGACTGTAAGTCGCCATCACCGGAGTATGATGCCGTTATGCTGTGCGTGCCTGGGGATAGAGTAGCGGTGCTGCAGCTGGCCTGTCCGCTGCCATCCAAGCTGACGCTGGAACATCCTGTCAGAACGCTCCCCCCGTCCTTGAAGACGACGCTGCCGGTGGGCGTCCCCTCGCCCGGTAGGTCAGGCGCGACCTCGGCCGTGAAGGTGACCGATTGGCCGTAGACTGACGGATTGGGTACGCCGGTCAGCGTCGTGGTCGTGCTGGCCTGAGCGACGGTTTGCGACCAGGGACTGCCGTCGCTGGCCTCGAAGTCGCCATCGCCGGAGTACGATGCCGTTATACTGTGCGTCCCTGGGGCCAGGGCTCCGGTGGTGCAGGTTGCCTGACCACTCCCGTTCAGGACAACGCTGGAACATCCTGCGAGGACGCCTCCCCCGTCCTTGAAGACTACGTTGCCCGTGGGCGTCCCGGCGCCCGGTGCGACGGCTGCAACGGTGGCCGTGAAGGTGACGGTTTGACCGACGACTGACGGACTGGGAGCACCGGTCAGCGTCGTCGTGGTCTCCGCCTGGTCGATGGTCAGAGTACCGTTGGTCAGGGAGAAGGCATAGTTGGTCGCGGCCAGAGTGCCCTGCGTGACGGTGATGGGGTAGGTACCGGCGGGGCTTCCCGCTGTGGCGGTCGTGGTCACCACCGGCTCGCCGTCTATCACCCACTCGCCGTCGCCCAGCAGGAAGCCGCTGTAGGCGTGGGTCAGGCTTGGGAGGGCTTCACCGAACAGCTTGGTCTGATCGTCGGCCGTCACCGAGAGCGTTGCCTGGCTCACCGTGTGCGAGTGCGGAGACTCGTCGTTGTCGCTGCCGTTGAAGGTCGCGTCGCCGGAGTACTCGGCGGCGATGCTGTGAGTCCCGGCGGGCAGCGTGCAGTTGCAGAGGGCCTGGGCCGAGGCGTCCAGAGCGACGGAGGTGCAACCCGAGATCACAGCGCCGTCGGAGCTGAAAACGACGGTTCCCGTGGGCGTGCCGGTGCCAGGAGGCGCGACCGAAACCTGCGCGGTGATGGTGATCGTCTCGCCGTAGGTAGAAGGGTTGGGTGACGAGGTGACCGCAGTCGTGGTCTCGGCCTGGGCCAAGGTCCAGCTCGAGAATTCGGTGATCCCACTCGTCTCGACCCAGTCAGCGTTCACGTCCCAATCGCTCCGAGGCCGGACGGCCCACTGCGCTCCGGCCCTTCGCCAAGGCATCAGTTTGGCCTCATTCCCTGTGGCGAGATCCGCCTGCTGATAGGCCAGGCGGAGGTCGGCCGAATAGGGCCCACCGCCGCTGGGAGTGATAGTGTAGGTGCGCTCCAGCGCCCCGCTGAGCTCTGAGGGTGCCGATTCGACCAGTTCGACGGTGATGTCCTCGGGGACGGTGCCTGGATCGAATTCGATGCTCACGTTGGGATTGCCGAAGCAATAGCAGGTGCTGGCACTCAGCCCGCTGCGATGCACGCTCCCGACCACGTCCCCACTGCCCTGGCAGGTAGAGTCGGGCCCCATGCCCAGCGTGTCGGAGCCGGTGGTCAGGTCGCCATTCAGCGTCAGGACGTCGTGGACCAGCACGGTGTTCGCCATGCTAACGCCCGCCGGATTGCTGATGGTCAGATTCCTGAATTCGGTCGCGCTTGCTCCCGATATCACCTGGGGAGCCGTGCCGTCGAAAGTCACTGTGCTCTGAGGCAGTCCGACGGCGCTATAGGGGTCGAATGAGCCGTTGTTGGTCCAGTTGCCTTTGATGCGCAGGTTCTTGCGGAACGGTGCCTTCAGGGAGCAGCCGGAAGAGATGACCACGTGGTTGAGAGACGCTCCGCCGATAATGCGGGAGTCTCCGTCGAAGGTGATCGTGCCGCCGTTGGAGTAGAACGGGCCTCCCAGGAGGTTCAGATCGCCGGACACGAACATGTTCCCGCCGGGGGCGGTCAGGGATTTGCCGGCGCCGACGGACAGGTGGCAGAACGAGATCGGGGCGCCGCCCGAGATGGCCGAATGGCCGTCAAAGGACACCGTTTTGCCACCGGCGTCGAACGTCCCGTCTATGATGATATTGCCGTGCAAGACCATGGAGGCCGCCAGCGTCAGCGTCTTCCCGGGGTTGATGGTCACGTCGTTGAAGTACAGAGGGGATGCTGTCGTGTTGGAGTAGGTGCTGGTGCCATTGAAGGTGACGGACCCGTAGTAGTTGAAGTCATAGAAGTCGCCGCCGGTGATGGTTACGTCGCCGGCCAGGCTCATTTCGGCGCTGTCGGTATTGAAATCCCCGCCACTGATGGATAGGTCGCCACCCAAGTTGAGGCTGCTGACCGGCAGGTTGAAGGTTCCTGCTGCGACACTGAGGCTACCGGTGAGCGTGATGTCCCCGATGACGTGCACGGTGGTGTTCTCGTTGAGCGTCACCGATTCGTCGTAGGTGCCGGCGTGCACCGTCACCGTCCCTCCCGGCCCCGCGGCATCGATCCCATCCTGGATCGAGTCGAACTTGTCGGTTCCGAAGTCTGGATCGGAGGGCAAGAAGTCGTCGTCTACCTCGATTTGAGGGTAGCCAAGCGTGACAGAGCTCGTGCTGACGTTGTTGCCCGGGCTCGTATCGATCACGGCTGTGGACGTGACGGTCGCGGTGTGCGATAGCAGCGTACCTTCCGGGGCCGTGGGGTCGACCGTGACTACGAGCTCGAAAGTCCCCTTCTCCCCACTGGCCATGTTCTTCCGGAAGCGATAGGGGCCCGTCTCTCCCGAGGCAGGCACCACTATCACACGCCAGCCTGGGGGCGCCGTGATGCCGTTGAATGTGGCGGGCGCGTCTACCTGGCCCTCCAGGTAGGTCTCCTCTGCCTGGGTTGATCCTGCATTGTACACCTGGATGGAGTAGGTCTCGTCGGCCCCGGGGGCGACGGGGTTGGCAGAAGCGGACTGGGTGACCTGGAGATCGGTGGACGGGGTGTTGTAGAAGATCATGCCGAGGGTCGGATCGGCCAGGTCTGAGAGTACGCCGAATGGAGCCACGGTGCAGGGGCCCGAGGCCACGTCGAATCCGTTGAACGAATACGCCTGCCAGCCGGCGGGAAGCACCTCGCAGACGCGACATTCGTGGTGGGGGCTCACCTCGAACTGGCAACCGCCGTCCGCCCCGGTGGTCCTGGACGGCTCGCCCCAATCCAGGCTGCCGTTGCCGTTCTGGTCAAGGTAGACTGTCAATCCCGGCAACACATGGCCGTTCAGCTCGTTGATGGTATGGGCTTGGACAATGCCGGTCCGCCCTAACCTGACTGCGTAACCGGAGCTGCGGGGCCAGGAGTACGTGATCCACAACTTGGTGCCGTTGACCGTGAACGAGCTGCCCTCCTCCAGAATGTCACAGTACCCCGCCCGCCTGAATTTTCCGCTGATGGGAGCCGTGGCATTGTCGATGATGTAGAACCGGTCCTTGCGAGCAGGAGTGTAGTTCAAGGCCAGATACAGCGATGGGGCACGATAGTTGGGCAGGTCACAGACCAGTGCCACCGGACCGCCGGCAACGATCCGGTCGTAGTCGCCGGCTCCGTCGATATCGATGTCAAAGGCGGAGTCCCACCACCCGTTGCCATCGAGAGTCAGAGATGTGGTGTTCGCGGTGCCGTTGGGCCGGAGCGTGCCCCCGGCCACGTTCACGTCTCCCACCGTGGCGCCATCATCGAGGATGAGCGTTGCGCCGTCGTACACGTTGATCCCCGATGGAGCAACCAGCGTGTTGCTCACCTCCAGGGTGCCGCCGCCACGGACCTCTACCGATGTGTCCGTACTGACGTCGCCCGTCAGCAGCAGCTTTCCGGAGCACTCCTTCCAGATCCGGCTGTTCCATTTCACGTCGCCGTTGACCGTCAGCGTCTCCGCTGCGTTGGTGACCTCGAACGCCAGGCTCTGGTTATCGGCTCCGCCAAGGAAGGTATTGCCCACGTTGAAGTCAATGACGTTGCCTCCCGAGGGCGCATTGTCATAGATCCGGTATACGGACAGGAAGTTGCCCCACAGACGGTAGCCGGAGTCGTTGAAGGTGACGGTATTGACCGGGAAGCCAGAAACCTGGTCGTTATGGGTGGTCTTGTCTGTTGGGCCGGAGGGGAAAACGAGATGGTAGTTCAGAGTCGGGACTAGGTTCCAGTTGAACGGATCAGTCCAATTATCGGTCAGGCCCTTGCCCGACCAGCGGGAGGTCCCCGCGTGTACAGCGGCCGGCATGATGAGCCCGAGCGCGATGAACATCACAAACCGAACCACCCTGCCGAGGAATCGACTACGCTTCACAGGCATCTTCCTTGGGACCACCGAATTGGGCCCTCTCGTTGAGTGTAGCGATCGTATGCCTGGGAGCGACCCGAGCCGCGGTGCACTCCGGCGCGTCTCCTGGCATTGACGGGCGTCATCACGATGTTGGGTCGCGCTTGGTGGTGAAGCCGTCGTTTGGTAGGGTGGTGCTATTCTGTCGGCGAGCAGCGAGCTGGGGGAAGGTTCGTGCGACGCGCCACGAAGACTCTGTGCATCGACCTGCTATCGCGTTGCAGGCAAGCCCACGGCACAAGGAAAGACCGGCCCGCGCGGGCCGGTCAAACGCACCACGGTCCACGAACTCAACCGGACTCATTATACCACAGATTGTCCAGCAAAGCAAGAGTCCGCGAGGTAATGAACGAGTACACTCGGCGGGTGACGGAACCCGGAAACGGTGCTATACTACGCAACAATGCATTGTCTTGGAGGCAGGTGAACCATGCGCGCGCGTTCCGCAAGACGGGTAGGACTGTTCAGCCTGGTACTGCTCATCGCTGTATCAGCCTTCTTTGGCCTTCGCTGGGCCACTTCTGCCAGACCGCCTCTCCCCGAGGCGCTCGAAGCGATGGAGAGCGACGACCTGGTTGCCGTCAGCGACCGGCCCTGGCTGACGTTCTCTCCCATCCCTGTCACGCCCGAAACCGGATTCGTGTTCTATCCTGGCGGACGGATTGACCCCC
>Ga0180432_10009858_pt1 | contig 11557 bp, 7 predicted proteins | sample SS_ome_10_FD_132414 | JGI IMG/M metagenome (GOLD analysis project Ga0180432, IMG submission 132414) | Hypersaline lake sediment archaeal communities from the Salton Sea, California, USA - SS_1_MS_2 metaG | ecosystem: Environmental > Aquatic > Non-marine Saline and Alkaline > Hypersaline >... | reverse complement strand
TGAACGACTGGGCCACTGGGTCCTCGGTGTGGGTTCGGATTCTGGAGTTCGAGGGGACCGAGCCCTTCTCCGGACGGGTCTGCTGGTACTGCCCCTGGGGCAATCCACACGCCCTGCCGGGCATCGGGCTCGAGTTCGCCCATCTGTCGGATGAGCAGCTCGCGAGACTGAGGCGTGAACTCAATCCCCGGAGCTGATCGTGCCGCGCGCCTTCCGGGCTCAGGTCCTCCTCCAGGCGGTGCTCTTGCCGGTAGCATCGGGGCCGGCACCTCGGTCTTCGTGGGTGTGGGGGATGTGGCCGATCGCCCCGATCGATTCGGGCGGATTCGGTCTGCGCTATGCCCTCGATCCGGAACCGCACATCTATAGGAGGATCGATGTCGGCTTGACGCAGGAGGGTTCGGAGGTCTACTTCCAGTGTCTGGAGGCCTTCTAGGCCGGCCAGACGAGGTGCGTTCCCCCCACATCCAGCAGGAGGAGAGAATGGGCTACATCCGCATGACCATGGACGGATCGGTGGCCGCCCTCACGCTCGATCGGGGGGTGACGAATCCGATCAACCTCGACTTGGTTGCCGAGCTATCCGATGCTCTGGAGGAGATCACCTCCCGAGAGGAGATCCGCGGCGTCACGTTGGGGAGTGCCAATGACAAGTTCTTCTCCATCGGGTTCGACATCCCGGAGCTCTATCCGCTCGATCGCGATGGATTCAAGGCTTTCTACCAGGCGTTCAATCGGCTGTGTGTTGCCCTCTACGCGCTGCCCAAGCCGGTCGTGGCCGCATTGACCGGCCACGCCGTGGCCGGGGGATGTATCGTGGCGCTCGCCTGCGACTACCGCTTCATCGCCGCCGGCCGGAAGCTCATGGGTCTCAATGAGATCAAACTGGGCGTTCCCATCCCCTATCCCGCCGACTGCATGCTGCACGATCTGGTCGGGACCCGAACGGCACGCGAGTTCACCGACACGGGCGACTTCTTCGAGGCCGATGATCTGTTGGCCCGTGGCGCGGTGGATCGCGTGCTACCCCTCGATGCGGTGAGGGGTGAGAGCCTTGCCTGGTGCCGCCAGCTGGCCGATGCCCCGGGTACGTCATTCGCTCGCATCAAGTCGAACCGGACCGAGCGCGTCACCGCTCCAATCATGCGCCACCTGGCGGAGAAGGAGGCGCAGTTTGTGGAGAGCTGGTATGCGGAGGAGACTCGCCGGCAACTGCGGGAAGCGATGGAGAACTTCCGCGGACGATAGGAGAAGACACATGAAGACCATCGTGGATTTACGCAGCGACACCGTCACGCGTCCCAGCCCGGAGATGCGCGCCGCCATGGCGGCGGCGGAGGTGGGCGACGACGTTTTCGGGGAGGATCCCACGGTCACTCGCCTTCAGGAAGAAGTGGCGCGCGTGACCGGCAAGGAGGCGGCGCTCTTCGTTCCTTCCGGCACGATGGCCAATCAACTGGCCCTGCGCAGTCAGACGCACCTCGGGGATGAGGTGCTTGCGGTCGAGGGGTCGCATTTCTTCGAGTACGAATCGGGGGGGGCGGCCGCGATCAGCGGTCTTCTGATCCGGCTGCTGCCGGGCGATCGCGGTGTGATCGGGGCCGATCAGATCGAAGGCCATCTCCGTCCCGCCGATCCCCATCACGCCCCGGTCACTCTGGTGGGAATCGAGCAGACGCACAACCGCGCCGGCGGCGCCGTCTTTCCCTTACCCGATCTCCAAGACATCCGGCGATTGACCTTGAAGCGGGAACTGGCCTTCCATATGGATGGGGCCCGGATCTTCAATGCATCGGTGGCGGCGGATGTGCCGGTGCGTGAGTATGCCGCGACATGCGATACGGTATCGTTCTGCTTCTCGAAGGGGTTGGGGGCTCCGGTCGGGTCGGTGCTCGCGGGCGGCCGAGAGGTGATCGATCGAGCGCGACGGTTCCGCAAAATGCTCGGGGGGGGGATGCGGCAGGCGGGAATCATTGCCGCCGGGGCGCTCTATGCCCTCGAGCACCACGTCGAGCGCCTTCAGCAAGATCATCGCCGCGCGTCGGACCTGGCCAACGGCATTCGGGAGCTCTCCGGCTTCAGGGTCGCCAACGACCCGCCCGACACCAACATCGTTCTCATCGACGTCGAGGAGGGCCGGCCCGATGCACCAGCCGTCTGCGCGGCGCTGGCGAGTGAGGGGCTGCGATGCCTGGCGATCGCTTCGCGGCGGATCCGGTTGGTCACCCATCTCGACGTGGACGATCTGGGAATCGAGTGGGCGCTTCGTGCATTCCGAGCCGTTGCCGGCTGACGACGGTCAAGCCGGTCGGCGTTCGTCGGCCGGATGATCCAGGATTCGAGAAAACCACTTGGTGAGGATGCTGTCCAGTTCCTCGGCGCGCACCGGCTTGGGGATGTAGTCGTCCATCCCCGCTTCCAGACAGGCGTCACGGTCACCTTTCATGGCGCTCGCGGTCATGGCCACAATCGGGAGATCGTTCCACCGCACCTCGGCGCGGATCGCGCGCGCCGCTTCCAGACCGTCCATGACGGGCATCTGCATGTCCATCAGAATCAGATCAAATGCACCGCGCCCCAGGACATCAAGAGCCTCCCGACCGTTCGATACCGCCTCGGCCCGATAGCCGAGTTTGGAGAGGATCGACAGCGCCACCTTCTGATTGACGAGGTTGTCCTCGACCAGAAGGATGCGGAGCCGCTTCTTCCGACTCTCGGCCAAAGTGTAGCGCGTTACCAAGCCGTCCTCCTCCTTGATAGCGGGGGCGAGGATGGCGTTCAGGCATTCATTCAGATCATCCGGGCAGATGGGACGGGGGAGGTAGGCGGAGAAGCCGATGCGCCGCACCTCGGCGGCATCGCCCCGGCGGCCGGTCGAGGTGATCATGACCAGGCGGGTGTCGGCCAGGAGCGGTTCGGACTTGATCTTCCGCCCCAGGTGGCCTCCGGTGCTCCGCAATAGCTGTTTCTCGATGAAAGCGACCCGATAGGGGTTCTGGCTTGCCGCTTCCCTGAGCTCCGAGAACGCCTCTTCCTCGGTGGCGACCTGGCTCACGCGACACCCGAAGCTCTCCAGTTGCCCGGCCAACTCGGTTCGGTTGCTGACTGAAGGGTCGACGACCAGGATGCGCACGCCGCTCGGATCGGTCCGCTTCCAGGCGATCGGCTCTTCCCGCACCAGCTGTTTGGGCAGGACCGCGGTGAACCAGAACGACGAACCCCGACCGATCTGGCTGGTGACCCCGATCTGTCCGCCCATCATCTCGGCCAGTTGTTTGGAGATGGCCAAGCCGAGGCCGGTGCCGCCGAATCGCCGCGTGGTCGACGCATCGAGCTGCGTGAACTTGCTGAACAGCACATCCCGCCGGCTGTCGGGAATGCCGATGCCGGTGTCCACGACCGTGAATCGTATCGTGGCCTGATCATCGGTTTCCTGGTCCAGCGTAGCGGTGATTTGAACGCCACCTTTCTCGGTGAACTTGATCGCATTGGTGGAGAGATTGAGGAGGATCTGGCGAAGGCGCCCCGGATCACCCCGCAGGCGGGAGGGAACCTCGGCATCGGTGGAGCACACCAGCTGCAGCCCCTTCTCCTCGGCTCTCTGTCGCAGGATCACGCCCACGTCCTGGATCGTCGTTCGCAGATCGAAGTCGATCTCCTCCAGGTCGAGCTTACCCGCCTCGATCTTGGAGAAGTCGAGGATGTCGTTGATCAATCCCAGCAGAGACTGCGCGCAGGTGCTGACCGTTTCGGCGAAGGCGTACTGTTGCCCTTCCAAGCCGCTGTCGAGCAGAAGGTCGGTCATTCCGATGATGCCGTTCATGGGGGTGCGGATTTCGTGGCTCATGTTGGCGAGGAATTCGCTCTTCGCCTTGTCGGCGGCCTCGGCCGCCTCCTTGGCCTCCTGCAGTTCCGCCTCTGTCCGCTTCCGCTCCTGGATCTCGGCGTGGAGATCCTTGGTGCGCTCGGCGACCTGCATCTCGAGGTCGGCGGCGTAGTTCTTCACCACGGTACGCATCGTGTCCAGGGTGATCGACAAGATCCCGATCTCATCGTCACTGGCTGTGGGGATCGGGTAGCTGTAGTCCCCGCTGGCGATGCGTTCGGCCCCCTCGGTGAGCTCCTGGATCGGGCGGGCGATGGTGTCGGCCATGCGGGTTGCGGCGAAGATGCCGAGGGCGATGGCCAGGGTCGCCCCCAGGAGCAGCGTGATCAGGAGCATGAGGAGGGAACGCTGATGTTCTCGGTCCGCCATCTCCAGACGATGATCCATGGACCCGGTGTCGAGTCCGTAGCGGACCGTGCCCGCGTGGCTCCCTTCGTGGTAGACGCGGGCGGCGAACTCGACCACGCGCTGACCGTCCTTGAGTGTCTCGCGGAAATCGGTCCCTTCGATCTGATGCGCCCATTGGCTGGTCGCGTCGGTCAGCGGTTCGGGGGAGTTGGCCGGACCGATCGCATCCGGGTTTCCGCTGGTGACGTATGTCCACGGACGCAGTTCGGCGTCCATGAAGATCGCATAGGAGATGTCGGGATCCTCCTGCAGCGAGGAGGCGAGCAGTTCGCGTATGGAGTCATACGCGTGGCTGCCGGCGAGTTCTTGCAGGGCAATGGCATCCTTGTCGACGTTGCGCAGGCCGCGCTGGATGAACTCCTGGCGGGTCTGGTGCCGCAACGCGCGGAGCTCCTTCTCGCCCGACACGACGCCCAGGATACCGAAGAGCACGAACACCAGGGCGAAGACCAGCCCCAGGATCCCCGTCGTGCGGAGGATCAGCTTGCGCCGAATGCTGTTTCGCGCGATGAGGGCTCGGTTGATTCTTCGTCTGTCCATAAAACCCGTGCGGTGCTTTCCTCTCCCCCCGGGAGGGCGCAATCCGGCTTTCCCCCCCTACGTGCCCGGGCGGTGCTCTACGGAACCTATCGGCCCGGAAGGGCGGGAACCTTGAGGGAATCGGCCCTAAGGTCTTGAACGGAGCGTAGATAGGTGATGCATGACGGAGCGCCCAGACCGGGGAGGAGGGTTGCTGGATGCGACCTTGAGCGAGCCGGAACGTAACTTGATTTATATCAATAAGATAGCCGGTTGTCCGGATTGTGGATTGTTTACACATGGTGTGTAATTAATCACGGATATGATCCGGGATCGCGGGCCGTTCCTGGGGCAAACCGAAAGCTCTTCCTATCGTTACCGGATCCGCGTCAGCTCTCGTGTCCAGATCCGGTCCCCCACCGCGAGCCGGGCGAAGTAACGCCCCGTGGTGGCTGGCTCGGACCACGGCACCACGTGACGCCCGGCGCTGATCAGACCCTCGCAGAGGGATGCGACCCGCCGGCCGCTGGGGTCGACAATGTTGAGCCGGACACGGGCGGGCTCGCGTAGCTCGAAGGCGAGGACGGCGCCGGCGCGACTTGGGTTAGGCCGGATCTGGAAGTCGAGGCGCACGTCGACATCGACCGATTGCGGGACGTCGAGCCCGGTGGCATAGGAGCCGGTGCTCGTGGCCAGCAAGAGGCGGGGAGATTCGCCGCCCTGATAGGCAAGGTCGCGGGGCGAGCCGGCGTCGCTCAATCCATGGTTGAAGCGCAGGAAGGTCGCGCCCTGATCGGCGGAACGCATCACCTGGTCGTTTCCCGCCTGCGAGATGTAGAGCACCTGATCGTCGTAAGGGTTGCAGACCACGTCGTACACCTGAACGCCGGCATAGCCGGTACCGGCCCAGGTCTGACCACCGTCGGATGTGACGTACAAGCCCCCATTCCCGGTCCCATAGTCCTGATCCGCCAGATAGAACGTCTTGATCGCGGACGGGGATACGCACAGGTTGGCTGCCTGGACGCCCACCGGAAGGCCGGTCGATGATGGGTCCCAGCGGGCCCCACCGTCGGTTGACCGGAGCACGCCACCATCCTGGAACTCCCCCAGGTCGGTGAAGGAGGCGATGATCAGCTGATCGGTGCCGTCCTCGATGATCTCGATATCGGTGACGCTCTCCCCGTCGACGTCGCCTTCATAGGTCTTGCTCCATGCTCCTCCGCCGTCGAGCGTGAGCCAGACGGTTGCCTCGAAGTCCGCGACCCCGAAGTCCGATCCCCCAGCCACGATCAGGTGCGGATCATTCGCACTGAAGCGCATGCAGACGAGCTGGGATTCGAACTGCGTGCCCTGATCGGGGCCGATGCCGGTCCACGTGCCATCGGGATTGCGCCGGTAGAGCCCTTCGGGGGCGATCGTCGAGGGGCCGTCGGAGATGACGTACAGGGTCCCGTCGGGGGCGAACTGGACATCGCTGTAGCGGGTGGGGGGGAGCGGCTCCAGCGTCCAGGATGTGCCGCCGTCGAGCGTCGTGTAGACGCCGCCGTCGTTTTGACCCTGGAACGCGATCGCCATCTCCGCCGGGTCGGCCGCATTGGCTTCGATGGCGTAGAGGCTGAGTGCGCCGATGCCCGTGGCCGAGATGACGAACTCCTCTCCGCCGTCGATGCTCTTCAGCACCGCCAGCGAGCTTGCGCCCAGAAAGACCACGTCGGAGCTGTAGGGTTCGAAGCGTACCGAATTGAGGGAGGCCGACCCGGTGCCACCGACACTGAAGTCCCAGTTCAGCCCACCGTCGGTGGTGCGGAAAACACCGGCACCCGCGCTGGCGGCCAAGATCGTCTTGGGATCGTTGGGATCGATGTCGAGATCGTGGATCACGAGAAGCGGCCAGGTATCGTCGTGGAGAGCCACCCAGGTTGCGCCGTAGTCGCTCGTGGCATAGACGCCCACGTCCTGGGAGCCGAAGAGCTGACCGCCGCCGACGAGCGCCCGGGCGCCATCATGTTCCATGTCGTTCATGGGATGGGGGGGAAGTCCGGCCGTGCGATCCGTCCAGGTCGCGCCTCCGTCCCGCGAGACCCAGACCTCGCCGCCGCCGAAGGAGCCGCCGAAGCAGGCATAGACGTTGCGAGCATCCTGGGGGTCGAGCGCGATACCGCGGCAGGTCATCGGATCATGGGGCGGGGTCAGGTCCTCCCAGGTGCCCCCGCCATCGGTCGAGCGCATGACGTTGACCGGCTGGCTGCCCATGGCGTCCGCGATCCCGATCCAGATGGTGTTGGGATTGCTTGGATCGAGGGCGACCTCGTAGACCGCATCACTGGTCCCGATCCCCAGCGCGAGCTGCGTCCAGCTGGCGCCGCCATCGATGCTCTTCCAGGCGCTCTCGATCGTACCGATGTAGACGGTGCCGTCGCCCGCGTACTCCACATCATGGACGCTGATGCCATCGAGGGCGGGCACCTTCGACCAGGTGACGCCCGCATCGGTGGAGCGGTAGAGGGCGCCGGCGCCCCCGCCGGCCGGGGCCAAACCGGCCAGGACCAACATGGGGTCGACCGGGGAGACCGCGACCGCCTCCATGTCGCCTCCGAACGGTCCCAGCGCCTCCCAATCATCTTGGTCCCGCATCTCACCTCCCGGCGGCGTGACCTCGACGAAGGGGGTGGGAGCTTCGGAATGCCGGCCATGGGTGTCGGTGTCGAATCCGGTTCCGTGAGCAGAGGTGCCCGTTGCGAGAGACAACAGCGCGATCGAGGCCAAGACAGCTCTCATTCTTCGTCCTCCTGCCAGGGGTGCCGTTCGGGTGCTTGCGGAGCGCAAAGGTGAGTATACCGTGGAGGGGGGTGAACGTGCTATCATCCTATACAGTTGGTGGTTTGGCGCTTACGGATGACGACATCGATCAGGAGGACTCGGGAATGCGATGGGCTCAGACTCCCCGGATGGGAACCCTTCTCGCGGCGCTCGCGGGATGGATGGTGCTCGTGGCTCCATGGGCAATGGCCGCCGAGCCGACGGCGGTCCGGATCTCTGGGCTCGATGCTGAGGAGATGCGGCAGCTGGAGTCGAGGGGATGGGACATCGCGCGCGTGGGTGAACGGACGGTCGAGTTGATCGCGCGTCCCGGCGATCTCGATCGGCTCCGGGAGCTGGGCTACACCTGGGAGGCGGTCGAGCGCGATCTGATCAGCGGCGCTCGGGCCGGATCCCGCGAGGGCAACCTCGATCCGCAGTATCACACCTACCAGGAGATGTGGGACGAGCTGCTCGCGCTCGAGAGCCAGTATCCGAGCATCTGCCGCTTCTACGACATCGGGGATGCGGAGAGCCGCCACTGGACATGGGTCAACTACGACAAGGAATACGACATCTTTGCGGTCCGCATTTCCGATCACCCCGGGATCGATGAGCCCGAACCCTGCATCATCTACGACGGGCGGCATCACGCCCGCGAGCCGGTGGCGACCGAGATCACCCTCGCGGTGGCCAACTACTTCTGCCAGAACTACGGGATCGATCCGGAGATCACGCAGCTGGTCAATGCCAGCGAGATCTGGTGCGTGCCGATGGTCAATCCCGACGGCCACCAGTGGGTCGAGGACGTCGATATCTGGTGGCGCAAGACGCTCTGGGACTATGATCAGGACCACATGGTCGAGGATTACGAGGGGATCGACCCGAACCGGAACTACGACTGGCATTGGGCGTCGGGGAGCTGGAATAGCGAGACCTACGGCGGCCCCACGCCGTGGAGCGCGCGCGGGGTGGCCGCCATGCGCGACCTGCACAACCTTCACCGCACCGCGATCAACCCCTCCTATCACAGCTACGGCGAGGTGCTCCTCTACCCATTTGGATACGGCGTTCTGGCGGAGCCGGCGACCATCGACATCGCCGTCGAATGCGCCAGCCGCATGGGCTATTCGGCATCGCAATCGACCACCGCCAGCGGATCCTCCAAGGACTGGGTCTACGGGTCGATCGGGGGCACCTCGTTCACGGTGGAGACGGCAACGTCCTTCATCCCCAGCGGATCGACCATGGAGCAGGTCGTCGCGCAGATCCTGCCCGGCAGCATCTGGCTGACGAACCGGCTCTGGGGCGCATCGATCCAGGGGGCCGTGCGTGATTCGGTGGCGGGGATTCCCCTGGAAGCGACGATCCACATCCCCGAGATCCATGATGTCTACGGAAACGGCGAGCTCTGGGACATGACGACCGAGGCGAGCACGGGCTACTTCTGCCGGATGCGCCCGGAGACGGTCGAGAGCATCACGCTCCAGGTGAGCGCCGAGGGTTACTACGATAAGTCCTTGGTGGTTTCGACCGGAGGGGCGAGCGCAACCGTGGTCGAGATCGAGCTTGCGCCCCTGTCGCTCGACAACGGGATCCTGACCGGGGCGGTCACCAACGAGACCGCGGGGGGAGCTGCAATCGTGGGCGCGGTCGTCGAGGTCGTGGGTGGACCCACGTTCTCGACCGGCGCGGACGGATCCTACACCGGCTACGTGGCGCCGGGCAGCTACACGGTGATTGCCTCCCATCCCAGCTTCGAGCCCGACTCGGTCGAGAACGTTCGGATCATCGTTCAGGAGACGACCCGCGTCGACTTCGCCCTGATCGACAACGCGGCGCCCGAAGTGAGCGGGACCAGCGTTCTGGCCAATACCGCCGACGATGTCGGTCCCTACCCGGTCGAGACGCACATCACGGACGAGAGCGGCCTGGACGAGGCGGTGCTGCGGTATCGCGCCGGCGCCGGGGACTACCAGGACGTGACGTTGGCCGAGCAGGGGGGCGAGGTCTTCGCCGCCGACATTCCCGGCCAGCCCTACACCACGGTCGTGCAGTACTACATCTACGCCCGCGATCGGGGGGGGAACGTCGCCACCGATCCCCCGGGTGCGCCGGCGGAGGTCTACAGCTTCATCGTGGCGCCGCAGGTGGTCATTCTGGAGGACGACATCGAGGCGGACGTCTCCGATTGGAGCCACTACGTCGTGACCGGGGGGTTTGCGGACCAGTGGCACCTCTCGACGCAGCGCAACCATACCTCGGGGGGGAGCCAGAGCTGGAAGTGCGGCGATACGGGCGCCGGCGACTACGCCAATCTTCTCGATGCCGGACTGGAGACACCCGCGTTCACGCTGGCCGACGATGCCCGCGTCACCCTCTGGCATTGGATCGAGGCCGAGGTCAGCTCTTCCTATCCGGGCAACGCCTACGATGGGGGGCTGGTCGAGCTGTCGATCGACGAGGGGCCCTGGGAGCAGATCACCCCCGTGGATGGCTACTCCCACATCGTTCGGGCCGGGGGCACTCCGGGGCCCTTCCCAGTGGGGACGCCCATCTTCTCGGGGTCCCACGATTGGGAAGAGGTCGAGTTCGACCTGTCGGGCTACACCGGCACGGCGCGTCTCCGCTTTCGCTTCGGGAGCGACGGAGCGAGCGGTGGTGAAGGATGGTTCATCGATGACCTCCAGGTGACCGGGCTCGATCTGCTGGCGGGGGTCGAGGCGCCGCCCGCCCCACCGGCCGCCTCTCTCCGGTGCACGTATCTGGCCTGCTCGCCCACGCCCATCAGGGGAGGAGAGGGGGCGACCGTCCGCTACCGGCTCAGTCGTCCGGCGGAGGTCCATCTGCAGGTCTTCGATGCCGGCGGCCGCCTGGTGCGCGAGCTGCGCTCGGCGGAAGCCGCGGCGCGCGCGGCTTTCCGGTGGGACGGTCGCGATCAGGCCGGATCACGTTTGGGGTCGGGGATCTATCTGCTCCGGCTGAACGCGGGGGATCGTCAGCTCGCCTCCCGCAAGACGATGTTGGTCGCTCGCTAGACGGGAAGCGTTCCCACCAGCAGCGGGGTTCCTTCCCGGCTCGGCCTGACCTCGTCGGGCCGCAGCTCGGCCGTGAACCCGGCACGCCCCAGCTCATCCAGCCAGATCTGCCGGGAGAAGAGGCCGAGCGTGTGGTGGTCGCGCTCGACCCTCACCTTTCCGCCTTCCCGGATCAGGAAGAACATGAGCGATTCGGTCGTCGTATCGGATGGGTCGGGATCGTAATCGTATTCGAAGTAGGTGAGTTGGATGCCGTCTGCCTCCCGCGTGGTGTGGTAGATGTGCGGGTCGACGAAGTTCTCGCGGAAGAAGTCGGGCGCCAGGATCAACACGCCGCCGGGCCGGAGGTGCGCGGCGGCGTTGGTGAACGCGGCATGCAGGTCATCGGTGGTCAACATGTAGCCGATCGCGTCATGGATGAGGACCGCCCGAAAACGGCGATCCACGCGAAGGGTGCGCATGTCACCCACGTGATGCTCGACGCTCGGGTTGAGGCGTCGCGACAGCGCAAGCATCTCCTCCGAGATGTCGGCGGCGGTTGCCTGGAAGTCGGCGGTCAGGTGGGAGAGATGATGTCCTCCCCCGACGCCCAGCGCCAAGATCTCGTGGCGGCCGTCTCCGAGTTTCTCCCGCAAGATGTTCCGCCAGCTCACCGCTTCCTCGGCGTAGTCCTCCGGCGGGCTGAGAAGCGGCCACAGGTGGGCGAGATCGCCATACATTCGCGGCTTGTGATGATCGGGTGAATTCATGGTGCGGAGTATAGGTGCGCCTTCGCAAGGTGTCATGGGTGGAATATTGACCCGTCGCGCCTGTTGGTGCAGGATTCGGAGACCTCGATCGTTATCCTATGCTCAGTATCCATCGGGACCCGGGTGCCAGGGAGGGAGCTATGGCAGGGCGGGAG
>Ga0180432_10009857_pt1 | contig 11559 bp, 9 predicted proteins | sample SS_ome_10_FD_132414 | JGI IMG/M metagenome (GOLD analysis project Ga0180432, IMG submission 132414) | Hypersaline lake sediment archaeal communities from the Salton Sea, California, USA - SS_1_MS_2 metaG | ecosystem: Environmental > Aquatic > Non-marine Saline and Alkaline > Hypersaline >... | reverse complement strand
TGAACAGATCCAGACCCGCTCTGCGGGGCTGCATGCCGGTGGTGCCGACCGCTACGAGGCTTCCGTACTCACCAGAGACGGGCGAGAGATACCGGTACTGGTCAGCGCCTGTGGACTCTTCCTGGGAGAGACCTCGACAGGCACACTGGTGGCCATTGCCGATATCACAGTACAGAAACAGGCCGAGGAGGCACTGAGGGAGAGCGAAAGAAGGTATCGCCTGCTGGTTGACAGTGCTCCGCTCTGTGTCCTCTCAATCGATCTGCAGGGCAATATCGTGACCGTGAACCGTTCGCACCTTCCTGTCCCCGGAAATCCGTCAGCAGCAGATCTGCCCCGGTTCAACGTCTTGACCTCCCCGGCCTTCAGGGAGACGGGCATCACGGACGAGATTCGGCGCTGTCTGGACTCAGGCAAGTCTACCGTGTCCGACCACTCGTTCCTGACTGACCAGGGCCACAAGTCACACCTGAGACTGCACCTGTCGGCCATGCGCGTGCCCGAAGGCGACATCACGGGCGTCCTGGCCATGGTGGAAGACACCACCGACAGAATCCATCTGGAAGAACGCATACGTCAGCGAGACCGAATAACAGCGCTAGGGCGTCTGGCTGGTGGTGTGGCCCACGATTTCAACAACATTCTGACTGGGATCATACTTTCTGCTGAGACACTCAAAGGCAACCCTTCCCTTGAAGCGAGTATGCTACCCGGCCTCCAGACTATTCTGAGCGAAGCTGAGCGAGCCGGGACTTTGGTGAGACAGATTCTGGATTTCAGCCACCGCTCCTTCTTCGAGCCACAGCACATCGATCTCACACCGGTCGTTCAACAGTCCTTTGAACTTCTTCGGAGAACCCTACCGGAAAGCATCGACCTTCTTCTGGAGGTACAACCGGGTCAGTACGTAGTCAACGCCGACCGATCTCGGATCCACCAGGTTCTCACGAACTTGGCTCTCAACGCTCATGCCGCCATGCCATCAGGGGGCGAGCTGCGGATTGCCCTGTCCACAGTGACTGTGAGACTCGGCTGCAAGCCCCCGGTGGAAGACATGCGCCCGGGAGATTGGGTGTGCGTTTCGGTTTCGGACACAGGAGTCGGAATGTCCCCCGAGGTGACATCGCATCTCTTCGAGCCCTTCTTCACCACTCGTCCGGTCGGCGAAGGTTCCGGCATGGGGTTGGCTCAGGTCCACGGCATAGTCACCCAGCACAGCGGCCATATCAGCTACGAGACTGAGCCAGACAAGGGAACGGTCTTTCGGATCTACCTGCCAGCACAGGACATCGTCATAGAGGAAAACGTTCAGGAGAAGACAGTCATCGAAGACCGGCCGACGATGCAGGCGACAATCCTCGTGGTCGAGGATGAACCTACGGTCCGGCGTTTGGGCCGTAGGGTTGTCGAAGCACTGGGCTACCGAGTCCTGACCGCAGACAACGGCCAGCAAGCACTGGAGATCTATCGATCTGCAGAGAGCGTCGACCTGGTCGTGACCGACATGGTCATGCCGGGGTTGGGTGGCAGAGGCCTGATGCGCGAACTGAGAAGACTCGACCCGGCCCTGAAGGGCCTGATCCTCACGGGCTATGCGCTCCAAGAGGACCTGCAGGAACTGAACCAAGAAGGCATCGTGGATGTTGTGCACAAGCCATTCAGCAGAGACCGTCTCGCACACGCCATCCAGAACGCTCTTCTCCCAGCGTGAACGGCGAGTCACCGCCGGCATGGAGAGTGGTAGCAAGCGGTGAACCTTGCACCTGCATCGTGAACGGCCGGCGATGGCTGGCCCGGCACATCACACGAATGCAGGAACTCAGTAGTCTACCAGCCGGCACACGCACCGATGCCATCTCTCGTCTCGCGCAACCCAACACACAGAAACCCGTCCCAGACAATCTGAGCTCCGCAATCCGGCGGGCGGAAGGACGCCGATCACATCGGGGATCGCGACAAGGCTTCAGGCCCATCCTCCCACGCGCGGCCCTTCGCCTGCCTGGCCAAGGCTGGTTGAGTGACCCTTATCTCGAGCAAGCAGGCTTCCTCGACCAAGTGAGTAGACGTTCGATAGCTTTCGTGCCTCGGGCGGATCACCCTCCGGGCAAGCCAGCCTCGCGGCAACAGTACTACCACTCGACAGTTGGCGGCGCTCCCTGGCTCAGTGGACGCATCGGCTCCCAACGCAGGAGCCTCCACCCTCTGACCAGGACAGGCTGCAGGCCGGGAGCCCGCTCCACGGACGCACCCCCATGCGCCCTGTTGTGGATCCAACACGAGCCGCACCTGCGCCATCTCCTCAACATGACAATCAGGACGCCCATCGAGTGAACAGCCGGCGGCGAATTGCTGACCCCGGGCGGACATGCTATAATGACCGGCGCTTCTCCCTGCTCAGAGGTCCGGCGGGAACCCATCGGTCAGCGATTCCGCGGAGCACTTGGGTACAATGTGGCGAGTCGCCGGGAGCCTGATCGAGCACAGGAATCACCCGATGACCAAGAGCTCTTCGCGCGAAGTAGATGCCGGGTGGGTACGCTGCCCTCGACGGCTCTTCGCGACATCTTGGTCCGCCAGCCGGCAGCTTGCCCGAGGCGTCACGGCCGTAGATCACACACAGCCCGGCGACACGCCAGGCAAAGACCAAGCCTGGGCACGCGTCATCGCCCTCAGGCGACCGCTTCGGATGACGATCAGAGGTGAGGCACACGGGATGCCAGACGACACCCAACCAGGAACCGAGGTCCAGCATCGATCATGCACGAACCGTTGGCAGCAAGGAGCCAGTCCATGGCGGTGATCACGCTCATGCTACTCATCTGCTCCCTCATCGCGGGCTGTTCGCCGCCGGTCGCCCCGATCACGCTCGCCCCTACTCTCACGCCATCGCCACTCATGAGCAAGCCCGTGCCCCCCACACCCCAGGCAACACGCACCCAGGCGATACCCCCCACTCCGTCTGTCAGCCCCTCTCCTTTCCCCAGCCCCACGCCGAGAACGTACGTCGTCAGGAAAGGAGACGTGCTCGGAAGGATCGCCCGTGATTGCGGCGTAGCACTGGAGGCGCTCGCTGAGGCAAACGACATTGAGAATCCGAACGAGCTTTCGGTAGGCCAGGTACTCCTCGTTCCGGTACCCACTGCCACGGTTGGATCGCCCGGTCGCCCCGACGCCACGGCGAGGCCCAGCCCGACCAGCCGGCCGGCGGCATCTCCAACTCCCGCCGACAAAGTAGTCTACATCACCGGGACGGACGGCGAATACCATCGAGAGGGCTGTACGAGACTGGAGGGACAGGGACTCCCCATCACCTGTCAAGAAGCTCTGCAGCTAGGCTATCGCCCTTGTCGGCTCTGCAATCCACGCTGCAGATAGTCTCGAGAGCATAGGGATCCGGCTGATCGTCCCTGGGTGCCAGGAGGACACCTACTTCAGGGTGAACGTCTCGATCATTGGCTGGAATACTGCCGCGTAGCTAGCGGCCCACTCACCCTCTGGGGCCTTGAAGTAGAGGCCCAGATTGAGATCTCCGTGCACGACTGCCCCAAGCCAGATCTTCATCACTGCATCGGGCTGATCAGACACACGGGCGGTCATTGTGCCAACGATCTTGGTGGCGGGCTGACCACTCAGTTGGGCCGCCTCGGAAGGGTTCCAGGAGAACTCGATCGAGGTTGCCTCGCTGCTTCCCGGCAGCAGACTGGCGATATGGGTGCGCCACAGCACCAGGAGGGAGGTAGAATCACTGCGTTGTGGCCCAATGATCAGTACCCCTCCCTCGCCGACACCGAGACCCGAAGATCCGGCAGGCCCGATGGCGTGGCGATCCACGGGACCCAGGGGCTCCACAGTGATCGTGTCGGGCGTTATTGCCCAACTGCTAGGATGGTGTAGAGAGAAGTCTCCCGTGTGGATGTTGTAGATCGTCCAGCCGGCCAAGGGGGTCGTGGTGGGGAAAGGCTGATCAGTAGCCGTAGCGGTGGCGGTAGCACCGGTGGCCGTCGCGCTCGCGGTGGCAGTGGCGCTGGCCGTGGCAGTGGGCAATTGTGGCGTCAGAACAGCAGGCGGGGTGAAATCCGGTGGCCGCGAAACCGGGATCGCCAGTTCCTGGCCAACGTATATGCGATAGGGCCACGAGAGGCCGTTAGCACTGGCAAGACTCCTCCAGTCCAGCCCCAGGCCCTGAGCCACTGAGTAGAGGCTATCACCCGCCTTCACCGTGTAAAGCGTCACACTCACCCAATCATCTTGCGGCGGAATCGTAAGCGTCTGCCCCGCCAGAATATCATACGGGTACGCCAGACCGTTCGCGGCACCCAGTGTCTCCGTCCGCACGCCGAACCGCAAGGCCAGCCGGTAGAGCGTGTCCCCACGCTGGACCACGTAACTGGTCGGGCGAAGCGCCACAGCAGGCGTCGCAGTCGCAGTGGGCGTCGCTGCCACCGGAGGAGAACTCGTCGCAGTTGGAGTACTCGTCGACGTCACGGTATAGAACACCGTAGGTGAAGCGGTCGCCGCAAACTCGGGTGTTGGAGTGGCCGTGTGCGCAGCCGCCACGGCTTCCGCAGTCGCCGTATACTGAGCCAGCTTGGTCTGCTGCCTGAACAACACGGCGGTCTTGGTTGCGGCCCGCGCCAACTGAGTAGGCCCTGTGGTTGCGTCCACGCCCACTCCCGACTGCCCCGCTGTTGTCACGGTAGCCAAGGGAGCGCTCGTCTTCGCGATCGACGCGGAGGGCGAAGGCTTGGCCTTCTGCGGCCCGCCCAGGCTCAGCCTCCCACACCCGGACAGCGCTAGCAGCACTGCACAAGCTATCGGCATCACCAGCGGTCTTCTCATGATTGCCTCCGGCCAGGAAATCTACCTACCACTCCCGGCATTATAGCATCTCCCTCGCGGACCTGGCAAGTGCACTTGGGCACCAGCCCACGGCTAAGGCGGCCGCTGCCGGGGTCATCCGAAGGCCGGACTACCCACAGCAGCCGACATGATCAGCAACTGCAACGCAATCAGCGGCTGAACGCGCCGGGCGTAGATTCCGTCTTCCCTCTGCTCCGGCCGGAGAGGCAATTGAGCCATCAGAAGCAGCAGCACAGCTCCTCCGGCCGCTGGAGCGTGGCCTGCGATCAGAAGAAGAACCCCCACCAGTTGGAAACCGTGACTCAGCTTCAACCGACGGCCACACGCCCCGTGCCGGCTCGAGAGAAGCGCCCACCAAGTTCCTGCGATGGCCGCACTCAACGCCCAGGATAGAACATCAACTGGCCCGACCACACTGCACCCAAGTAGCCACCCTGCCGCGACCTGGGAGCCAAAGAACAGCCACTCTTGGCCCCCCGAGCGTGATTGCACCACGATGCCCAACCACAGCCCCCAAACGATGCTGCCAGACATCAGCACGAGAGACCACCCACTCATAGACGCCGCGAGTGCCAACGCCACTGCGGCCACCACAACGAGGCCAGCAGAGTACTGGTTCACCGGCGGCCGAAACCGTACCTTCCACCGACAGCGAGCGTCCCCGATAGCTCGCATCAACCGGTCGGACCCAGAATCCGGTCTGCCGTACGGCAACCGAATCCCTCCGCCAGGACTGGTACGGCCCGAGTCACCGATGCGGCTCTTGAGGGTGCTCCCCAAACTGAGAGCCAGGGCTCCGATCGCACCGATAACCGGTCCCGATAGCAGCGCCCCGATCAGTGCCAGCGCGATAGTCTTCCACCCGAACGCGCTCCACTCGCCAGCAGCAACAACGCCGCAGAGCACCGCCCACATGGGAACGCCCCACAATGCCGTACCTGGAGCACCCGGATCCACAGAAGCCCAGTCGGCTATCCGGAATGCTCGGTCTTCGCTGTCCGTGCACATCGACGCTTCCAGCCTCCTCACACCGTACCGATCAGACTCAGGACCAGGCCGGACCTGGACCGCGGATAGCCGCGCAGACTGGACACTGCCGCCGACTACCACAACCCGCGACCGCCCGGTACAACAGAATGCCCACTCGCAGGGCTCTCTCGATTGCCATAGGCCGGTCCGACCACCGAGACGACCTACCACCCCTCGTCGGCACCTGACGCTCTCGCCACAGGCAAGTAAACAACGTCCCTCTCATAGCGAAAAACACCAGGTGCACCTGGTGCTTTCACGACGATCACTGTGGACGTAGGAGCCCGCACAAAACGGGACGCAAGCAACCTGCGTGGCGCGGGAGAATTGCATCCCGCGCCTACACTTTGACGCTCACCTCTCTCTACTCTTCGGATACCGAGTCCATGTCAGCGTCCGGTGGCTCTTCGCCAGTAGCCGTCGAGTCTACTACGTCTCCCGAGTCCATGTCAGCGTCCGGTGGCTCTTCGCCAGTAGCCGTCGAGTCTACTACGTCTCCCGACTCCTCCTCAGCGTTCCCACCGTTCTCGGGTTCTTCGTCGACCCCCTGCTCCGAAGGCTCGTCCGCCTGCACTTCCAGCTCAGCGACAGACTGGGTCTCTGCAGCCGAATCCTCAACCGTCTGCTCTTCGTCGCTTGACTCCTCCGGCTCAGGCTCCCCCGTAAGGCCGGTCTCATCTGCTGTCTCGGTCTCCTGCACGATAGCCTGATCCGCAGGGACTCGCTTCAGACTGAGCCCAATCCTCTGGCGCGCACTGTCGATGCTCACGACCTGCAACGCAAGCTTGTCGCCCTCCTGAACCACATCCCCCGGCTCGACGGCGTTATCCTCCACCAACTCCGATATGTGGATGAGTCCCTCAATCCCGGGCTCGAGTTCGGCGAACGCTCCGAACTTGACGACATTGGTGACGACGCCAGTCACTATCTCTCCTACGTGGTACTTCTCCTCAACTGTGCGCCAGGGGTCAGCCTGGAGTCGCTTCAAACTCAGAGCTATGCGCTGCCGCTCCCGGTCAGCTCTCAAGACCAGAACCTCTACCTCCTGGCCGATCTTCAGCACCTCACGGGGGTGCTTCACCCGGTTCCACGCCAGTTCGGAGATATGAATCAATCCGTCCGCCCCGCCGAGGTCAACGAAGGCGCCGAAGTCACACAAGTTGCTGACCACTCCTTGGCGAACTTCTCCCTCCTGGATATCCTCGAACAGCTTCTCGCGCTGCTGAGCCCGCCACTCGCGCTGAGCCGCCCTTTCAGACATGATGAGACGCCGTCGGTGCCGACTCACCTCGATCACCTTCAGAGGAAGATTCTGCCCCACCATCTGCTCGAGTCGCTCCAGATGAGACCCTCCTCCTACCCTACCGTTCAGATTCACGATCTGCGAAGCAGGAACGAATCCCTGCAGTCGCCCAAAGGGAACGATCAGACCCCCCTTGTTATACCCGTTGACCTCGCCCTCGAAAATCTCCTCCGACTCCATCAGCTTCTGGGCGTTCTCCCAATCCATGGCCTGGCGCGCCAGGTTGAGACTGACGATCGTGTCGCCGTCGCGTGTTTCCGGATGCATGATGTACACCCGGACCTCATCGCCTACCTTGATCTTGGCCACGACCTCAGGACCCAGTCTGTCGAGGTCACGACTCGGCACTATGCCGTCACGCTTCCCCCCGATGTCCACGATGATCGAATCCGGGTCAATGCGAACGACCGTACCCGAACGGATATCACCTCGACGTGGCTGATGGTAATCGTATGCCTCGCCCATCAGATCGGCCATCGACGATCGAGGCTGCTCTTCACCGAACTCCTCTTCCGGCATTGGGACCATATACGTCTTCCTCCACTATTATGACTATACATATTGTACGATAGGTGACGAGAGTTGTCAAGAATGAAGAGCGCACTTGCCATCTGAACACCGGGACGGCGCTATCTCTTCCTGCCCCCCGCTCCGAAGGCCTTAGCTGCCAAGGCCATTGATGTCGACCAGACGAAGCCATCCTTGACCGCCGCAAAGACAGCCTGGGGAGACACGTGGCTCAAAACCTCGCTCGCCACCACGAGCCTCGCCGAGTAGCTCACCGCCGCGATGGTCAGAGACAGACCCAGCACTCCGCGCCGCAGACGTTTCGGCATCAGTCCCGCCTTCCTGGCAAGCCAGAAGCCAATGCTCACCCCAATCGCCTCGCCCATGATGCCGAGCCCCTGAGCTTGCCACAACTCTACCGGCATAGGAGGAGCCGGCGGGACCACCACCGTCTCCCCTTCGCGCAGGGGAGGAGAACCGGCCGAGCGCCGGTTGGCGCGCAGCAGACTCCGCGTGGACAGACTGTAGCGCAGGGCCAGATTCTCCCAAGTATCCCCGGCCTGCACTGTGTAGCTCGTCGGCGGTTCTGACTCAGACCAGGTGAAGTATGTGGCAGCAGACACCGCCGCGACGATGAGAAGAGCTACCAGCCCATACACAGTGAGAAAGCCGCGAACCTTGCGAGACACGGAAACCTCCAGTGGCACATGCAGCAACCTGTGGTTCTGTAGCGGCCTGCCCGACCGGGGGGCATGCGTGAGTGTCGGTGGGCGGCAGGCCGCAAGACCAGGCGATCGCCACAGACCCTTTTGATCATGTTCAGTACGCACCATTATAGCGCAGTAGGAGCACACCCGGCAAGTGGTTCGGAGCCGGTGCGGAATGGTCATCGCCGGCCCCATCGACGAGATAGGGCGCGGCATCGACGCATTCGAGTGAGGCCAGATCATGGCTGGCATCGACCGACGCTACTATGGTATAATGAGTAGTAGGAAGGTTCTTGATTTGACCCGGCTATGGGGTACCCGAGAGACCCTTGTTGCAGCGGTCTCCAGTGGTGTTCATGAGAGAGGTGACAGCACTATGAAAGCCAAGAGACTATCGATCTGCGGACTCGGCTGTGTTCTTGCACTGATCATAGCCAGCCTGACAGTCACGGCCCTCTCATCGGCCGACCCCCCTGTTCCAGGAGCAGAGATGCCCCCGCTTCTGCCTGATCCGCAGCGGGCACCGAGACGCCCGGCCGAGTCGAAGGCAGGGCCTCCAGGCACGGGTTTTGTGCCGCCGGAGCTGGACCTGTCTCATCTGACCGGCCAGAGTGCACCCAAGCCATCCACACCGACGGTGTCCAGATTCGATTGGCGCAGCGCGGGCAAGGTCACGCCGGTCAAGGCTCAGGGCAACTGTGACTCATGCTATGCCTTCGCCGCCGTGGCTAACTTCGAATCCCGACTGCTGATCAACGGGGAGGGCCAGTACGATCTCTCGGAGAATAACGTCAAGGAGTGCAATTGGTACGACACGAGCTGTGGCGGAGGCAACTTCAAACAGGTTGTAGGTTTCCTCTCCAAGCAAGGGGCTGTGCTGGAGTCGTGCGACGGCTATGTGGCCAGCGACGTCGCCTGCAAGACGAGCTGCGCCTACCAGAAGACCCTGCTCGACTGGAGGATCATCTCCGCAGGCGAGAGCGTGGCGGCCACGAACGTACTGAAGAGCTACATACAGACCTACGGGCCCGTCTTCACCTCGCTCTATGTCGGAAAGGGCGACGCCTGGGGGACGGAGTTCCAGAACTACGACGGATCCTATGTCTTGAATCACGCGGGGCAGGAGACCCCCAACCATGCAGTTGTCATCGTAGGATGGGATGACAGTCTCGTCCAGCAAGCCGACGGTGGGGCCTGGATAGTCAAGAACAGTTGGGGCCCCAACTGGGGGGGGACGTGCGGCTACGGCGCAGAAGGAGGCTACTTCTACATCGCCTACGGGGCGGCCAGGATCGGTAGCAACGCCTCATTCATCTACAACTGGCAGGACTACGATCCCACCGGGGGCATCATGTACTTCGATGATGGGGGCTGGTCTGATGCCTACGGCTACACCGGCACAACGACTGCCTGGGGACTGTGCCGCTTCACCCCGGCCGGCAACGCCTTCGTTACCCGAGTGGAGTTCTGGACCACCGACGTCACCACCGACGTGGACATCAAGCTCTACGACAGCTTCAACAAGAGCACGTCTACTCCCAGCACACTCCTGCACAGCGCTCTAAACCGCTCCTTCGACGAGGCCGGGTACCACTCGGTGGTTGTCGATCCTCCCGTGCCGATTGCGACCGGTGATGACATCATCGCCGTCGTCAAGTTCACCAACCAGAGCAATAACTATCCTGTCGCAGCTGACTTCCGTGGAACTGCCGAGAGTGAGCGCACCTACCTGAGCAAGACCGGGACCAACGGTTCGTGGCTCGACCTCGGAGCCGGGTACGGGGCGGACGTTGCCATTCGCCTGCGAACATCAAGCGCCGCGGTCGGTCCCACACCCACTTGGGTGCCGGGCCCCCACCACGTGTACCTGCCCCTTGTGCTGAAGAACCTGTACCTTGGACCCTCAGCAGCACCGGTGCTCAGCCCCATTGGCGATGCCAACAACGACGGCACCTTCGACGTCGATTGGACCAGCGTGGTGGACGCCGCCAGCTACTACCTGGAGCAAGCCCGGGATTCCGGATTCGGCAGTCCCACCCAGGCCTATTACGGTCCCGCCACTTCCGTGACCCTCAGGGGCCGCGGTGCGGGCACCTACCACTACCGGGTACGAGGACAGAACCCCCTCGGCACGGGACCGTGGAGCAACACCAGATCCGTCGAGGTTGCTCCCCCGGTGGCAGAGCCAGGAAGCTGGGACGGAACCACTGTCACCGAGGGCTGCTCGGGCAATCCCAAGACACTCGACTTCGTGGTAGACACCGACGGCAGGACCATCGACGACGCGACAATCGTCACCTACTACACATGCAAGTCCGGCAAAGTCAGGTGGACGGTGACTTGGAACATCAGCTCCAGCGTCGACATCAATCCTGATGGAACCTTCTACTTCGACGACGACTTCGGGTGGGGTCTGGATCACCTGACCTGGCAGGGACGATTCACGTCCCTTCGGGCAGCCTCGGGCACGTACACTCTGGAGCACTGGAGCACGCAGTGCGGTGGCACCAAGACGAAGAGCGGCACATGGTCGGCCAACTATGTCGGTCCCGCCAGCTCGGGAGCGGGCGACCGACCGGCAAGCGTTCAGGCCGTCGTCGAGATCGACGGATCCGAATAGCGAGCCGCTCCCTCCGATCACGAGCCCAAGCAGAAGCTCTCCCCGGTCTACTGTTGGGGGAGAGCCTCTGCTTGGTACGGCCTTCCGATTCTCCCACTCTTCGCGCTTCTACGCCCAACAGGCTCTGCCGGAGAGGGAAACCGCCGGAGTGGGCCGTTCGCCGCATTCGTGAGGACCCACCGTTCAGAAGCAGATTTCGGCATCCAGTTCTACTTCTCAGAGCCTCCCCGCGGGATCCTACCTTCGGCTGTGTCCCGCCATCAGCCCACGGAGCTCAACGCCTTAGAAGAATGGGGATGTATACAGTCTCCTGCCCGTTCACCAAGCTGGGTGTCACAGTCGCGGTCGGAGCCAGAGTCGCGGCCAACGTTGCGGTTGCAGTGGGCATTCTCGTTTCTGTCTCTGTAGCCGTGGCTGTCGGCGTCAAGGTTACGGTAGGAGTGACACTCACGGTCGGAGTGGGCGTATCAGGCAGGATGCACGGCGAGATCGAACTGGGTACGTAGGATGGGTCGCTGGTGATGACGATGCAG
>Ga0180432_10009856_pt1 | contig 11559 bp, 5 predicted proteins | sample SS_ome_10_FD_132414 | JGI IMG/M metagenome (GOLD analysis project Ga0180432, IMG submission 132414) | Hypersaline lake sediment archaeal communities from the Salton Sea, California, USA - SS_1_MS_2 metaG | ecosystem: Environmental > Aquatic > Non-marine Saline and Alkaline > Hypersaline >... | reverse complement strand
ATTTCCTCCTTGGCGTGGTGGGTCAATTCGTATTGCCCCGTCGCCAGTTTGCGTCGAAGTGTAATGATACGGGACGCCACAGACTTCCTCCACACGCTATTCTGGAATCATACACTTCGCTGCTCGGGATGCAAGGCCGTCGCTTCTCGTTCCCTCTAACGCGGCTACTGCACCTGCTTGCCTTTTCGTTTTCGACGCTGATTTGCCACCACTTTGCGCAATTCCTCAAGGGGGAGCGGTTGCACCCCTTTCCGATGCAACATGCGGTGACAATCAGGACAGACGAGTGCCACACCTTCTACTGACACGCTGACTCTACGCCCCTTAACCTGGGACAGCGGACGCAGGTGGTGGATCTCGATGTATCCCTTACCCATTTCGCCATAGACGTCAGCGAAATCAAAACCACAGACCTCGCAGGTGTCGCCTCTTGAGCGAACAGCTTCCTGCTTTAGCCTTCTGTCACGGGCAACCAACTCTTTAGTATACGGCTAGATGCGTTTGCACAACCAGGACCCCTTATTTGATGTCGGCGTGGTATTCTTGAAGACTTTTGACGGTTCCGCGACCCTTGCGGAAAGCGGCGATGCCCTTGGCGGCGGCCACGGCGGCGGCAAGCGTGGTTACATAGGGGACTCGGTGATTGATAGCCGTGGTGCGGATGTAGGCATCGTCGGTCTTGCCGATTTTACCCCGGGGCGTGTTGATCACCAGTTGGACCTCACCATCCATGATGGCGTCGGCGATATTGGGGCGCCCTTCGCGCATTTTCAGGATCTCCGTCGAGTCGATCCCCTGTTCCGCGAGAAATGCTTGCGTGCCTTTGGTTGCCCTGATCTTGAATCCCAGCTCGCTGAAGCGGCGTGCGACCTCGATGGCTGCCGATTTGTCGCGGTCGGCAACGGTTATCAGCACGGTTCCCTCCAACGGCAGACACAGACCGGTGGCGTCCTGGGCCTTGTAAAAGGCCAGGCCGAACGAGTCGGCCATGCCCAGCACTTCGCCGGTACTCCGCATTTCTGGTCCCAGCAGCGGGTCGACTTCGTGATACATGTTGAAGGGAAAGACCGCTTCTTTCACACCGAAGTGCGGGATGGATTTGCGTCCCAGGCCCAGTTCCGAGAGTTTTTTACCCAACATCACCTGGGTGGCCAGTCGGGCCATGGGGATGCTGCACACCTTGGAGACCAGCGGCACCGTACGGCTCGCCCGAGGGTTGGCCTCCAGGATGTACACCGTGTCTTTGTAAATGGCGTACTGAATGTTCATCAGGCCGACCACGTTCAGCGCGGCGGCGATTTTCCGGTTGTATTGGTGGATGGTGTCGATGTGTTTGTGGGGTATGCTGATAGGCGGGATCACGCAGGCGGAATCGCCGGAATGGACGCCGGCCAGCTCGATGTGTTCCATCACGGCCGGAACGAAGGCATCCTCGCCGTCGGCAATGGCGTCGGCCTCGACCTCGATGGCATTTTCCAGGAACTTGTCGATGAGGATCGGCCGTTCCGGCGATACATCCACCGCCGCCGCCACGTAGTGCTTGAGCATCTCCTCGTCGTGCACCACCTCCATCGCACGACCACCAAGTACAAACGACGGCCGCACCATGAGCGGATAACCGATTTCCGCTGCAATCGCCAGGGCTTCGTCGAGAGTGCTGGCCATCCCGGAGTCTGGTTGGGGGATGCCCAGCTCTCGCATCACCTGGCGGAAGCGGTCACGGTCCTCGGCCAGTTCGATCATGTCGGGCGAGGTTCCGAGAATCTTCACGCCCGCGGCGGCCAGCTCGGCGGCGATATTCAACGGTGTCTGTCCGCCAAACTGGACGATCACGCCCTCGGGTTGCTCCTTATGGTAGATGCTCAGCACGTCCTCGACGGTCAGTGGCTCGAAGTAGAGCTTGTTCGAGGTATCGTAATCGGTGGAGACGGTTTCCGGATTGCAGTTAACCATGATGGACTCCACGCCTTCATCGCGCAACGCGAAGGCGGCATGGACACAGCAGTAGTCGAACTCGATTCCCTGGCCGATGCGGTTTGGGCCGCCACCCAGGACCATCACCTTGCGCGCGGTCGAGACCTTGGTTGCATCGGGTGCGTTGTAGGTGGAATAATAATAGGCGGCATTTTCGACACCGCTGACCGGCACGGCGTGCCAGCCTTCCACCACTCCCAACTCCGTCCGCCGTCGGCGTATTTCCTGCTCCGAAACGTCGAGCAGCCGGGCCAGGTAGCGGTCAGCGAAACCGTCTTTTTTGGCTTGGATCAGCAAGTCGTCGGGTAGGATTCCGTGCTTGTGTTTGAGAATCTCCTTCTCCAACTCGACAAGTTCCTTCATCTGTTCGATGAACCAGGGCTTGATGTAGGTTCGTTCGTGGAGGGTTTGCACGTCGGCGCCCTTGCGCAGCGCCTCGTAGATGATGAACTGCCGCTCGCTGGAGGGCTCGGCCAGCATGGCCAGGAGTTCATCGAGCGACCGGTCGTGGAAGCCCTTGGCAAAGCCGAGACCGTAGCGCCCGATCTCCAGCGACCGGATCGACTTCTGAAAAGCCTCCTTGTAGGTTTTGCCCAGGCTCATAACTTCGCCCACGGCACGCATCTGGGTGCCCAACTTGTCTTCCAGGCCCTCGAATTTCTCGAAAGCCCATCGGGCGAACTTCACCACCACGTAGTCACCGGAGGGAGTGTATTTTTCCAGGGTTCCCTCGCGCCAGTAAGGGATTTCGTCCATGGTGAGCCCCCCGGCAAGCAAGGAAGAGACGTAAGCGATGGGAAAGCCGGTTGCCTTGGAAGCCAGCGCCGAGGAACGCGAGGTCCGGGGATTGATCTCGATGACCACCACGCGGCCCGTTTTGGGGTCGTGGGCGAACTGAATGTTGGTGCCGCCGATGACCTCGATCGCCTCGACGATGTCGTAGGAGTGTTTTTGCAGTCGCTTTTGCAGTTCCGGATCGATAGTGAGCATTGGGGCGGTGCAGTAGGAGTCGCCGGTGTGCACGCCCATGGCGTCGACGTTTTCGATGAAGCAGACGGTGATCATCTGGTTTTTGGCGTCGCGGACGACTTCCAGTTCGAGTTCTTCCCACCCCAACACAGATTCCTCGACGAGGATTTGCCCCACCAGGCTGGCCGCCAGCCCTCGTGCGGCCACGGTGCGGAGCTCTTCGACATTGTAGACTAGCCCCCCGCCGGTCCCGCCCAGCGTGTAGGCCGGTCGGATCACCGCCGGCAAACCGATCTTCTCGGCGATTTTTTCGGCTTCCTCAACGGTGCGGGCGATCTCGCTGCGGGGCATATCAATGCCCAGCCGATGCATGGTCTCTTTGAAAGCCAGACGGTCCTCGCCGCGCTCGATGGCATCGACCTGTACGCCGATGACCCGTACCCCATTTTTCTCCAGGACGCCGGCGCGTGCCAGTTCGGAGGAGAGGTTCAAGCCCGACTGGCCGCCCAAGTTGGGCAATAGGGCGTCGGGCTTTTCCTTCTCGACGATCTCCGCCATCGCCTCCAGGGTCAAGGGCTCGATGTAGGTGATGTCGGCCATGCCGGGATCCGTCATGATGGTTGCAGGATTGGAGTTGGCCAGTACGATTTCATAGCCCAGGCTGCGAAGTGCTTTGCAGGCCTGTGTTCCGGAGTAGTCAAACTCGCACGCCTGGCCGATGACGATCGGTCCCGAGCCGATGATCATCACCTTGTGGATGTCTTTGCGTTTCGGCATCGTCGATGTCCTTCTGCGGTCTGTTGGCGGGCTGGAGTTTGGCCGATAATCTTTTGGAATCAAACGTATTCAATCGTAGCCGGGGGCTTGGAGGTCAGGTCGTACAGGCAGCGGTTAACGCCGTCGATCGACGTGATCCGCTCGCATATCCGGCGGAGCTTATCCCAAGGGAGTTCCACAGCCGTTGCGGTTCGGGCGTCGACGCTCTCGATGCATCGTACCACGATGATCTGTCCGAATTCCCGCCGGTTGTCGCGGATGCCGGTGGCCTTGTCGGTAAGGAGGACCGCCATGTACTGAAACGCGCCGCTATCACCAAGCTCCTCCTCGACAACGGTGGTGGCCGCGCGTACGGTGGCAAGTCGCGATTCGGTAATCTCGCCCACTATTCGAGTGGCCAATGCCGGACCGGGGAAAGGAATCCTTTCGGCCAACTCCGCGGGAAGTCCCAGTAGTCTACCCACCTCGCGTACACCGTCCTTGCGGAGCGTGGCCAGCGGCTCCAGAACCTGGTAGCCGTATTCCTCTTTCGGGTCGATGCCCACTTGGGCCAGGATGTTGTGCTGACGCTTGATGCCCGCTACAGTCTCCTCGATATCTGTAAGGATGGTGCCGTGCAACAACGACTTGGCACCGCTTCTGCGAACCAGATCGGCGAATACCTTGCGATAGAACGTGCTCGTAACCGCGTTGCGCTTTTCCTCGGGGTCGGTCAGTCCCTTGAGTGCGTTGAGAAACTCGGCGCGGGCGTCGACCAACTCGACCGGGATTCCCATGCCGGCAAAGATATCGACGATTCGTTGCGGCTCGCCCTCACGCATCAGCGCGTTGTCCACAAATACCGTCTTCAGCCTGTCGCCCAGCGCGCGATGCCCGAGAACCGTGACCACGGAGCTGTCGACACCGCCGCTGAGCGCATTGATTGCCAGCCCATCGCCCACCGTTTCCCTGATCGAAGCGATCTGTTCGTCCACAAACACCTGGTAATCCATTGTTTCCCTCCTAGGGCCTACGAATTTGGTTGTTTGTAAGCGGAAACAATAACCGATCTGGACCGACTTGCAAGGGAGGGAAAAGGGGACAGGCGATTTTGTGCGAAGCACCCTTTGGACCTTTCAGGCAAAATGCGCCTGCCCCCCTTTTCCCTCTTTTCCCTCTTTGCCCTCCCAACTCACAATCAAAGGGCTGGCAGGCCCACTAGTCGCCCCGGGCTGCAATCGTGCAGGAGAGGCCGAAACCGCGGCAGAGGATATCTGCCAGTGGAAACGGGAGCCACTCCAGAGAGGGCTCGAAGAGTTGTTTTACGGCGGCCAGGCCGTCGCCCCAGAGGACGATCCGGCGGTGGGTCAGAAACAGTGGTACTCGCACCCGACGGAAGCCGGCCCGGCCCAGTAGCCCGGTCACCTCGCGGAGTGTGTATTCCTTCAGGTGCAACCCGGCCGCTTCCGTGCGCGGCGGACAAAGATCGCCGGTTACGTCCGATGGGCGGATGTGCCAGTTGGGCGTGATCGTGACCAGCAATCCGCCGGGCACCAGTAAGCCGTGGATTTTCCGCAAGTAGTCGAGTATTTCGTCCGGCGGGATGTGCTCGAAGACATCGTTCCAGTAGACCATGCTGTATCGCGGCTCGCCACCGCCGAACGCCCCGCCCGCAAAATCGCCCACCAGCAGATTCTCGGCATGCGTCGGGCCGAGCAGCCGACAAGCCTCCTCGTGCATCAGCGACGAAACCTCGATTCCAGCCACCGGGAATCCCCGTGCACTAACCTGCTTCAGCAGCGCCCCGCCCGCGTAGCCGATCTCGAAAAAACGGGGCGTCAGTCCTCGTGCTTTCTGATGCTGAAGCAGCCGGACCACGAGTTGCTCGTATCGGGCGTCCAGGCCCATTACCAGCGGCCTGGACGGTATTCCTTCCATGTGGGCCACTATCCGTGTGACCGTGTCGTACGCCTGGCACGTAATCTCCGTCCGTCGGCGCGAACCCTTCGGTGCGGCGAGAATGCGTCGGACGAATGCTTGCTCTTGTTCCCACTGTAACGCTTTAAGAGCGCCCGGATCCAGGCTATCGAGATTCCGCCGGGTGCCATCGGCGAGGATCACGTCACTGCTCGGGCAATGCACGACCGACTGGCTCGACCGGACGGCATCGTCGCACGGCTGGAGTTGCACCGGACCGCCTCCTGGCAAACAGGTCCAAGGGAGACCCCTGTAACCCTACGTCATGGAGTACGATAGTCAAAAGGGGCATTGCAGCCTGTAGCTTGGGGGTATATCCGCGATTGGGCTACTTCTCAAAGGCCATCACCTCGACCAGGTGGCGGCCCGTGTTGGCCGAATTGTGTGGTACGGCCACGCGGATGTATCGGACTTTCCGGGGTGTGAAGCGGCAAGTGAAACCGGACGGCGTGGCCAGCACTTTGTCGTCGCCGTGGTCGGCAGCCATGTCCCATTGTTTCCCGTCGTTAGAGGTCTCCACGGTGAAGCCGTAGTACCGCTCGTCGCCGTAGTAGAACACCACGACGACCCGACCGACCGTGGTCGGCTCCTCCAGGTCGACTTGCCACCAGGCGTCTTTGTCCTTGGCCACGTCGGTCGCCCAATACCGGTTCGTGTTTCGGTACCAGCCGTCGTTGGCCAATCTGGCAGGGTAGGGGGCCAAAGCGGCGGAACAGCTGGCCGGCTTGCCGGTCGTCAGGCTGGTCACGTCGCGCTCGGTGGCCGGCTTGCCGTACTTGGTCCATAGCCTGCGGGCGACGGCTAGTGGGTCGCCCCGGGCGACGGCCGGATATTGGGTGTCGTTGTGCGTCCAGTTCACTTCCCAGTCGCGAACCTGGTTTTCGAACGCCTTGGCGTCGAACGGCTTGTCCTCGGCCAGCGCACGATCCAGTCGCTCGAAAAGCATCTGCCAGCGGGGCAAGTAGAAGCCGGCGAACATACCCGACCATTGCCGCTGGGAGTAATCGTGCAGCACGCTATCGCGAGGCCCCCAGAGTGTGATCAGGTTGCGGGCGTTCCACTCGTACAGCCGCCGTTGGTCGTCGTTGGTTGCCCAGTGCTTGGCGTCGGCCAGCCACTTTCCGAGCAGGAACTCGCGGCGTGTGGCCAGCAGCTCGTCCAGGTCGCTGACAAACTGTGCATACTCCCCGGTCGCTTTGGCGAGTGCCTCGCGGTCCTTGGCGTAATAGGCGTCGAAAACGCGGCCCAAGTAAACCGGGGCCCGGTTACTCATGACCTGGTGCCCGACGTGAACCAGGTCGAACTGATAGGTATCGACATTGCCCAACACATCGGCAGATTCCAGCAGCTTCTGCCAGGCGACGGCCAGTTGGGTAGCGTCGTAGGGCGTGCCGAAAGGGACACCTGATGCTGCGGCGGGCAGCCGAGGTCGGCGGCAGATCACCGAGGCGACGTGCGCCGGCGACGAATAGGCCGTCTTTCGCAGCAACGCCCACGCTTCCTGGGCAGCCTGGGGAGCCCGGCCGTAGCGTCGCCGTACGAATTGGCCGAGCCAATCGTCCAGTTTTGGGACTTCGGTTCGCCAGGTCATTTCAGTGAGGAAATCGTAAACGACCGGGTTGTAGCCGAAACCTTCCATGATCAGGCCCAGCCCGGCGAGCTTCCCCCGGTTCGGGCTGGCCATGGCTTCGGCCAGATTGTCGGTGATTTGCGGCAACCCGCCGTATAGTCCGACCCTTCCGCCGAAGCTGTGAATGACGCTCCACAACCACGGCTTGCCGTAGAATGCCTGGGTTTCGTTCCAGACCGGTTTCCGTTCACAGAACAGGTCCAGGAGGATCATGCGGTCGTCGGGGACCGCGCCGAGCAGGGCCTTGGCCTGGGGTGGCTTCCAGAACTTGGGCTTGTGGAAGAAGATCCAGCCCTGCATGACCCAAACGGCCTCGGGATCGCCGCTTTTCATTGCCCCGTAGACGGCCCGACCCATGCCTGCCAGAAACTCTGGATCGTCCGTGGGGGGCTGCATTTCGATGAACGTGTCGGAGGCGTAGAGGTGATCCGTGCCGAACTGGCGTGTCTGCTCTTCGATAAAGGCCTTGCCGATTTTCTCGAAGGCGGGGTCCGTGGGATCGATGAACAACGTGCCGGGAAAGCCGCACCAGGAGGGGAGCTGGCGGAATCGCGCCTGCGGGAGCTTCTGTTTCAGAGCGACCGGCACGTGCCCGGTGAAGCCCTGTAAGACGGGCGTCATGCCCAGGGCCCGCTGGCGGGCGACGATCTTCTTTTGCAGCTTGAGGTGGGCGTCGATCCAGGTTTGGGGCAGCGGCCCACCCCAGCCGTCCATGCAGCCCATCCAGCCGAACGGCAAGTAGCCCGGCCCCACCATGAACTGGCCGATCTGCTTGTCGCTCAGTCCGATATCCCGATAGACCTTCTGCCAGATGGCTTCCTGGCCGGTGACCGACAGCGGCATGTTGATGCCGTGCATCGCCATCCAGTCGATCATCCGTTCCCACTGGGGCCAGTCCCACCAGGCAAGCGTGTAGCTGAATGCGCAGAAGTTGAAACAATATCGGTATTTGAACGGGCTCACCCGGCGGATCTTCTTCTCGACCGGCGGCAACCGGTCGGGCAGGTTGAGCTGGTCGCCGCACCAGGAGACATGGCAATTGCCGTAATACTTCAAATACCAGTTCAAGCCCGAGGCCATGGCCACGCCGGTCGATCCGCGGATGACGATCTTGCCGCCGGCGCTTTCAATCTCGAACACGTCGTGCCCGTCTTCCTTGGGAATCGCTTGGAAGACAAACGAGTCGACCCGATCGGGCAGTAGCCGGCCGAGGAGTTCCCGGGCGGCCTCTTCAGACGCCGGGGTCGAGGCCGCCGCCGGGCCGCAACACGCGGCCGTCATCCAGCCTGCAACGATCAAACACGCAAGGTTCCGAGTCATTTCTTCGTCCTCCCCGGAAAAACTTCGATGATCGGCGTACATCCTGACAGAGTCGAAACCAGGTTGCAAGCGACCGGCGGTCTGCCGCATGTTGGCATGGCCGAACACGCCTGTTATCCTGTTGATGTTCTCCGATGATCTTGGGGCCCGACATTCGAGTAAGGAAACACACCCATGAACGACTACACGAAATCCGCGACCCTGCTCGTCACGCTTCTGACCGCAGTATGGTGCGACACAACCCCTGCAAAAGCGGACCGGCCGGGCCCCAAAATGTTTTACGTGGCCACCGACGGCAACGACTCTTGGTCGGGCACACTGCCCGCACCGAACGGCGAGAAGACCGACGGGCCGTTTGCCACGCTCCAGCGGGCTCGCGACGCGATCCGCAAGCTCAAGCAGGCAGGCGGACTGCCCAAGGGCGGCGTTGTGGTCGAGCTTCGCGGCGGCACGTACGAACGCTCCGAGCCATTGGAACTGACCGCGGAGGACTCCGGCACGGAGGCATCGCCCATCGTCTACCGGGCGCGCGCCGGTGAAGAGGTCCGACTCACCGGCGGTCGGCCCGTGACCGGCTTCCAGCCCGTGACCGATCCGGCCGTGCTCGAGCGCCTCGACGAAAGCGCCCGGAGTAAGGTCGTTCGGGCGGATCTGAAGGCGTTGGGGATCACCGACTTTGGGCCGGTTCAAGGCGGTGGGCTGGAGGTCTTCTTTGAAGATAAGCCCATGACGCTGGCCCGGTGGCCGAACAAGGGCTTCATCCATATCGTCGACCTTGTCGGCGGCAAGCCGGTCGACGTCCGCGGCACGAAAGGCGACAAGATCGGCAAGTTCTTCTACGAGGGCGACCGGCCCAAACGCTGGGTCGACGAAAAAGACGCCTGGGTCCACGGCTACTGGTTCTGGGACTGGTCCGATCAGCGTCACAAGATCGAGTCCATCGACCCGGCACGCCGCGTGATCGCCGTGGTGCCGCCGTATCACCACTACGGGTATCGCAAGGGTCAGTGGTTTTACGGGCTGAACCTGCTTTCGGAGATCGACTCGCCCGGTGAGTGGTATCTCGACCGAGAAACCGGTGTGCTCTACTTCTGGCCGCCGGGGCCTGTCGAAAAGAACAGCACCACGGTTTCCCTCACCAAAACCCTGATTACCATGCAGGATGTCTCGCATGTAACGGTGCGCGGGCTGATCATCGAACTGGCCCGGGGTACCGCGGTCACGATCACCGGCAGCGCCAAAACCAAGATCGCGGGCTGCACCCTGCGAAATCTGGGAGGCTGGGCAGTGCGAATCTCCGGCGGCAAGGCAGGCGGCGTGGTCAGCTGCGACATCTACGACACGGGCGACGGCGGTATCGGGATCTCAGGCGGCGATCGCAAAACCCTCACGCCCGCCGGCCACTATGCCCTGAACAACCACATCTATCGCTACGGCCGCTGGAACCGAATGTACAAGTCGGCCGTCGCCACTCACGGCGTCGGCAACCGCATCGCGCATAACCTGATCCACGACGCTCCTCACATGGCCATCTCATTCGGCGGCAACGACCACGTGATCGAGCTGAATGAGATCCACCACGTATGCTACGAGTCGAACGACGCGGGGGCGATGTACGCTGGTCGTGACTGGACGATGCGAGGCACGGTGATCCGCCACAACTTTCTGCACCATGTCAGCGGCTTCAAAGACCGCGGGTGCGTGGGCGTCTATCTCGACGACATGTTCTCGGGCACGAGAATCTGTGGAAACGTTTTCTATAAGGCAACCCGGGCGGCGTTCATCGGCGGCGGGCGGGACAACGTCGTCGAGAAAAACATCTTCGTCGATTGTCCTCGGGCGATGCACATGGACGCGCGGGCGCTGGGCTGGGCAGCTCCCTGCGCCGAAACCACGATGCGGACGCGGCTGACAGCGATGCCCTACAAGGTGCCACCTTGGAGCCGGCGCTATCCCAGGCTTGTAAATATCCTCAACGACGAACCCGCGGCACCCAAGGGGAACCTTATCGCGCGAAACGTTTTTCAGGGCGACAACTGGGACGACATCACCCGCCGCGCCCGGCCCTTCGTAACCATGAAAGACAACCTGCCGATTAAAGACGCCGGCTTCGTCGACCCGGCCCAAATGAACTTCCAGCTCCGCGACGATTCGCCCGTCTACAAGAAGCTACCGGGTTTTGAAAAGATCCCGTTCGAGAAGATCGGGTTGGTGGCCGATGAGTATCGCAAAAAACTGCCGACAAAGTCGCAATAGCAACCAGTCGTGGGTTTCGCTTCGCTCGACCCACCCTACGGTTTACGATTAGTAACCGCGAGTTCCAATTGAAAAGGGGGAAAACATGCATCAGCACGACCTGCCGAAGGAGGATCGGGATAACACCCCGGCCGATAATTCCACGCGTTCCGCTGCCGGCTGCCCGTCGGGCGTCGACCGGCGGTTGTTCATGAAGCTTGCCGGTGCGGGGGCCGCCGCGCTCTCGGCGACCGGGCGTAGGGCGCCGGCCGTGGCCGGCCCGTTCGAGCCGGGTGATACCGTGAACCATTTCGTGCCGCCCGACAAAAAACTCAACCCGGAATGGGTGAAAAAGCTCTTCGCCAAAGGCCAGCCGACGGTCTACAGCGGCGACGACCTGAGGACCATCGCCATGCCCGTCGGCGGCATCTGCACCGGGCAGTTGTACCTCTCCGGCGACGGCCGCCTGACGCACTGGGACGTGTTCAACCAACACTTCTTCTCCGGCTACGGGTCGACCAACTACGAGCTCGACCGCAGGCCGGAATCGCCGCTCGACCAGGGATTCGCCCTGCGAGTCAAGTCGGGCGAGAAGACAATCGTCCGCACGCTCGACCGCCGGGGATTCCCCGGCGTGCGGTTTTGCGGTGAGTATCCCATTGCCACGGTCGAGTATGCCGAGAAAGACGTGCCCGTCT
>Ga0180432_10009852_pt1 | contig 11563 bp, 13 predicted proteins | sample SS_ome_10_FD_132414 | JGI IMG/M metagenome (GOLD analysis project Ga0180432, IMG submission 132414) | Hypersaline lake sediment archaeal communities from the Salton Sea, California, USA - SS_1_MS_2 metaG | ecosystem: Environmental > Aquatic > Non-marine Saline and Alkaline > Hypersaline >... | reverse complement strand
TGTTATCGAGATTATACATCATTTCATCACACATTTCAATTCCAGGTTCCGTCCGCTTTCACACGCACCTTCTCCACAGCCCGCCCTTTCAGGCTCCTGAATTGCAGAGCGGCGTTTCTACCGTTTTTCTGACCGCTAACTGCTGAGCGCTGGCCGCTATTCTCAACAGCGGCCAACTCAGCGGCTCTTCCGGCAGCCAGGCAGGCCTCATCGAACTGCCAGGCGCCCCACTCGGTCTCGAACTCAAGCAGGCTGCTCGGCCTTCTCCTGTACGCTTCCGACAGGCCGTGGAAGCGTCTCAGCGTCAGCCTCGTCAGGAAAGGGGCGCACCGCCTGGGCATCCCGGTTCAGGAAGTTGAAGATGTGCATCTTATCGGCGAACGAGAGCTCGTCGAGCGTGATGTGCTCGTCGTCCGGTTTGTCGCCCAAAGGCGGCGAGACCAGGCAGGCGCGCACCATCTCGTTCAGGAGCTGGTTGAACTCGGTCTTGTTGCGCATCATCTCCAGGATGACCTGGCTGTCGCTCTGCGCGTCGTCCGCGAACATAGCCTGCTTCTCGTCATTGTCGAACATCATATCGAGCAGGGTATTCGGGATCTCAACATCTTCCATCATGACCAGGTCTTGCAGCGACACGTCCTTCACCACGATGGGCAGCCCGCTGGGCAGGTCTTCGATCGCGTGGGTGCGGCTGGCGCGCCACTGAGCCAAATTAGCGCGCTTGGCCGCCTGGGATTGGTTCAGCCGTCCTTTTTCTTCGGACTTCTTCGCCATTACGAACCCGGCATACTTGTGGCGGTCTCGTTGATGACTACCTTCGAGATTCCATTGGTATTGTCGTCAACCGCGATGCCTTTGACGGTCGGGCCTGCAAATTCGCCGAACTGGTTGGTGAATTCGATGCCGTCGGTGATCTTGCATTTGAACAGCAGTACATGCACGTCGTCATCGCCTTCGCCCAGGCTCTTGCCGTAGATCTTGAAGTACGGCATACGTTCGCTGCCGTCCTGGACCATGCTTTTTATTTCATTTGGCGAGCTGCCGGTGGTGGTCAGCGTGCGGCCAGTCATAATGGCCCAGGCTTCCAGGCTGATGCCTTTGGTTTCCAGTTCCCACTCTGCGGCCAGCACCGTGGACGCGATAGCGGCGAGCTTGTCATCGCCCTCGGCTTCGCCGGTCTGCAGGCGTTCTTTGACCATCATGCGGTTGGCAGTGGGCAAAGATACCTGTGATGCACCGCTGATGTTGGTCACCACGATACTGTGGAGCCCAAAGGGGTAAGCGGGGTTTGGTGCACTCATAGTTCACTCCTTTTAGTCCCTGAGCGGATGCGACCGCCAGGGAGCGTAGTCGAAGGGCGGTTACTTGGTCTTCCGCCGCTTCGCTTTCAACTCTTTAACAGGGCGGGAATCGCCCTCTACAAACGATACGATCTCCGGCATGCCCGCCGGATCGACCAGCTCGAACTGCGCGCCCGGGTAGGTCACCAGCTCGGCGGCTTTTTCTAACGAGACGGACTGCACGTAATCGTTGGTTGGATCCCAACGATACGGATGAATGATTCGCACCGTGCTCAGCCCGATATATCTCACGTCGATTAGCTTCTTCTTAGCCATACTTGTTCCTTATGTCACAGGAGGTCAGCTTCTCAACCGCACCACCATGAAACGCTGCACGCCCAGGCTGGCGTTCTTCAGTGACTGATCCACCTGGTTCTTGACCGCGTTCTCGTATTCCACGCGGAAGGTGGAACTCCCGATTTTCTGGCCGTTCAAGAGCGTGAAGCTCAGGTCCATTGCGGCTGCAATATTCTCGTAACCGACCCGCTCGTAAAAATAGATATTGACCGGCGTCTGTACGCTCACGCCCTGGCCACTGTGATCGATCCCGCCGCGTGGAAGCTCGGTGCCTTCGGCCACCAGTGCGCAGGGTTTCAGCTCGCCGTTGCTGTCGAAAGCGTCCGCCGTGGCCTGGCGCGAGATCTCGCCCACTTCGTCCTGCTCATACACACCCCCGGTCAGGACCGCCATCAGCGGGGAGCTGGCTTCCAACACAGCGACAATATCAGCCTGGACGGTCATCTCTCCCTCTTCAAAACTATGACCATATCGACAACTTCTGCAATCTTCCAATTTTGATGATGATCATTGTAGTCTTCTACCGCCTGGCGGATATCCGGCCAAGCCGGGTTGTCCCAATCATGCAGCGCCACCACTTGCGCGTGCGGCGCGAAGTTCTCCAAATCAGCGCGCACGAACTCGTAGCTATGCCCGCCGTCGATCCACAGCAGGTCGATGGGCGCATCCCAGGCAGGCCCGATCACGCGGCTGTCGCCTTCGATGATCTCAGCCACCACATCGAATTCAGCCAGGTTGCGTTCCATTTCTGCCTTGCAGGCCGGTCGCTCTTCATACCCTGGCGGCGTCCAGCTAAAGTTGTCGATGGATGTGATCCTGGCTTCGCGGTTGGCGGTTCCCATCACAATGGTCATCCCGCCGTACAGCGCGCCGATCTCCACGATCTGCCCGCCCGCGGGAACACCTTCAGCCAGCTCGGCCAGCTTCTCGCGCTCGGCGATGCTGGTCCAGGATGGAACTTTCGAAAATACCAGTTCGTAATCGATCACGCTCATAACTCAGCCTCCGGTAAGACAAATCGATGCGCAATTCCAGATGCGTTCAAATCTTCGAATAAAATTGGTTTGATCCTCCTGTAAGCGCCTTCGTTGGCTTCCACGATTTTTCCGCTCATCACGTCCAGCCTGCGATAATCTTCGCTGATCAGTGAATCGCAGCACACAAAAACAATCTCAGTACAGCCCATAACGTGCGCCATCACGACGGCCATACGAATGCTCATCTCGGGCGCCAGGAAATTCATCTCCTGTTCCGGGTCCGCGATCACGCGCCTGGGATGCTCCGGCCAGCGATGTTCGGAATAATCCTCCCCGGCCTGTAAGATGATGGTCACATCCATATGGATTGGTTCGAAACCGTCCCGCCCGTCCTTCTCCCACAAATACAGCGGATTCGGCAATCCAAGCTCCTGTACCGGCATGATGGCATGGCTGAGTGCGATCACCGGCCCCTGGCCGAAATGCTCGGCGCGCAAATAACGCAAAGACGGACCTTTGCCCACGATCCAGCAGGTCTCACCGGGGTGCTTATGCCGTAACGCGTTCAAGGTTGCTCCTCACCGGTCCCCTGCCGTAGTTGTGGAAGATGATCTGCGCCTGGTCGCGGTGCGGGTGGTTCCAGTCCACGCTCAACTGCTTGACCTTCACGCCAGAGCCCACGCGGTACATGGCGCGCATCAGCGAGAGCTGCTCGTCCCATTGCTGCCACTCCAGCCAGGCTTCGCCCCAGGCCCTGAAGACGCGCATCACAGCCTGGTTCTTGCGGAAGAAAATCACCCCGCTGTTCAGGAAGGGCGTGCTCACATCGCCGCCCAGCTCCTGGATGGTGGCGTCGCGTTCCTGGATGTTGATCTCCCAGCCCGCGCGCGGCTTGTTGTAGAGCTGCCCGATCTCCAGCTTTTCGCGCGCCAACGCCATATCGTGATCGTCCAGGAAGTGCCAGCCCTTCAACACTTTCGTTGACAGGAACTCGGTATCCGCGTCGATGTACAGCGTACGCTCGAAGGGGGTCAGCGCGCACAGTCCTGGCTTGATACGCCCAGCCCGGAACTGGAAGTTACGCGCGCAGCTCGGGTCGAATGGGCTCTGACCGGTCCATTCAACGAAACGCATGCCTTCGATGGGTGTATCACCCACAATACAGATCGGCACGTCCAGCCCCAGCCTGCGCAGCGAGTTGACCGAACTCATCACGCCCTCGACCGCTGGTTTTCCAAATGCCATATAGATGATGCCCACCGTTTCGCGTTGCCGGGTGCGCACTTTACGCAGCTTCGGCAGCCTGCGGCCAGTGAATTCTTCGATGGCCCGCGCGGCTCGCTTGGCGGCCTTCCCCAGGTGCGGATACAGCGCGCGCACGGCTTTCTTCCGTGCCTTGGCATACGGGTCAGCTCCGCCCTGTGAAGCCCCCACCTGGTTTCGGATGGCCTCCATCAACTCTGACGGGTGCTCCACCTGCGGCCCCACGTCGCTGTACTCCCAGAAGCGGATGCCCCAGTGCTTGCTCTTGCGAAACTTGGGATCGTTCAGGATCACCACCGGCTTGCCGGTGATACAAAAGGTATAAAGTGTGGACGAACTATCGTTCACATACACGTCCGCCCGGCGCATTACTTCTTTGAAATCCCACACAGCCTGGATGCCGTGCTCGCGATAAAAAGGCTCCAGCACGAAGCGGTAGCGCGGGTGACCATGACCGATCAGCTTGAAATCCTTGCATTTTGCCAGTGCTGGAATCACCTCCGCGTAATACTTGAAAGCGTTCCCGGCTTCCGGCGCCACTTCCTCCCCGTTCCAGTGGAAAGAAATACACACCACCGGCTTGTGCCCGTTTCTGCGCTGACCGCTGAAAGCTGATAGCTGTTTGCTGATATTATCTAGCCAGGGCGTCCCGATTATGGCACCCGCGGTTTTCGGGAAGGTGCTCCGGTTCTTCTCGCGCACATGCTCGTTCGGGTCCAGGAACAGATCGATGCGCTTGCGCGTACCGCCAGCGCCCGCATAGGCCGGGTTCTTCCCAAACGATAGCCCCACGCCATGCTCCATAAACAGGATCGGGCGCTGCGGCACCCTGCGGATCGCGCAAATCATATCGCCGTAGGCCGCCACGATCAGCGGCCCCAGCCCGTCCGGGTACACGCGCATCACGTCATGCCCGATCTGCTGTGCGATAGCCGGTTCCAGTCCTTGTGAGCGCGCGTAAGCTGCCAGGTTCTCTGGCACGTAGAACTTCCCGCGCGTAGAAGGCTTCAGGGCGTTCCATACGGGCAGGATATGGTCCAGGTAGTGCTCTCGCCTGGCAAAAGCGTCCACCGGCAGTTTGAGCAGTCTTGGCGGGGTCATCCCGCACCTTCCTTGCTACGTGTCGGAGCGTGCGGGATCATAATTTCAATACCTCCCCAAACAGCCACTGGACCAGCATGATCAGCGGGTTCGTGTTCGATAAGTCCATAATCGCCACCTCGTTAGCCTCCACGCCCAAAAACTGTGCATACGCTTCCATTTCAGCCAAAAAGTCCTGTTCGGGGGCTGAGTCTGAGTCCTCATCTTGCTCCCACGTGAACTGATCAGGGGATGTATCTTCACCCTTCATCCAAGCATTCAATTTACTCGTGAATTCTTCATCCGGCATCAGCACGGCTGTCTTGTAGCACAGGCAGTTCGGGTGTAGCGGCAGCTCGATCTCGCCCTTCTCGTACACCCCCTCCCCATCTTCTCCTGCCTCCACCACATCATCGCAAATATCCCGTTTTGGATGCTGCGCGCTCAGGTTGATCTTTTCCTTCTCGACCCAGGGCGAGTTGGCCATCACACGGTCTGTGGCCAGCGCATGCGCCTTCTGGATTTCGGTGCGCGCCAGGCGCAGCGCGTTGTAGGCCACGCCCTGCCCGTCGCAATTGGGATTCGTGATCAGCCCGGTCATATCCCCGGCTGCGATGTCTTTCTTAGAACGTTTGTACAGCCTGGTGGATGTCCAGCGCGGGCAGTCTGCATCCGCGCCCAGGAACTCTTCCAGCTCACCTGCCAGTTGCCAGGCCGATTTGCCCTCCGAGACCGCCAGCGAAATGACCTGATTCATGCCATCGCGCGCATCGCGGTCCATGCGCCAGATGCGCCCGGATATGTTCAATCCGTCGTCATACAGGAACTCGGCAGCGATCTCCAGCAGCGCCTGGATCTGCGGGTCGAACACGCCCTGCGGCGCTCTTGCTTCCGCCAGGTTTCCCCCCAAATTGCGTTCTTCTATTTGGGGGGACGGAAGGGGGGTCACCAACCGCCCATGAAACTCCGCCAGCACCCCGAACGGCAATGTGGCCGATACCTCCCGCGCCTTCTGGAAGAGCTTCGTCCACTTCATCAGCGTATCCCCCCATATGCCAGTCAGTCGTCCCTGGAGCCGGAACCCGTCCAGCGAGTTCAGCTTTCCTTCGCTGTCTGCATAGCTCATCACCTGTGAGCGCATCTCATCCGTAAATTCCGCGAACAACTGGTGCGTCTCGCCGGTGAAAAATAACTGCAAGCGCGCCGTGGCCACGAAACCCGCTCGGTACAGCCGCGAAGTGGGGATGCCCGCAACTGTTGGGGTTTCTGTGGCTTCAAGAATGGGAGTATCTACTTGTACTACACACATCTTGTTACACGCTCAATCCCTTCAACAAATTCGCAAAGCGCTCGGTTTCGCCATCCGTCTGCGGGATCAGCTCGCCGATATCCACGCCCAGTTGCTTCTCCAATATGGCCTTGATGACCTCGTCCGCAATACCCAGGATCTTCATCCGTAGCACCGCGTCGGTGATCGTCAAAAAGTCCTGCGCTTTCAGGCCGGTGGCGTGCTTCGAGATGATTTCGTATTCCAGCCCGTCAGGCAGTATGCCCTTCAAGAGCCATTGCAGCTCCAAAAGCGGCTTGAGTATCTCGTCCACCGTCCATTCGCGCACTTGTCGCAGGATCTCCTCGTACTCTTCACGTTTGTCGCCCAGGATGTCGCGGTTCAGTTCCTCGCCATAAGCCACCAGCTCCATCGGTACGTCCGAACCGGCGAACAGCGTCGCGATCTGGTGCTTCACGTCCGCAATCTGGTCCATATTGGCGTCACCCTGCACCGCGTTGATCCCGCCCGGCTTGTTGCTGAAAAAGTCCGCCGCGGCGATGTTGGGGTTGTTTAGGGCGGTCTTGTTCAATTCCTTGTAGGCCTCCACATCCGACGCATTGCCTTCGATCACGTGGTGATAACGCATGCCCGCGCGCGTCTTGCGCCGCACGGCCATGTCGATCTCGCCTTCGGTCACCTTCCTGAACGTCCCGGTCCCGGATGCGAACATAGGCGTGCCGTAGCGGCTCTCCTCGTCCCACTCCCAGCGCGCGTGGATGATCTCCCACTGCGCGAACCAGGTTACGTCCTTGGGCGGATCCATGCCCCAGTACATCTTGTCCGCCATCCAGAAGGCTTTCGACGGATCGCTGAACTGGTCCGCGTCGTCTGTGTTGCGGCGCATGCGCAGCGTGGGCTTGCGCGTCAGGCTGACGATGTTCATGTTCTCATCGATCACATTTTGCAAGAACGAATCACCGTCCCTGGGCGTCAGCCGCACGTAGCGCTCCAGCTTCTGGTTCAGCCCCAGCCGCGAGAACAGCGCATCCGCCTCCGCCTGGGCTTGCGCGTTGGCAGTCTTGACCGAGAACCCGCCCTTCATCGTATCCTGGGCCAGCATGCGAAAGGCCTTCTTGATGCGCAGATCGGTCTTGTACATTTTTCGGCACTCTTCGATCACCGCTTTGCGCTCCGTCTCGGCCTTGAACTTCTCCACCAGGTCCATCGGCTCTTGCGATGGTTTTTCAGACGGCAGCGTGGTCACCAGCACACGCGGCTGGTCTTGCTTTTTGGCCCTGCCGAATATTCGATTGATCCGATTTCGCAAAGAAGCCATTAGGCTCTCCTACTGAAAAATGTCGTGCAAATTACGTTCCAACTGTGGCAGGCGCTGCTCAATGGTGCTCATAACGATCGCGTACCTGCCCGCATTTGATAATTCCAAAAACTTGCCATAAAATACGGTGTGCCCTAGCGTGATGATCAGTGTGTCCGCGCTGCCCTTCTCCACCGACGTTTCGCGCATTTGTGCCCTGGCATCGGCCTCCACTGATCCAATTACTTCGCCCATTCCAAAACCGTCCACCGCATAAAAGAGACCGCCGCGCGCGTTGCCTGTTCGGTCTTCCCAGGGCGCGTCCTGCCGGGCTTCGTCCTGCGTGCCCTGCCCCCAGAATGCCGCCGCAGCGTGGATGGCCACATAGGCTCTCTTGCCATACTCCTCGATATTCTTCGCCAGTTCTGACGGCGGCCTCACCCAGTGAAAGCCCATTTACTCCTCGCTGAGCGGAGCGTAGCGCAGTCGAAGCGTCATTCGGTTACCACTGCCTCGGCAAAGGTCGCATACGTCCGGTTTGGCCTGATAAAACTCACCTCCATCAGCACGCCGTTTTCGTCGTTGAAGCGGTCACCCACTTCGATATCGGCGTCCGTCGCTGCGTTGATGACCGCGTCCGCTCGCCTTTCCGACGTGCGGTCCACATCGTAAATCCGCCCGCGACTGGTGCGCTCGATACGCATCGTCTGGGCGTCCAGTGTTTCATCGCCACGTCGCAGTGCAATGCTCTGCGAGCGCAAATTCCGAACTTTAGTAAGCAAGGAAGTAACGCTCATCCAAGCACTCCATACTGCCCGTTATACTGCTCACAGGCCTTGATGTATTGCTTCTCGATAGAGTCCACCTGCGCGCGCATCGCCAGCGTTTGTGTACCGGTATTGACTTTCACGTCACCTTGCTGGTAGTCAAAGGCATCCGGCGACATGGTGTTGGCCTGCTTGGTCAGGCAAATCGCTGACGCCTTCAACAGCACGATCTCGGCTTCCTCCTCGCCCATGTCCTCGTACTCGTCGCCGTCATCGTTCAGCGCCCAGGCTGCCTTATAGCGATAATCACGTGACATGCTGTAAGTGGGTGTAGGATCGAATGTGATCTGCCGGTTGCGGATGTAGGAACGCTCCTCCCAGGTAGTGCTCAATGGGATGATGCCCTCGTTGCTGATCAGCACACCGTCCGCAGTGGCGAAGCTCTCCAGCATGATCATCTTCAGGAAATCGTCTGCCAGGTCATAAGTGGCTGTTCCTGAAACGATGCTGAGCGTATCGACCTTTTCCGTTCCACAGCGGCGCGAAAAATCTTTCACAGCCTCCTTGATCGCCCGCTCGTACTGGTCTGCGCTCGGCACGCTGTCCACCGCAGGCACATCCGCCTGCAAATCAGAAATGAGATCCGCTAACATAATGCTCATAAATTCAACCTATCTCCCCCCAAATACCTTTGAGATATTTGGGGGGATGTCATCGCAGATGACAGGGGGGCCGGGGTTACGATCCAGCCGTCACGCCGAGATAAGCGCCCTTCTCTTCCACGGGGCTCTCGGTCACGTTGTACTCTTCGGTGTAATACTGATCGGCTGCCACCAGCTTGGATGTGCTGCCGCTCACGTCATAGGTCGGGTAGGGCCCCTTGACGATCATCGGCTGGAACACGCGGTACATCACCAGCTCGCGGTTGCCCACGATGATGATGTCATCCGGGAACTCGGTGCTGGCGAAGACCGGCAGGCCCTTGGCGCCGCCAGCGAAGCCAGCCGCGTTCAGGACTGCGTTCGGGTAACCGTCGTCTTTGAAGCCCTTCCAGTTGCTCAGGTCTTCCGCGTTGGTCACGCTCATCAGAATGAAGGTAGGCGTGTACGGACGGTTTGCCACGATCACCTTGGTCTCGCCGATCAGGCGCACAAAGTCGTCGTAATCGGTCTCGTCGTTGCCGGTCGTCCAGGTGCCGCCCGTGTTGGATGCGATCTTTCTGATCGCTGTCTGCGCCATGTAAAGCAGGCCCTGGTCGATCTTGCGCTGCGTCTGGCGGATCAGGCTGGCCATCGTGCGCGAAACCGCGTCGTAACCGAGCTGTGAGCGCGAGAATACAATCGCCTCGCTGCTGATCTGGTCAGCCAACCGGTCAGCGGCTGCCGTCACGGTCATATAGCTCAGCGAGACCTTCGCGCGTTCGATGGGAACCATCTCGCCCTGGCGGATGGCGGTGTAGGTGTAGGTCACCAGCACGTCGTTGGCGTTGATGCTGCCTGCGGTCAAAAATAGAATGCGCCCGGCTGCGTAATCGATCACGTAGTCGGTGTTCTCGGTGTAGGTCGTTCCTGCCGGGTTGGATGTGACCGTCACGGTTCCGGGTGTGACGCGCCCGTAGGTCAGGTCATACCAGGTCTCCTCCGCGCCGCCTGTCACAACTTCTGCGGTTGCGGTGGCGCTGTAGCCGGTTTCTCCTGAATGCGCCTCGTAGTACAAACGTGTTGGACTGGTTTCGATCACGCCCACATCGAAGATGCCAGCCGCCACAAGTGACGGGTAGGCCTCCGCGATGATCGCGCGGCTGACGCTGTAGGGCAGGTTCAGGTCGCTGGTCTGCTCGGCCTCTTCGAACTCTTTGGCCTCGCGGATCAGGTGGTGCTTGTAGAGCTGGTCGAAACGTTCCAGCATTTGCACCGTGAACAGTTCCGCCCGCGTCTCGGCCTTGCTGAAATCGCGCATCTTGCGCATCTCAGACTTGACCACCGCTTCGTTGAGTATGTAGGCCGCCTTGGCAAACTCCGGCTGCCCGGTCTCCTTTTCGAACATCGGCTGCACGCCGTGGATCTGGCCGTCGAAGCCCATCTTCTCCAGCTTGCGACCGGCGAATAGCTTGTCATAGCGTTTGCGCAGCGATTCGGACAGGCTTTTCACGGCCTTCTCGTCCTGCGGGTTGCTCTCACGCAGCTCCTCGACGAACAGCTTGTTGCCTTCCTCGCCGTAGGGCAGTTCCTTGGTGGCTTCGGTGATGGCCGTCTCTACGCTCTTGGCGCGCGCGGCCTCGGCTTCTTTCTCCTTGAGTTCGGCCAACTCGGCTTCCGCTTTCTTGGATTCCTCGATGGCTTTTTGGGCTTCTTCAAGTTGCTTGGCAAGTTCGGCTTTCTCTTTCTCTTGCTCCTGCAGCTTGGCTAATAGTTCTTCAGACATTTCTTCCTCCTCGGGCTCTTCCTCGCCCGTCATTGATTCGATTAGTTGTGCGACGTTCTCGAACGACGGCTCCAGGACCAGATCGAACCCCGTGATATGCAACTCACTGACTTCGAAGATCTCATCTTTCTCGCCGTCATCCTTCGACGCCTTTACAAATTTGCCGTCACCGTACCCACGCATGGAGACGCCGGGCATCACGCCGCCCTCCATCAACATCAGGATGTCCTTGCCCTTGCTGGTTTCCAGTACGCGACCGGTCAGAGTGACGTTGCTGCCATCGAACGCCACCTCTTCCCATTTCGTCACCGTTTCCAGCAGGTTTGGACGCCTGGTCGATTTATCGGACGGATGTTCTGCCTCGCCGAGCAACTGAATGGCACGGCCCTGCCCGGCGCTTTCGTGCAGATGGTCTTGTAATTCTTTGACCGCTGTCTCTAGCACCTGGGCCGGATATCGGCGGTTATTGCCGTTGACAATGTCCGCCGTCATAGCTTTTTCAAATCGGACCCGTCGCGGCTTGTCTTCCTGGGCTTCCAGGAGCACAACTTCGCAATCGATCCGTTCTTCGAAACGTTTCTTTCCTTTGGGTGTCATAACTACCTCCGCAAATCCAGCGGAAGCTGATCGCTGACCGCTGATAGCTGATCGCTAAACAATGATTCCATACTCACCACCACCGCCTCGCTGGTGGCCGTCTTTCCATCTCCCCCGGCTTCATCGGCCTGCATCTGCACGCCGCCGCTCACGCTGTCGATGTCGTCATCGTGGCGTGCGGTGCCCTCCGAGTTGAAGGCCGCCGCCACGCGGATGAAATCTTGGTTCCACGG
>Ga0180432_10009850_pt1 | contig 11563 bp, 14 predicted proteins | sample SS_ome_10_FD_132414 | JGI IMG/M metagenome (GOLD analysis project Ga0180432, IMG submission 132414) | Hypersaline lake sediment archaeal communities from the Salton Sea, California, USA - SS_1_MS_2 metaG | ecosystem: Environmental > Aquatic > Non-marine Saline and Alkaline > Hypersaline >... | reverse complement strand
TCAGGTCTTCCATGTACGCGAGGCAGGGACACACCTTGCCAGTCCGTAAGACGTCCCGAAACGGTTGACAAGGCCGAAAACCGGTTACCAGGTTTGCCTATCTTGCCTATCTTCACGCGCACGGCTTCGCCCAGGCTTCGCCGTGGCAAGCACGGCGGCGCGAGCCGGGAAAATGCCTTCGGCCGCCTGGGCGGCCCGCGCCAAGGACAGGCGGGAAAGCCCCCCCGGCCGCAAGGCCGGCGCGCGGGCCCGCCCGCCGGGGCGGGCCGGGCCCGACGGCCAGGGCGGCCGGGCGCAACCGTCCGGCGGCGGCGGGCGCCGGCGGCGACCCTCATTCGCCCAGCGGATGCAGGGCCCGGATGGTCACGCGCCCCTTGCCCTCGACTTCCGCGAGCCGCCGCCCGTCGCCGGAGACGGCGAAGGGGTGTCGGGTGAGGGGCTTCTTCGTCGTGCCGCCGTAGTCCACGGCATACAGCATCGGGTCCTTCCGTCCCGGGCCGACCGCCAGCCGTGCGTGAGGGGCTGCACGACCTGCCGGCCGCTGTCGTTGACCGGGAACTCACCGCCGGGCGGCTCCGGCAGCGGCGTCACCCGCCACGGCCTGCATTGCACGAGGCTGATCGCCCATCGGCCCGGCTTGGCGCATCGGACCAGGAGCAGGCCGTCGGGGGTCCAGGAAATCGGCAGGACCCACTTGGGGCCCAGGTCGCGGCGGAACGCGGCCTTGAGGTCGGTGAAGCGCCACGACCGGCAGTCGAACACCCCGGCCAGGAGCAGGTCGGCGCCGATGGCATCGGAGGCCAGGACCGCCACCTCGCGGCCGTCGGGCTTCCAGTGGATGTCCCAGTTCGCGTCGGCCCCCCACGCGGAGCCGTCGTCACCGAACACCCGCGGCCGTCGGTCGGAGGGCGCCGAACCGGCCGGGGGAGCGAGGTGCAGCAGGCGCGTCGCCTCCCCGTCGGCCAGGTCGACCCGCCACAGCTCGCGTCCCTCCGTCAGCAGGGCCGTTCGACCGTCCGGCGCCCACGACGCCCGGAAGGCGACATGGGAGGAGCGCCTGCTCGTTCGCGAGAAGACACCGACCGGCTCGCCGCCGTCGACCGCCTGCCGATAGATCGACCGGACCACGACGGCGCCCGGCGGGGCGCGATCGGCACGGGTCGTCGCAAAGACGAGCCGCGCGTCGTCAAACCAGGCGGCGCCGGTCAGCTCGCCGCCCGGAGACGGCATCCGTCGGGCGGACCCGTCGGCGGTGTCGATGACGACGATGCGGTCAGCCAGCACGGCCGCGAGGCGCCGCCCGTCGGGCGAGAAAGCCAGGGCGCAGATGGAACGCGAGTTGCCGAAGCCGCCGCCGCAGCGCGTCCGGCCGTCGACCCGCACCAGGTGGTTGGCGCCGTCCGGGGTGCACCACCCCACCCATTCGGTCTTCGCCTCCGCGAGCGTGTCCATGGGCATCGCGGGCGGAAACGGGATGAGCGACCAGCAGCGGTCGGTCCAGACGTAGGCCGTCTGCCGGCCGTCCCCGGAGAAGACGATCCGGTCCGTGTAGGGCCGGTCCTCGACCTCGCCGGCGTAGCCCCGCCACGCGCAGCCGCCGGCGGCCAGTCCCGACGAGATCATGAGCAGGAGCGAGATCTTGCCCACGGCGTCACCGCCAGCGGGGGCCGCCGGCGGCCCCGTTTGCCGACGGGTCCGGCCCCGCCGGGCGGCGCTCCGGCCGCGGCCGGCGTCGGCCCGCCGACCATCCTACCGCGCCCGGGCGGATGGGGCAGCCGGCGGGGTCCGGCGACCGGCCGCCCCGAGGCGGCGACGCACGACCGCGACGCCACCGAGGACCAGCAGGGCCAGCGAGGCCGGCTCCGGCGTGAGCGTCGTCACCTCGCCGGCCGCCTGAATCGCGGGCGTGCCGGTCGTCTGGCCGATGAGCCCGAACGACGTCTGATCGAACGCGTTGACGCCCGGCGGCGGTTCGGGCACCGCGTCGCCGGCGAAGACGGTCGCCGTCGAGTCCTGCAGCGTGACGGCGCAGGAGAAGGAGTCCCATCCCGACGGCACGCCCGACGATTCGATGGCGATGCCGTCAAGAACATCGTCGTAGACCTTCAGCTCCGCGCCGAACGGCACCGTCAGCGTGCCGGTCTGAAGCGTTGCCGAGACGCCATAGGTGCCGAGCGCCGGGTCCCCCGGCTCCAGGTCCGGCGCCAGCGTATCGACCGTGACTTGCAGCGACCATTGCGTCGCCCCGCCGCTCAGGTTCGTCGGGTCCGCCAACGCGGTCACGGGACCGGCCGCGGTCCAGGTCACTACGGCGGCGGTCGCCGAGCCCGTCGCAACCGACACCCCTGACAGGCACAGCGCGCATAAGAAGTGTCTCATTCTCGTCCTTCACTTTCTCCGCGTCGTTCGCGGCTCGGGCTTCGCTCCCGACGTAGCGCCGATGCCGCAAGGTCCGCCTTTCCCACGTCACGCTCCGCCCGAGACCGTCCCGGGCGCGCGTCAACGAACGCGTTTCTGGCGCGAACAGGTCCGTCGCGGGCGAATGGGGGTACGACGTGATGCCCCGAGGATTCGCCCTCCCGGCCGGGGGCTCGCCGGCCGCGGGCAACGGGCGTCCGAGAGACCTTCGATGGGGCGTCTCACACACCCGTTGTTCAGATACATTCTAGCCAGCACCTGGACCTTGGCCAAGTGCAAACCCGCGAAAATGGCCGCTTCCGGCAGTCCGAGCCGTCGTTGGGGCCGTGGAGCGGGCATCCCAAGGGCCTCGGCGGCGGGTGCGGCGCTGCGGTATAATGCCTCCCGGCCGGGAGGCGGACGGGAGGTGTGCGATGCAGGTGATCTTCATACGGCACGCGACGGCGGAGCCGGCGGGAGCGGGCGGCGACGCGGCCCGTCGCCTGACGGCCAAGGGGCGGACGGGGTCGGCCGCGGCCGCCGAGGCCCTGTCGGCCATGGGCGTGAAGCTCGCCCGCGTGCTGTCCAGCCCGCTGGTGCGGGCGATGCAGACGGCGGGGATCGCCGCCGAGGCCCACGGGGCCGAGCTGGAGGAGGCGGAGTTCCTCGCCCCGCCGGGCGACGCGAAGGCCATGCGCTCGCGCCTGGCGAAGCTGGCCGGGGAGGCCGTCGAGACGGTGGGGCTGGTCGGGCACGCCCCGTCGCTGGACGAGCTGCTGGGCGAGCTGGCCGCGGGGAGCGACGACATCGGCGTCTCGCTGCCGAAGGGCGGGGTCGCGTGCGTGGAGCTGCCGCCGGCGGAGTCGGGCGACGCGCCGGAGCTTCGCTGGCTGCTTCGGCGGAAGCAGCTCGCCCTGCTGGCCGGGCGGGCCAAGGGCAAGAAGTGACCGGCCGGGCGCGCCGCGGGCCCCTCGCGGCCGGTCGTGAATGAGTCCTTTCGATCCGCCGGCGGTCCGTGTAATCTCAGCTATCCGTGCAATCAGTGGTCTTTCGTCGCGCGAGCGCAGAGAGGATCGGAGGTGTCGGTGATGGCGCAGGTCCGCTACCCGTCGGATTTCGAGCGGAAGGTGCTGGCGATCGAGGCGGCCGGGGGCGACCCGGCCGGCGCGCACGTGGTCGTGCCGTCGGTGACGGCGATCGGCCGGCCGTTCACGGCCAGGCTGGCCCTGCTGGACGAGCGGCGGATGCCGGCGACCTCGCCGGGGGTGTCGGTGGTCGTGGGCGGGGAGTCGGCCGGCGCGGGGCCGGTGGAGGTGTCGTTCCCGCCCGGGCGGCCGGCCGTCGCGGCCGTGGAGGGCCTGACCGTCGGCGAGACGGGCCTGCACCGGCTGACGTGCGAGATGGACGGGAGGACGTTCCCGAGCAACCCGACGCGCGCGGCGGAGGCCCCGTCGGGGGCGATCTTCTGGGGCGACCCGCACGTGCACACGTACCTGAGCGACTGCGGCCCGCAGCGCGGGCGGTCGCTGAACTTCTGCTACATCGCCGCCCGCTGGCTGAGCCGGCTGGACTGGGTCGCCGCCGCCGACCACGTCTCCTGGGGCCGGGCCAGCAAGGGCAAGTGGCTGGACCAGTCGGCGACGTCCAACGCCTTCGACGACCCGGGGCGGTTCGTCGCCCTGCCGGCCTACGAAGCGTCGCTGGACGGCGGGCTGGGCGGGGACAACAACGTCTACATGACCCGCTGGCCGGAGACGTACGTGGACGTCTGGGACGAGCAGGGCAGCACCCGCGACCTGTGCGCGAAGCTCGCGGAGCTGCTGGAGGAGAGCGAGTTCTTCATCGTGCCCCACCACACGACGCGGACGGGCAAGCACGGGGAGGTCCCGGAGGCGATCTACCCGGGCCCGCGGCTGATGCCGGTCGTGGAGGTCCACTCGAACTGGGGCACGAGCGAGTACCGGGGCAACCCCAACCCGCTGAAGAAGGTCCACCCCGGGCCCAGCTACGTGGTGGACCTGCTGAACCAGGGTCTGCCGCTGGGTCTGATCGCGGGGACGGACACGCACGCGACGATGCCCGGCTGGCACAACCGGGGCGAGCCGGAGCACATCGACCGCCTGCCGGGGATCACCGCCGCGCGAACCGACGAGCTGTCCCGGCGGGGCGTCTTCGATGCCATCCGCGGGCGGAGCTGCTACGCCGCCAGCCACGAGCGGATCTACCTGGACACGGAGATCGGCGGGGCGGCGATGGGCCGGGAGGTCGCCTGGAGCGACCCCGCGCGCCCGCGGGCGATCCGCGCCACCGCCGCCGGCGAGAGCAGCCTGACCGCCGTGGAGGTCGTCCGCAACGGCCGGACCATCGCCCGCGCCGAGCCGGGCGACTGGCAGGCGACGCTGGAGCACACCGACGGCGACGACCTGGCCGGGCTGTGGCTCGAGTCGCCCCACCTGGGACGGTTCGCCTACTACTACGTCCGCGTCACCTGCGCCTCGGGCGCCCAGGCCTGGTCCAGCCCGGTGTGGCTGCGCGCGGACGGCTGACGCGCGCGGCGAAGGACTCGGAGAGGAACACATGGAGTGCAAGAAGGACAAGAACCTGACGGACCGATGCAACTGCACCTACGCCGGGTGTGACAAGAAGGGCGTCTGCTGCGACTGCCTGGCGTACCACCTGAAGATGCGGCAGCTCCCCGGGTGCTGCTTCCCGGCCGAGGTGGAGCGGAGCTACGATCGCAGCTTCCAGGCCTTCGCCCGGGCGTGGGGGCTGTAGCGAAGCCCCCGCTCTCGGCCGCGCACGGCGCAGGGCTTGAGGCGGGCGGTCGGCGCGGGTAGAATACGAGAGAACGAACTGCGTTCTATTTCATTCAGGAGTTCGCCATGCCCAAGACGGTGACCCTGCGGCTGTCGGATGAGACCTACGAGCTGCTGCGCGAGGCGGCCGAGGCCCAGCACCGGCCGCTGTCGAACCTGATCGAGACCGCCGCGCTCGCCAGGGTGCGTGAGGCCCAGTTCATCGACGACGCCGAGATGGCGGAGATCGCCGCCAGCGAGTCGCTGCGGAAGCGGCTGGCGCGGGGCGCGGCGGACGCGAAGAAGCGACGGGGGCGCTTCGTTGAGTGAGTACCGCGTCTTCGAGACGCGCCAGTTCCAGAGGGACCTGCGCGAGATCGCGCGCGCCGGGGCCGGACGAATCGAGGAGAAGCTGCGGAGGGCGGTCTACCCCCAGCTTCGCCGCTGCCCGCATTTCGGCCCCGGTATCCGCAAGCTTCGTGGTTACGAGCCGGACACCCGGCGGGTCCGCATCGGCTCGTGGCGGTTCTTCCATCAGGTGGACGACGAGCGCCGCATCGTCTTCATGATCGCGGCGGCCCATCGGGGCTCGGCGTACTGAGCGGCCGGCCCGGGTCGTCTCGTCGAGGTCGATGCGGGGCCGGTCCTCGGGGGCCCGCGCGCCGTCCTCAGCGGAGGTGGCGCTCGATCTCCTCATCGGGCAGGTTGGCGGTGATGCGGCCGTAGGGGACCTTGTGCTTCTCCGGCAGGTGCCGGTTGACCTCGTTGACGATCTTCTCCACGCTGGTCACCTTCGTGCCGCGAAGGTTCATCGAGTTGGCCCACCAGCCCAGCTTCACGTCGATGTGCAGGAAGACCCCGCTGCTGAGGGACCTCTTCACCGGCTCGCTCTCGACGAGGAAGCCGCTCTTGCGGATGACGCTCTTCAGGTCGCGCATGGCGCCGGCGTCGAGGGCGGACTCGTGGATGGGGCGGGCGGTCCGGCGGTCGACGAGGCCGCCGCCCTCGGCGACGGTCAGGGCGCCGTCGGGGTCGATGTGGTAGAGGACGCTGTCCATCTCGCGGACGACGTGGAGGTCCATGGTGAGCTTCTCGGCGTCGCAGCCGGCGAGGGCGGCGGCGGCGAGGGCCGGCAGGAGCAGGCGTGTTGCGGTCATGGTCGGTCCGTCCCGGTGTCCGGTCGTGCGCGGCGCCGGGGCGGTCCCGTCCCGCTCCCGGCGGCCGCGGGGCGTCTCAGGCGTCGGTGTCGAACAGCCCGCCGGCCTCCGGCGGGCGGTCGCAGGTCAGGTGCATGTGCTCGCAGGCCTTGGTGGTGGCCATCCGCCCGCGTCGGGTGCGGGCGAGGAAGCCGATCTGGAGCAGGAACGGCTCGACGACGTCGACGAGGGTGTCGGTCTCCTCGCCCAGGGTGGCGGCGACGGCCTCGATGCCGACGGGCCCCCCGCGGTAGGTCTCGATGATCACGCGGAGGAACTGGCGGTCCAGCTCGTCCAGCCCGAGCGCGTCGATGCCCTCCAGCTTCAGGGCGGTGTCGACGACGCCGAGGTCCAGCCGGCCGTCGCCCTTGACCTGGGCGTAGTCGCGGCAGCGGCGGAGCAGGCGGTTGGCGATCCGCGGGGTCCCGCGGGCCCGCCCGGCCATGGCGGCGAGGGCCGGCTCGTCGTAGGCCACCCCCAGCATCTCCGCCGACATCCGCAGCCGCTTGAGCAGGTCGCCCTCGGGCCAGAAGTCCAGGTGCTGGGTGATGCCGAAGCGGGTCCGCAGCGGCGGGCTGAGCAGCCCGGCGCGGGTCGTGGCGCCGATGAGGGTGAAGGGCTTCAGGGGCAGGTTGATCGTCCGGCTGTGCATGCCGGAATCGACCACGAAGTCCACCTTGTACTCCTCCATCGCCGGGTAGATGTACTCCTCCACCGACGGGCTGAGCCGGTGGATCTCGTCGATGAACAGGACGTCCCCGGCCTCGAGGTTGGTCAGGATCCCGATCAGGTCGCTGGGGCGGGTCAGGGCCGGGCCGGAGGAGACCTTGATGGTCGAGGCCATCTCGTGGGCGATGACGTAGGCCATCGTCGTCTTGCCCAGGCCCGGGGGCCCGTGGAGGAGGACGTGCTCCATGGGCTCGCGCCGGCTGCGGGCGGCGGCGACGGCGATGCGGAGCTTCTCGATCAGCTCCGGGCTGCCGATGCACTCATCCAGGGTCCGCGGCCGGAGGGCGACGTTGAGCTGCTCGTCGTCGGCCCCGGCGGACTCCGGCGAGATGATCTTCCTGCGGCCCATGCTCCTCGTTTATCCGCCCGCCCCCAGCCGGTCAAGGATGCCCTCCACCGGCGCCACCGCCACGTCCACCCGCCCGCGCACCGTCGTCGTGTAGACGACCAGCCCGCCGCAGGGGCTGAACTGCGGGTGCGGGTCGATGTGGTAGCCCTTGCGGTCGATCGGCGGCGGGGGCATCGCGGTGACCACGTGGACCTCGCGCCCCGCCTGCCGGTCGAAGAAGCGCACCTCGCACGGGCGGGCGGGCCACTGATAGGGCGACTGGTCGGCGCAGAAGTACCGGCGGGTCGGGTCGCAGTGGGTGTGGCAGAGCGGGCCGGGCCAGATCAGCGTCGGCTCGCCGCCGTCCGGGCGGCACTCATGCGCCCCCCGCTCGTAGTCGGTCCAGCAGACCCACCCGTCGGCGGACCACCACTCGTGGCTGCCCTTGGCGGTGCGGGCGTACCAGTCGGTCGGCCGGAGCGGCTCGAAGCGGCGCCCGCGCGTGTCCATCAGCCAGATGCGGTGGTGCAGCCCGTGGTAGACGCAACTGTCCGGGTCCACCCACCAGTCCTGGGCGATCATGAACAGCTCGGGGTCGGTGGGGCTGAACTGGGCGTGGTTGTAGTGTCGCTGGAAGGTGTGCAGGACCTCGACCCCGCCGCCGCGCGGATCGCCCAGGGCGACGAACCACTGGTTGCCGATCCGCCCGTCCAGCAGGAAGTGCTTCCCGTCGGCCGAGAGCGTCAGGTGCGTGCCCAGGTGGGTCAGGCGGCCGCGGACGTCGGCCTTCATCTCGGCCGGGAGCCGGCAGAGGCGCTCGATGGACCCGTCGAGGCCCTTCCGCCAGACGGCGTCCCGGCTGCAGAAGCAGGCCGCGTCGCCCTCGGGGGCGACCATGGGGCTGGCGCTCCAGAAGCAGGTGTCGTGGAAGACGCGGATGGACGCCTCGTCGGGGTCGAGGCCGACGACGGCGAGCATCCTCTGCGGGGAGGGGGGATACGCGGCGTAGAACCACAGCCACCGCCCGTCGGCCGACACGCCGGGGTTGGTGAAGTAGAACGACTGCTGGAGGGGGGCCACCCGCTCGACGAGCAGGTAGCTGAGGACCCCGGACGACGGGTCGGTCCAGGGCTCGAAGTACGGATGCCGCGCCAGGTCCAGCACCACGGGCCACCTCACATGCCGCCGGCCTTCAGCCGGTACACCTGCTGGATGATGCCCTCGGGCGTCTCGGGGGCCGGGGCGGCGTCGAGGACGCGCTCGATGAGGGCGGCGGCGTCGGCGCGGCGCTCCCCGAGCTGGACGAGGACGGCGAGGGCCTCGGCGGCGGGGGCGGGCAGCTCGGCGCGGGACGGGCCGGAGGCGGGACCGGCGAAGGCGTCCACGCGCCCGGCCAGCTCGGCGATGATCTGCTCGGCGGTGCGGCGGCCGATCTCCGGCAGGGCCACGAGGGCCTTGACGTCCTTGTCGGCGATGGCGGCGGCGACCTCGCCCGGGCTCCGCACCAGCGCCCGCAGGGCCCGGCGCGCGCCCACGCCCTTGACCGTCGTGAACAGCCGGAAGAACGCCCGGTCGCTCTCGGCGGCGAAGCCGATGAGGCGCGGCTGCTGCATGCCGCGCGACGGGTCGCCCTCCAGGTAGTGGATCGTGTGCAGCACCACGTCCTGCCCGACCCGCCGGCTCAGACGCTCCACGTCGCACGCCGGCACCAGCACCTCATACCACAGCCCCGACCCGGCGTCGATCAGCGCCGCGCCGCCGGAGACCTCTTCCAGCCGGCCTGTGATCCTCGCAATCAGTCCACGGACTCCGAGACGGCAACTCAAGTCCACGAATTACACCAATGACACGAATTACAGAAGCAAAAAAGGAACGAGGCGAACCGCCTGTTCCTGGAGACCTGCCGGGCGCGTCACCCAGACAACGGCAGAGCCCCATCGCCCGTCTACAGCACGACGCGTTGCGCCTGCAAGCTGGCGGTGCCGAAGTTGAGCAGGAGGCCGAGGGCGAGGCCGCTGGCCTTCAGATACGACAGGGCCTGGGCGAGGTGATCGTTGTCGAGGTCCTTGAGGGCCTTGAGCTCCACGACGACCCGCTCAGCAACGACGAGGTCGAGGCGGAACTCGCCGCATAGCACGCCCTCGTACCAGACCTCGATGGCCTTCTCGCTCTGGAAGGGCAGCTTTGCCCGCGCCAGCTCATGGCGCAGGGCCTTGCCGTAGACGGCCTCGGGACACCCCGGCCCCAGCACCCGGTGCACCCGCTGCGCGCACCCGACGACCCTGTAGCTCAGCTCCTTGTGCCGTATCTGCGCCAGTGCGGCCGTCCCCTTCACCGGCCCCGCACGCGCGCCCTGGAGCCAAGAACGCCCACAGAGCATGTTTGGGCGCCCGAGTCGTGCGTGGGTGTCGCCTCTTCTTGTCGATCAGTGCAATTCGTGGGCTGCTTTTTCTTGTTCTTCTTCATTCGTGCAATCCGTGTGATTCGTGGACGCCCGCCGCTTCTCTTGAGTCCGTGCAATTATCCAATCCGTGCAATCCGTGGTCCGCTGCTTCTTCTTCCGGGTTTCTTCCGAATTCGTGCAATCCGTGTAATTCGTGGACGGCTGCTGTTTCTTCTTCTTCAATCCGTGGACCGTTTCGCGGCCGAGAGGGCGATGGCCAGGGCGTCGGCGACGTCGGGGGGCTCGGGGACCTCGCGGAGGCGGCAGTGGACGGCGACGGCGCGCTGGACCTGCTGCTTGGAGGCGTGGCCGTTGCCGGTGAGCGCGCGTTTGACCATGGTGGCGGGCACGTCGCGGACCGCCACGCCCGCCGACGCGCACGCCGACAGGATCACCCCCCGCGCGTGACCCATCAGGATCGCCGTCCGCGGGTGCCGGTAGTGGGCGTAGAGCTTCTCCACCGCCGCCAGGTCCGGGGTCAGCTCCTCCAGCAGCGACGCCAGGTCCCGCGCCAGGCGGGCCAGGCGCTCGGCCAGCGGACGCTTGGGGTCGGTCTGGAGGACGCCGGCCTCGACCAACAGGGGGTCCCGCCCGGCCACGTCGATGGCCCCGTACCCGGTCGTCTCCAGCCCGGGGTCGATGCCCAGCACGCGAAATGCAGACGTCCGTGTCCGCGCCATGCTCGGATGATACGCGGGCGCCCCCGCGGCGTCCACCGCGCGCCCGGCGGGGCCTACTCCGGCGGCGCGGACGCGGGCCGCCAGATCGTCCCTGCGGGGGTGTCCTCCAGCACGACGCCCATCCCCGCCAGGCGGTCGCGGATGGCGTCGGCGGCGGCGTAGTCCCCGGCCTTCCGCGCGTCGGCGCGCTGCTCGATGAGCTTCTCGATCTGGGCCCTGTCCGCCCCGGCGACCTCGCCGCGCGCCGGGGGGCGCTCGAACAGGCCCAGGATCCGCCCGGTGGCCACCAGGGTGGCCCCGGCGGCCGCGGCGAGCTTCGCGGCGGCCTCGTCGTCGCCGGCGTCGACCCCGCGGGCGTCCATGTGGCGGTTGATCGCCGCGGCCATCCCGTGCAGGGCCGCCAGGGCACCCGCCGTGTTGAAGTCGCTGTCCATCGCCTCGTAGAACCGCAGCCGCTCGCCCAGCACCTCCTTGACGAAGGCGGCGTCCTCGCCGGTGGCCTCCTCGGCCGTGGCGCCGGGGTCGATGGGCGCCCCGCCGGCGTACAGGTCGGTCCCGGTCGCGCGCCGGATGCGGTCGAAGAGCCGGTGGAACGTCTCCAGGCTCCGGGCGGTGTTGGCGAGCTGGGCGTCGGAGAAGTCCAGCGGCCGTCGGTAGTGGGTGCTGAGGACGAACGCGCGGATGGTCTGGCCGTCGTGCTCATCGAGCAGGTCGCCGATGGCGCGGATGTTGCCGACGGACTTGGACATCTTCTTGGTGTTCACGCGGGTCAGCCCGTTGTGCAGCCAGTACCTGGCGTAGGTCTTGCCGGTGGCGGTCTCGGACTGGGCGATCTCGTTCTCGTGGTGGGGAAGATCAGGTCCATCCCCCCGCCGTGGATGTCGAACGTCTCGCCCAGGACGGCCATGCTCATGGCCGAGCACTCGGTGTGCCAGCCGGGCCGTCCCTTGCCCCAGGGGCTGTCCCAGGCGGGCTCGCCGGGCTTGGAGGCCTTC
>Ga0180432_10009849_pt1 | contig 11563 bp, 9 predicted proteins | sample SS_ome_10_FD_132414 | JGI IMG/M metagenome (GOLD analysis project Ga0180432, IMG submission 132414) | Hypersaline lake sediment archaeal communities from the Salton Sea, California, USA - SS_1_MS_2 metaG | ecosystem: Environmental > Aquatic > Non-marine Saline and Alkaline > Hypersaline >... | reverse complement strand
TCGGTACACGCATTGCACTTGGCAGGATCCACATAGCGCACCTGCTTGGCCACCCGGACCCTGAACCCGCCGTCTACCTCTTCGACATCCTTTAGTGCGGCAAAGGTGATGAGCTTGACGTTTTGGTTGCTGGTCAGCTCGAGCATCTTCGGTAGCAGGGTGCACGTGGCGCATTCGTTGGTTGGGTACATCTTGTCGAGTTGTGCCATGGTGCCGCCGATCGTGGCTTTCTCTTCCAAGAGAAGAACCTTGAACCCCTGCCCCACCAGCTCGACGGTCGCACGCATCCCACTGATGCCACTGCCGACGACGAGCACGGCACCTTTCATCTTCGGATTCTCAGCCATCGTGCGACCTCTCTTTCTTTCTCCTCGTTTCCCCCTTGTTCCTTACACGGGAACTCAACCGGCCTTGATTGGATGATCTACCCCTAACTACCGTTGCCACTGGTACTCGTTGGCGCAACACGTCCTGCCGAGTTTGTGCCTCCGTGAGCCCCGCCAGTTAGAATCATCTCGCAAGCACGTCCTCATGTGTCCTCGAGACGGCCCTTGTTCAGGAAAACCCGCCAAATGTGCAATTGCACATTTTAGTGTAAGACACCGCAACTGGCAATTCCGCTTCCGAGCAAGGCCCGAGACCAAACAGGTCCCATAGAACGTAGGATCACCTAGATCGAGATGCCCATCACAACGAGAAAGCGGCCACACGTTCCGGGTTCGGCCCCCGGGCTACAGATTACGGGATTCGAACTCAGACTCTCTCCCTTTCCAAGGGATTATGAAACCTCTTTTGGTTAAGGAGGGTTTCAGTATGGCTTAGATGTCAACGCAATGTGAAAGTCACTGCCCGGAAGCGTCTCGATTTCTGGATGAAGGACGATATAAAGGCAGTCTCTTCCTAGCGATAATCCTCCCGCGGTGGGCTCCAGGAGTCGTGGACCGTGGTCGGTTGGTCAAGGATCCGAGCGCCGTGTTTCACGCCCGACGGGATGACGGCGCCCTCTCCGGCTTTGAGAATGCGCTTTTGGTCTCCGAGCTGAAACTCCATCGCTCCCTCGATGACGACGGAAATCTGCTCGTGGGGATGGTCGTGCTCCGGGACGATCGCGTGCGGTTCGAGCTCGAAGAAGGTGATCATCACCTTGTCGAGCGAGACCGCCTTTCGTCTAACCCCCGGAAGCATCTCCGTCTCCGCCAGCTCCGAAATGCTGAAAAAGCTCATCGCATGTCCCTCCTTAGCTAGATTTCGTAGCTCAACATCCATGGTTCAGACAAAGGGTCTTGCCCCCAAAAGGACCTCGCCGGCGACTGCCCCGTCACGGCTTGTGTGGTTTCGGGGAGAGGGCCTCGTCGGACTGCTCGGCGAGCCAAGTACAGAACCGATGAAGATTCTCCGCTGCGGCCTCGAACAGTTGGGTCCCCTTTTCTGCGGTCGCGGTGGAAGGGTTCCCCACATTCCCGGCCTCGGAGAAGTCGATGGTGTCTCCCCCGACCTCAACCCCTTCTACCATCTTGCTCCAACGATCGACCTTGCTGGTCTCTTTGTAGCGGTCTTGCCGCACAAGGGAGGGGTTGATTGCGAGCACGGCGCTGGTTTCCACCGGTCCCGCGTGGGCGGCCGGCTCCGGGAACAGTTTTTCCAACATATCGCCAATTCCGACCCACCAGTTGTGGACGTAGGCAAAGATTGTCTCCTGCCGCAGCAGTCGCACAGCTTCGGTCAGCGCGCTGCGGTTGCCGCCGTGGCCGTTCACGAAGACGACACGGCGCATCCCGTGGCTCGCCAACGCGCGCGCGACTGCGACGACATAATCTCGAAGCACATCAGGCGGCACCCACAGCGTTCCCCAGAACTGGCGATGATGATCCGACACACCTATCGGTATGGTCGGTAGGACCAACCATCCACCTTTCTTACCCGTTATCTCGGCGATTCGTTGCGCGGTAAACCAGTCGGTCCCCAGAGGAAGATGTGGCCCGTGGTTCTCGGTCGACCCCACGGGAAGCAAAGCCACTTGCGCCTTCTGGATCACTTCTTTTGCATCAACCCACGTCAACTCTGCAAGATTCATCGGTCCTCCTTTCGCTGTCTCTTCGTCGTTGAGTGTCAGGCTTGCTTGCGCATCAGCTTCCGGTAGTAAGAATCGGAGAGATAAAGACCGGCGGCGGGGTTGTGCCCGAAGACCCGATCCTTGGCGATGAGAACCGTGCAAGGGGCCTCTGCGTATCGGAAGAACAGGGCGTCGTGGCCTACGCAAAGCCCGACAGCGATGTTGAAGTCGGTCTTTTCGTCATTGAGAATTTTCGCTTGAGTAATTGGATTGCACATCGTCTCCCAGGCACCCGGTCCTCCGATTTTCTGATCCTCCGCAATTCCAATTGTCTCCTTGGGTACGCTTCCCACACTGCAACGGACCGATACAATCTCAAACCCTCGATTCTCCAGGATCGTTGAGAGGATGGCCGCTTCCTTTGCCAAGCCGCCGCAAAACGCGATGCCCAACTTTCCGTACTCCATCTTCTTGGCGAATTGCGCGATTTCCTCAACTCGGGGATTGCGGGGGGTCAGCCCCTCGGGAAGCTGCATGTAGCACTCGAATTCCTGAATCGATGCCTGACGGGCAAACGTTCTGATTTCAGGCTTGGCGTACTCCGCCAGTGCGGCTTCAATCACCGCCTGTTTCGTCTTGGCCGGGCAATTTGCCGGCCCGCTGTCGAAGTTCTCCGTATCACAGGCAACGTTTACACACTTGGCACACGCGACAGGCAAAGACATGAGCATCCTCCTGAAGTGCTTAATGAATTGAACGACAGTATAGAGGAAAACGGGTTATGCATCATGATAGCGGGTTATCTACGTCGGCAGGAGTGTAAGCTAAGAACGTTGGAACGTGTCATGAAGGCAAGAATTGAAATACTGCAACTGCTACGGCTTTTCCCGAGGCCGCATGTCCCGAGCGCCGTTACGGGCAACGGCTTGCCGCTTGACCCAGTGGACGGGCTGCGACGTCACCTTTCCTAACGCCCTTTCGTCCTTCCTGCGCGTTTCACGATGGCTTACGCTGACAGGATGGCTCGTGACCGTATCGCGGTTGTGAAGAAGGCCCGCAGTGCCGAAAGGATGATCGAATGAAGCCCGCGCTTATGAGCATTGCTTTGGCCTTGGCGGTCTTTGGCCTGGGGCTTTCCTTTTTCTTTGTTCTGCCGGAGCGCTATCCCGAGCTTGCCGACTACGAGCGTCTGTGGCGAGTGGAAGAGAACCTGCCGCGGTCGCTTCCCGAGCTTGAGGAGCTGGCAGGGCGTGAGGATGGAGTTGGCTGGCAGGCGCGCGTGCTCGCTTCCCGCGTCTTCCTGGCACAGGCAAACTACACGGCCGCAGCGCGCTATCTGACTGCCGCCCTCGATCTGCGCTCAACAAAGTCGCTGCGGGCCGAACTCGCGCTGTCTCTGGAAGCCGCAGGGGACCGGATCGAGGCCCTGCGCGAGTGGGAAAAACTCCTCCCGGCAGAAGGCGCCGTGCAGGCCATCATCCGCCTCGAGGCAGATCCGGAACGGGCCGCGCGGCTGCTCGTCGCAGTGGGGCGCTACATAGAGGCGCTCACTGTGCTCGGATCATTGGAGACGCCCTCGGCACGCTTGTCCCGCGCCCGCGCGCTCGTTGGCCTGGGACGTGCGGACGCGGCGCTTGCCCATTTCGAGGCGTTCCTCGCCACTGACGACAACGCCAGTGTCCGAAGGGAGTACGGCCGCGCATGCGAGAGGGCCGGGGAATCGGACAACACCTTGGCTGTCTACAGACAACTGGGAGCAAGCGGTGCCTACCACGCCGGTCGATTGCTTGAGGCACTGGGTCGGCCCACAGAAGCGATAGCCGCGTATCTTACGTCATCTGATCCAGAGGCCCGCTGGCGGGCAGGCCGGCTGTTCGAGGCGCAGGGCCGCGAGGCCGACGCGTTACCTGTCTACCACGCGCTGGCCCAGGGGACACACCGCGTTCGCGACGACGCCGCGTTGCGCGCGTATCGGATCCACCTACGACGCAACGAAACCGATCGGGCTACGGCGATGTTGGATGACCTGCCGAACGCGTTTCGCTGGATCCTTGGAACGTATCGCTCGCCTTCCGATCCGGCCACACTTCCCGACGCACCGAGGGTCTTTCCCAGCGTCGTCCGCGTCGCCGATGCCCTGTTTGCAACCTTATCAAAAGAAGGGGCGACTGCCGCTGCCGAGGCTGAAATGGAAATCGCCCTCGCCAACGCAGACGCCGCCGAACGGTTGGCGATCGGGCAGTGGTATCTCCAGCATCGATACTATCGGTTTGCCTATCGGATCGGCGTGGAGTCGATTGCGAACAAAGTCACGCGGACGGCGTACGAACTCGCCTATCCCCTCGCCTGGTGGTCCCTCGTGCAGGAGGCCGCAGCCACGTACGACATCGATCCGTTCCTCGTCCTGGCAGTGATGCGCGAGGAGAGCAACTTCTCTCCCACCGCAGTGTCGTCTTCCGGGGCGAGGGGCCTGATGCAGCTTCTCCCGTCCACGGCCAAGTGGATCCTGGAGAGCAAACTCAATCAACCCTTTCACGAAGACGACCTTGACGACCCCGAGCTCAACATTTCCCTCGGCACGTGGTACCTCCGACATCTCTTGGAGCAGTTTGACTTCGACCTTGCCAAAGCCGTCGCTGCTTACAACGGCGGCCCGGGCAACCTCCAGCGCTGGATAAACGCTTCACCCCTCACCCACCCCACCGATCTCCCCGCCGTGCTCGCCTCAAGCGAGACACGCGAGTACCTCACCAAAGTCATCGACTCCTGGCTCGCCTATCGCTGGCTCTATCCGCCTCGCGCCTAGAAAATCGCGTCGTTGGAGCGTCCTCCCACAGTCCGACAGGATGAACACGAGCGGCGCTGCGTGGACCAGATCGAAAAAAGAGCTGAGATAAGGAGAGGCAATGCGAACAACACAAGGTGCGAGGGCCTGGATCATCCGCGAGGCCGTCGCGATGTACGTTTCTTCCTTCGCAAGGTTTTCCATCGCCCGATCAGCGTCGGGCCAGAAAAGTTTGTGGGGCAAATCGCGGAGACACTCACCCCCCTCAACCCCTCCGGCCAAATCAAAGCCAATGGTGCGATCTGGACCGCCATCAGCCATGCAGGCGCGATGATCCCTGCCCAGTGGGAAGTGAAGATCCTCGATGTACTCGGGACCACCGTCCACGTTGAGCCGGTGCTCTAAGAAACACCATGATCAAATACTCCAGCTTGTCTCTCCTCCCTTCCGCTCGTTCACAACTTGGACACATGTATACGTCGAGGCGCCTCAAACATTCGCTACTGTCCAGGTAGACTCTACAAAATGACACAGACGAGAGCGGCGGCAATTGCGAAGCGAGCAGCATTCAACCACATCGTGACTTCAACAGCCGTACCTGTGCAAGCAGATCAGTCTACCTCAACAGGGGAACCCCCTCATCCTTCCTCGATGCCGGCAACGGTCGTCTGCAAGGCGCGCTCGCCGATCCGAGTCAACAAGACCCCTCCGATGACGGCAGCCGTTCCCACCCCTTTGAACAGGGTGATTTGCCCGCCCATAACAAGGATCTCGGCCATCAGGGTCACCACCGGCACAAGGTTTGCGGAGACTGCAACTTGAGTGGCAGATAGGTGTTTCAGGGCGTAGTGCATTGCCAGAAAGGCCACCGCCGAGCAGAGAATCCCCAAGAACAGCATCTCCAGCAGCAGCATCGGCGTGATCCTCGCCAGCCAATCCCGGGATTCGGTGGCCGCCAACGGCCCGAAGAGTAGCAGCGAGAGAGAGAATTGATAAAACGTGGCTTGCAGCGGGGTGATTCGTTGTAGGGCTTCTTTGAGGAAGACAGTCCGGGTCGCCGCGCATAACACCGCACCGAAGATCAGCAGATCGCCAAGCAGGGACGCTCCAGCCTCCTGCTGGCTAGATCCGATGATCAGCAGGACACCGACGCAAGCCAAGCCAATCCCTGTCCCTTTTTTCAAGCTTGCTCGCTCTTGTCGGCGGACGAGCGCGATGAGAAATACCACCGTTGGGATGATGGCGATAATCACCGATACGTGGCTCGGCTGTGTATGGGCAATGCCGAATGTCTCAAACAGGAAGTAGCCGATCGGGCTGAGCAGAGACAGACAGACCAACATGAACAGATTACGGCTGGATAGTCCCAAACTCCTCTTAGCAACACCGACGCCACCCAGGATAATCGATGCCATAGCAAAGCGGATGAACAGCAGGGTGAAGATGGGAACAACGCTAATGACATCCTTGATCGCAAGAAAGGAAAAACCCCAGATGAGCATTGCAGAGAAAAGCACACCGTAGACAACGACTGTCTTTTTGGCTATGCGCACGAGAATCCTTCCTGACCCTATACCCCATCAAGAAATGTGGCTATTGTGCTTGCTGTTCAGAGCACCTGCAACTGGGAGTGCTAGCAGCTACCTGGAAAAAAGAGAAGGCTCGGCCAGGCTCCACAGCACCAACTGCCTTCAGGTCCGTTGGGCAGACAGACTTTTGCAAACGCAATCATTACCGGATGGCTTCAAGGGCTCGATGTACTTTTCCAATCTGGTACACCCATACAGGCGAAAAGACGTTGGCAAACCAGGTCGGCGTCGTGCTCACCGCGGCGACCGGAGGACCATCCTTGGCTTTTTCTCCATCTCCTTGGCCAGCTCCTCGAATGGGGCCATAGGTCATGCGCGTGGCCATGCAGTGCTTCACATATGCCGGCTCAAGGCCCTTCTGGGTGCGGGTGGCACGCAGAACGCAACGCTCGGCGGGAAACGGCAGGCAGGGAGGATACGCCTTGCCATTCGGCAGGTTCTCGACGATTTCGATCACCTTGAGCCCCGCCATCCCGGCGGGCCAGGCGTGCTCTTGGGCACAGGCGACTTCGCAGGTGGGGCAGCCAGTGCAGTATTCGTAATCGATCAGCAGACCGTGCTAGGGTTAGTTCTCAGTCCTTTCCCTTGCCCTCAACGTGCGCTTGTCGACTTTTAAGCCATGGTTCTTCGCAATGGTTCTGGGGATACATCTTGACGGGGGAAGGCAGGCGTCTCTCAGGTTCTGACCGCCTCGATCCCCACCGTGGTTGTCCCTCTTCCCAAGTGATCAAGTTCCCGCCCCACGTTGCCGGCAGCGGCCAGCGGCTTTGACATCGGTTCCTCTTGGCCCAATCTCATCCCTTATCTCCCGTTCCGTGGCCTCCTCCTGATAAGGAAGGTACATACGACGTCGACATTTCGCACCCATACGGAACAACGAGGAGCTATCTAACAACGCGGCGTGCTCCGGCGCGTTTGAGAAACCCGTGAGGTTTTTCTACACTCACGCCACTGACAACCACTCAATCATCGAAGCGACCGCGAGGAGGGGCAGATGGGGTTGAAGACGAACTATCGGGTCATCGCAGAGATGCCGTACGAGCCGAACAAGGCGGAGCGTGGATACACCGGGCAGACACTCTATGTCAACATCGGAACCGGGAAGATGGAATCCCGGCCGGTGACGCAAGAAATGAAGGATAAGTTCATTGGTGGCCGTGGGTTCGGGCTGTGGCGGCTGTGGAACGCGATTGACGGCAAGACGAAGTGGAACGACCCGGACAACGAAATCGTGATCAGCTCCGGTCCGATCGGTGGGATTACCACGTACGCCGGTACGGGAAAATCTCTGGTCGTAAGCCTTTCTCCTACTACGGACTGCGTCACCGACTGCAACGTGGGCGGCTACTTCGGTCCGTACCTCAAGTTCGCGGGATGGGACGCGCTGGAAGTGCAGGGGAAGGCGGACAAAAATGTCATTGTCCTCGTCGATGCTGGACAGGGAGTCGTCCAGTTGCTCGAGTGTCCGGAGAAGGACGTCAACACGCACGTCCTGTCGGAGAAGCTGACGCATGCCTTTGCCGATTCGGAGGAACCCCGCGATCTCGTGGCCGTTTCTACGGTTTCTGCCGGCGATGGCGCCGAACACACCCGGATCGGTTGCCTCAACTTCAGTTTCTTTGATATGAAACGAAAGGCGGTTCGCATGAAACAGGCCGGCCGCGGAGGGATCGGCACGGTCTTCCGCGATAAGCGGATCGCTGCGCTAGTGGTAAAGTACTCCGGCGGCGTGCGTGCGGACTCCACCGGTCCGGCTGACCCTGAACGGCTGAAAGCAGCCGGCGCCCGAGTCACCAAGGAAATCCTTGAGCTGGATGCCTCACAGAATGACATGCGAAGTGTGGGAACCTCGACTATCTTCGAGATCCTGAATGAATTCGATCTTATACCCGTCAACAACTATCAGTTTGGGTCGCACGCGGAGGCCGATAAGATCTCTTCTCCGGTGTGGCGAGAACGGTTCAGTCAGGGGATGCCCGATGGATGCTGGTTCGGCTGCACCATGTCCTGTTCGCACGCAGTGGATGGTTTTACGTTGAAGACCGGCCCCTACCAGGGCAAATCGGTCATCGTTGATGGCCCGGAATACGAGACGGCGGCAGGCAGTGCCAACATGGGGATCTTCGACGCCGATTTTGTGCTGGAGTACAACTTCTACTGCGATACCTACGGTATCGATGTCATCTCCTTTGCTACTGCAACGGCGTTTGCCATGGAGTGCTACGAGGCGGGAATCCTCAACAAGGAGATTACCGGTGGGCTGGACCTACGGTTCGGTAATGGTGAGGCGGCGCTGGAACTGCTTCACCAGATGGGACGGGGAGAGAGGGTTGGCGCGATCGTCGGCCAGGGGGTTCGGCGGATGAAGGAGCGCTTTGTCCGCGAGTACGGAGCGGATCCGGCCTTCCTGCAGGATATCGGGATGGAGTGCAAGGGGATGGAATACTCCGAGTACATGACAAAGGAGTCGCTTGCCATGCAGGGCGGCTACGGCTTGGCCAACAAGGGGGCACAACACGACGAGGCGTGGCTGATCTTCATGGACATGGTCAACAAGCAGCTTCCCACCTTCGAGGACAAGGCCGAGGCATTGCACTTTTTCCCGATGTGGCGGACGTGGTTTGGTTTGAATGGCTTGTGCAAGCTTCCCTGGAACGACATTGAGCCGGCGGACAATCGGTCGCGTTACTCGGGGATTGACGCAGCCAAGGTGCCTGACCACATTCAGAACTACTGTGATCTGTTTGCCGGGGTCACCGGAGTAGAGGTCACTCCGGACGATCTGATTCTTCAGTCAGAGCGGGTGTACAACTTCCAACGCGTGTTCAATCTACGCATGGGATTCGGTCGGCGTGAACAGGACGCGATTCCGTATCGCTCCGCCGGCCCGGTTACTGAGAAGGAGTACGAATCACGTGCGCAGCGCTACGACACCCAGCTCAAAGAGCTAGTGGGAATCGAACCTGCCGGAATGAGCACCGCGGAGAAGGTGAAGGTCCTCCGCGCCTATCGTGAAGAGCAATACGAAAAGCTGTGCGATGCAGTTTACAAGCGACGTGGCTGGACGAATGACGGTGTGCCGACTGTGGAGACCTTGAAGCGTCTGGGGATCGATTTTCCTGACGTGGTGGGGGTTGTCCGCACGCATCAATAGAAAATGGATATCTCCTTGTGTGAAGCCGGCTCCTCGGATGCTGTACGCCGGGGAGCCGGTCCGGGAGTGAGGTCACGATGAAGCGGATAGGAATCCTCGGCGGAACCAGCGCGGAGTCGACCGTCTCGTACTACGCGCGGATCACCCGCGAGTACACCCGACGTTTTGGGGGCTTTGCCTATCCGGAGATCCTGATCTACAGCGTATCATTCCAGGAAATCGCGGATTGGCAAGAGGAGGGCAATTGGGAGGCGATCGCCGCGAAGATTGCGGACGGTTTTCAGGTCCTCGCCGCTGCCGGGGCCGATGTCGGCCTGATAGCTGCGAATACGCTGCACCGCGTCTACGACGCAGTCGCTGAAAGAAGCCCGATTCCGCTTCTTCACATCGTCGATGCGCTCGCAGCGGCGATCCAAGCCGCGGGTTGTTCGACGGTGGGACTCCTCGGCACACGCTATACGATGAAGGAGTCGTTCTACTCCGACCGCCTTTCCTCGCACAACATAGCAACGCTTGTCCCAACGAGTGAACAGCAGGAAGAGATTCACCGCGTGATTTACGAAGAGCTGTCCCGCGGGATTCTCCGGCCTGCCTCCCGCGCCTACTACCTACGGGTCATCGATTCGCTGGCAGAGCGGGGTGCAGAAGGGATTATCCTTGGTTGTACCGAGATTCCGCTGCTCGTCGGCGAGGATGATCATACCCTTCCTCTGTTCGATACGGCCACGATCCACGCAGACGTGGCTCTGGAGGCGGCGCTGTCCTAAGCCATTCCGGGGTGTGTTGATCTCTTCAACTACACCTGGTTGGTATTGAGCAGCCAATCGCCGCGCTCGGAATCGTCTTTTTTGAAATCTGAAGCGGCTTTTGGTATAATTTTACCGGGTGGTGACCGTGGTATACGAAGCCGAACAAATCAAAGTCTTGGAGGACATCGAGGCCGTCCGCACTCGCCCCGGGATGTACGTTGGGAGCACCGGACAACCCGGGTTGATGCATCTGATCGAGGAAGTCGTCGATAACAGCATCGACGAGGCGCTCGGCGGATACTGCACCGAGATTCGAGTCACGATCCATCCAGACAACCGAGTTACCGTTATCGATAACGGCCGCGGGATGCCGGTCGGAATTCACAAGGAGACCGGTATAAACGCCGTGGAGCTTGTCATGACGACTCTCCATGCCGGTGGCAAATTCGACAACAAATCCTACCGCGTAAGCGGTGGGTTGCACGGTGTGGGCGTATCTGTCGTTAATGCTCTTTCGGAGCACTTGACCGTGGAGGTGCGACGAGATGGAAAGCTGTACCGTCAGGAGTTCTGCCGCGGGGTGAAGCTTGGCGAGCTTAAGGTCGTTGGGGAAGCGAAAAAGACTGGAACCACGATCACGTTCCTCCCCGATGGAGAGATCTTTGGTGAAATCCAGTACAACTTCTCGAAGCTCTCGCATCGCCTAAAGGAGCTCTCCTACCTCAATGGCGGCCTGCTCATCATCCTGGAGAACGAAGCCGCGGGGGTTTCTCGGCGCTTCCAAGCCAAAGGGGGGATTGTTTCGTTCGTCAAGGAGCTCTCCGCTCCCAAGGATCCGATCCATCCCCAGCCGATCTACGTGAGCGGAGAAGAGAGTGGAACCGCTGTTGAAATCGCGATGCACTTCACCGGAAGCTACGACGAGTCGATCTTCGCATTTGCCAACAACATCAATACGGTCGATGGCGGAACCCACCTGACTGGATTCAAGAGTGCGCTCACCAAGTTTCTAAACGACTACGGGCGTGATAAGAAGATCCTGCGCAAGAATGATCCGAACCTGCGTGGAGAAGACATCCGCGAGGGCCTGGTAGCAATCATCAGTATCAAGATCCCCGAACCCGAGTTTGAGGGGCAGACCAAGACGAAGTTGGGGAATCCTGAGGTGGCGAGCCTAGTTACAGGGATCCTCCAGGAGCAGCTTACGCTCTATTTCGGGAAGAAACCGAGGGT
>Ga0180432_10009848_pt1 | contig 11565 bp, 16 predicted proteins | sample SS_ome_10_FD_132414 | JGI IMG/M metagenome (GOLD analysis project Ga0180432, IMG submission 132414) | Hypersaline lake sediment archaeal communities from the Salton Sea, California, USA - SS_1_MS_2 metaG | ecosystem: Environmental > Aquatic > Non-marine Saline and Alkaline > Hypersaline >... | reverse complement strand
TAGTGGCAAGGTTGAGCTTTTTATCCCTGATACAGTAAGGAAGGGGATCAGGTTGAAAAATGGAAAGATCATTCCAAACAGAGCAAGGGTGACAAATGCCCAAGTGGCCAAATATGTCCAAGAGCAAGGCAGGGACTTCTTTAATTTTACGGACGGTGAGATCAGGATCTTAACCGATGAATATCAAAAACTCATTAACGAAGCGATTGAGCGCTTCAATTTCTAAGGAGTGAATATGAACGACGAAGTAAAAGCACCAGAGAATCAGGGCCAAGAGAATCAAGAGGCCCCAAATCCTTCCGACCATATCCAAAAACTGCTCAAGGAAAAGCAGAACTGGCAGTCAAAAAGCCGTACGCTGGAAGAGGAGAATGCGATAATCAAAGCGAAGCTCAAGGAAAAAGAGGAACTAGAACTGATAAATCAGAAGAAATATCAGGAAGTGGCCGAGATCAAAAAGAAAGAGGCCGACGAGTGGAAGCAAAAATACGAGCAGACTGAGCAGCGGATTGTCACCGCTACGAAAGCAAGTGCAGTAAAAGCAGAGCTTTTAAAGATGGGATTGAATCCACAGTATGCGGCAGAGATGATCAAGCTTGCCGATCTCAATTCTCTGCATTACGATGATGAAAGTAGAGTTGTGACTGGTACAGAAGAAGTGGCCAAATCTCTGTATGAAAAATTTCCTCCTCTTTTCGGAAAAGGAAAGCCTGGAGTCAGTCACGATGCCCCGCAAGGAGGAGGTGGCCGCCTCACCATGCAGGAGTGGAAAGCTCTACCAAGAGAGGAGCAATTGAAGCGTGAGCCGGAGCTTTACGCTACCCTTGGGATCTCTCGAACCAAATAAGCTCACCAGAGGGAGCGCTTCCGTAGTACCAGAGGACTCGGAAAATAAGAGAAAATTTTAATAACTTTTATTTTTGGAGTCATTATGACTGACGTTGTTAACGGCGCGACAGAACTCGCCAATTTTATCCCCGAAATTTGGTCTGCTAAAATGTATCCCGAGTTGAGAAAATCACTCGTCTTCGGCTCTATCTTTAACCGTGATTATGAGGGAGATCTCAATAATCTGGGCGATAAGGTGCATGTGAATCAAATCAATGCCCCTGCTGCTGAGGTTTTGACAAGCGACAAGGACACCTATTCGACTTCTCTGTTGGAATCAACTCAGATCGATATCGTCGCTGACAAGCGAATCTCTGCTGCCTATCAGTTTTCTGATTTGGCAAAATTGCAGTCCATGGCATTTGAGGCAGAAGCTCAAGCAGCTTTGATTTATTCTCTTCAATTGAAACTTGAGCAACTTTTGATTGGGATTCTTGTCCCCATCGATGGCACTCCAGATCATGATATCGCTCCTGCCACTCCAGGGTTGATGGCGGCCGCCGATTTGGCAAATGCTAGGACTCTTTTAAGTAAGGCAGATGTTCCCATGGTTGATCGTTATTGGATTGGATCTCCGTCTTACTACGGTGATTTGATCACAAATACCACGATAGCAAGTCGTGATTATGTCCCTGCGGGATCTCCAACGTCAACTAATTTCCTCACCGAACCTCTTTATGGCTTCCCAATCGGTGAATCAAACGTGCTTGCAAATGACACTTCCTTCGCAGTTCATCGCAGCGCCTTAAGCTTGGTTATGCAACAAGGGATCAGAATTCAGATCTCCAATCTTCATGCCCAAGGGAAATATGGTTATGTGATGTCTGCTGATATGGTCGTGGGATACAAGCTCATGGACAATAAGCGCATCGTTAAGATCAGCGGTTAATAAGGAATTTTATGGCATTTGGTAAAGGAACGACATTTGGAGAAGTCCATGGGCCTAGTTTGCAGGAGCTTTTCGAGCAGATTAGATCGCTACCATTCAAGGTCGAACACAAGCAGACCTTGAGGATTTCTAATGGCGATTGGTATATCATTTTCACTATCCATGACAATGATGCTCTCGTCGCAAAAACAATGCCGCCTTTATCAGATGCCGCAAAAAAATTGATTTCAAAACCTGAGAATGCCGCTCCTGTGAGGAGAGGCAGGAGAAAAAAGAATGACAGCTAAAATCTGGACAGGGGAACTAAAAACCCTCGAATTCAAATATGACTTTGACGTTAACGGTGGCGCAATCGGGACAGTTGCCCTTGGAAATCTCCCTGATAATTTCATCGTGACCGAAGCATACGTCGTGATTGATACAACGATCACCTCTGCTGGGACTCCCACAATCGTGATTGGGGAAGATGCCACAGGAGACGCCGACGGTTATTTCGCTGACTTTTTTGGCACTCCCGATGCTGGGACTGCTTTAAAGGGTGGAGGCGCTTTAATCTCTGACGGCGTTCATATCGTTGATCCCGATGAGGATGGCGTTTTAGTGACGATCGGAACTGCTGCTGTAACTGCGGGCGTTTTCCGAGTTTTCGTCCGTGGGTTTCAATCTTAATTCACTCCTAAGATTGAATAACGGGGGGCCTTGAAAGAGGCCCCTTTATTGCCAATATAATTTTTAACTGAGGCAATGATGACAGTCCTAGACGAAACAACTCAAATCCAAGACCACGGTCTTGATGTCATTCGGAAGGCCGGACGATTCATCGTCCCTGGCGACAAGACCGGATACTATCTCGCAGTAAATATTCTCGATGCAATCACAGGATCTTTTTCTCCTTCTGGCCTATCCAAGGAAATGAAGATTACCACGATCACTGTCAGCGATACTGCAATCGTGATTCCGGCAACGGCATTGACCGATAGAAATAGTATGTCAATCTATAATAAATCAACTACGACGATTGTCTACATAGGCCCATCAAATTCAGTGGCAGCGTCTTCGGTTGACGGAACCACTTCGGGTTGGGAGATTGATCCTGGTAGCTATTTCTCTCTGGACATAAAAGACGATATTGAGATTTATGCAATTTGTCCTTCTGGGGAAAGCGCTCAACTAAAGATCATGGAGCTTGCATAATGCCGAATCCTCAACCTTCTTTTAAACCTGGTGAGATAGCGATATCAGGGGCGACAAGTCAGAAAATCTCAAATCCGCAGATCGCATTAGCAGACACGGAGCAGAGTCTCGCATTGTCTGCGGGATTGAAAAAGATTATGATTAGGGTAAGGGAGAAGGCCGCTTTGAAAATCTCTTTTACTGTAAACGAATCAGATACCAAGTTCGTCACAATACCTCCAGGTTGCACTTTGGTATTAGATGATCTTCAATTCTCTGGCAAAACCCTTTACTATCAATCACCGACTGTGGGAGTGACGGTCGAAATCTTAGAGCTTTTCTGAGGGGGAAAGTATGAATTTGAGCTTAGAAAGATTGTTGGCAGATCCCACCGCTATCACTGATAGCCCTTTAGTTGGATCTTACATTGTTGGCGTTGGAAACAATGTCATTCATGAGACAGAGTTTTCTGGAGAGTATGCACTTGATGTCAATCTCCGAAATGCTTCGATAACCGTAACGGCCACCGATCTCGATATCAGAGATCTCGATAGTGCGAGCGATTCTGTCGCGGCCGTTCAGTCCGGTACCTGGTCAGTGCAGATTGACGATGGCGCTGATACTCTAGAAATCAACGCCGACGGATCAATCAACTCCGTTGTGACTGCAACAGATCTTGATATTCGTGATCTCACTCATGTTTCTGACAGTATTAAGGTTGGAGACGGAACTGATTTTCTTGCAGTGAATGCTGACGGATCGATCAACGTCCAATTCACTTCAGATGCCGACGGCGCTGCTCTCACAAAGAATCCTCTTCACGTTGGATCGGCCGCTTTTGACCAAGCTTCAGTTTGGGCTGCGGTTGACGCTGGAGACGCCGCTTCTCTCGCTTCTGATCTTTATCGAAGAGTGTTGATTAACGATGCTCCTAATATCGCCGTTGCTTCAGAGGCAACAACAATCGGAACGACTGCCGCTGTAGTCGCTACCGCTCTCGCAGGGAGAACCCGCTTAATGGTACAAAATAGCGGTGATAAATCCATTTTTGTTGGCCCTGCTGCTGTAACTACCGCGAGCGGGATCGAAATCTCCAAAGGTGGGACACTATCTTTAGAGCTTGGGGAAGCTGTCGATCTTTATGCGATCAGCACCGCCGCTGGACAAGATGTAAGAGTAATGCAGCTTGCTTAATATTTAAGGGAGGGGAGGGGCAACTCTCCCCTTTTTGTGTTTATGAACGAAAAAGAAATTGAAGTTTGTGAAAAGATTTTGGCATGGTTTAACAAGGCCGATTTCAATTTGAAGGCAGGGCAAGCGGTAACAATGACCGATGATTTGAGACTATTTGCCAAAGTGATCAATGATCACAAGGAAAAGCTTAAAGGCCCAAAGGTCACTCCTCCAAGCAAGGCAGAGGTGAAGTAATGGCAGGTATTTTCGATTCCAATGCTACCAATGATTTTGACATCACTGAGATCTCGATCAAGGGATTGCTTGGTGTTAATGCTGCCGATGTTACCGACGAGAATCGCCTTAAGGTTGATGCTATTATCCCTCCACAGTCATATGTAAGCGACTTGAAGTTTGAAGAGATGAACGCTTCCACGGGAGGGATTTCGAGAAACTCCATACTCCCCTCTTCATTTACAAATATCTATTCCTATTCTGGAAGCGGTCTTTTTTTTGGTTTCCATGCAAATTTTGAAGATGAAGACAAAACATGGGTTAGCGTTTCTGTTGACGGAGAACAAATTCTCCTCGGAGTCAATGGGATTAAACTTGGAGATTTGAAAGACAATAACATTTTGGACATTCAAGACATTGGAACATATACCGACTTTTGTGGTCTTGCTATGCACCATAAAAGTTTAAGGATTTGCTTTAAAGTTCCGATGAGGTTTGAAAGCTCAGTGGTAATACAGGCGAGACACGAAGACGGAAACAAGCGTTTTAGGGCAGGAATTGCAAACATATTGAAGGATTAAAAATGAACTACTTGAAAGTGATCGACGACAAGATAAGAAATCTCTTTTTGAATATGGAATATCTCTGGATAGAGTCGCAGGATGTTTATGATGCCCATTGGAAGTCGGACGCTAACACGACCATTTCTGCTGTAACTAATTCGACCGATCCTGTGACTGTGAATAGCAAGCTGACAAAAGCAGAGTATCTGGCAGGGATTACTCTTTGCGAGCAGCTCACAAACTTTTTTGGGAATTCTGCTGTAACTCAATCCGACTACAATAAAACAATCCAAAATATTATCTACGGAAACGACGCAGCAGTCGGAGAGCTTAGCACATCGGTTGAGTCAATCGGTGATCGATTGAAATCTCTATCAGAAATAGCTCTTGCTCAATACAAGGAAGCAAAAGACATTCTTGAGCTATACAACGATAACGGCATATCAACTCAGCTCTCAGGTGTATCAGCAGGCGATAATCTTGGTTGTATGGAATACTCAAAAGAACTGCTTACCTCCTATATCGTTTTCATTCAACAATATGTGAATATGATTGGAAATGCAGCGGTTTCCACTGGCGATTATCGGTCAACACTATCGAAAAGACAGAGATAAATATGCCGGAGAAACTTGATAAATGCGTTAAGAAAGTGATGAACACTGGTAAAACCAAAAGCAGCGCCTATGCTATTTGCAATGCTTCTCTTGGCAAAAAGAAAGGCAACGGGAAAGGGAAGAAAAACAAATGATGCTTTATCAGTATATGAGAATTTTCGATTCTGACAATGGCACTTTAAGCGATGTCAGTTTGGAAAATCAGGACGAGGGGACAAATCTTTCCTTCGATCTTGTAGCGGGAGAGGATTACATTTACATAGGTAAGTATTATCCCTTCAACAATTTCTTTCTCCAGCTTGGCACTGCAAATGATGAGGCCGCAAATCTTTCGATTGAATATTGGGACGGGCAGCAGTGGAGAAATGCGGTTGATATTCTTGATGGCACTAAGGTTTCCGGCGTTCCTCTGGCAAGGTCTGGAGTCGTCCAGTTTTCCACAAACGACGAATATGGCTGGTATTACGTTGGCGATCCCTCAGATACTTCTGGTCCCACAGAATTGCAATATCTAAGCGTTTACAATCTTTACTGGCTGCGATTGAGCTATTCTCAAGACCTTAATGCGTTAACAAAGGTAAAGAGAATCGCCTATGCATTTACTCAATCGCAGCAGCTCAATGAGCTTGATACAACTATCAATAATTTCCTTGATACTTTTGAGACAGGGAAGACCGATTGGAATGATCAAATAATGACTGCCTCGATGCACGTTGTGAGAGATCTCCAAGGCAGGGGCCTAGTGAGGGATCACGGACAGATCCTCCTTTTGCAAGACGTCTCCCTCCCGACAGACTGGAAAACGCTTGAGATGATCTACTACAACCTGGGAGGGGATTATTCCGAAAAGTATAAGAACGCCCAGAAGATGTATAAGGAAACGCTCAAGCTGGAAAGATATTCCTTCGATATGAATGATGATGCTCGATTGGATAGGAGAGAGACTACGGGAACCGTCAGGAGCTTAACCCGATGAGCAAGATCACAACCATTTATGATGAATTCATCACAATTGTCGAGACGCTCTTCCCTACTCGATACAGCTTGCCGGATACAATGCTAATCGAAAATAACGACGAGCGATTCCTTGAAAATGGTTATGCAATTCATTTTGGGCCAAGTCTTAATACAAGCAGGACGGTTTGCAATCAGGTAACAACCCAAAGGCAAGTATCGATCACGTTAACTAAAGCGATTTATGCCACTCACAGGGATCTGGACAAGATCCAAGCAGCAGAAAAAGCACTGTTTGAAGATCAGTTTTCTCTGTTAAGCAATTTTCAACTCAATGAAGAACTTGATAATATATGTCCTAAAAGAAGTTTTGTTTCTGATAACGGCGTCGAAAGGATCCTTGGCGCTCAGAAAAATTTTGTAATGATCGAATCTGTGTTTCAGATCGAATATCACGAGAATATTTAAGGAGGGCCAAATGGTCAAACTCTCAACTAAGAACACTGTTTTCGCTCTTGTAAAAGAGACAACTGAGGGAACCCCAGTGGCCCCCTCTGCCGCCACCGACTTTGTGGCATTCCAAGAAGGTTTTTCAGTAAGTCCCTCATTCACTGAGTTGACAAACACTGAGCTTCAATCTTCAATCGGGACGCCTAAATCAGCTCTTGGATTTGAAGAACCAACCGCATCGGTTTCTCACTATGTCCGGCATAGTGGAGTTGAGGGACAAGAACCAAACTTTAAGCATCTTTTGGAAGCTGCTTTGGGAGCGAAATCGGTCAATGCTACCGAGAGAACAACCGACGCTGGATCTACCACAAGCGTGATCGAGCTTACTGCTGGCGGGACTGACTTTGAAAGAGGAAAGGCCGTTCTTGTAAAAGACGCTACAAATGGTTATTCAATCAGAAACGTGCTTTCCGTTTCCACCGATAGTTTGACTCTGGCGCAAAATATTGCGAATGCTCCCGCAGCGGGCATCAATGTTGGTAAATGCGTAAATTATGCCGTTGCAAATTCTGGGCATCCCACGCTTGACCTGTGGACTTATAGAGCAAACGGTGGGGCCACTGAGTTGATGGCCGGAACCCGAGTCACTGATATGACCATTGATATCACTGCTGGTGATTTCATCAATGGATCTTTTACCCTCTCAGGGATTAAGTATTTCTTCGATCCCATCACAATCTCTGCCACCAACAAATTCATCGACTTTGATGATGCCGGTGGGGAAGAAAATGTTTCCGTAGCAGAGAAGACTTACAAGGATCCCTACGAGTTGGCCGCTGCCATTGAGACGGCCATGAACGGTGCCACACTTGACACTATCACCGTGACCTATGATGATGCCGCTCGAAAATTTACAATCGCTTCAGATGGCGCCACTTTATCACTGTTGTGGAATACTGGAACCAACACTGCGAATAGCATTGGGGCCACTCTCGGATTCTCCGTTGCAGCAGATGATACCGGATCTTTGACTTATACTTCTGACGATGCTCAGGACTGGAGCGCAGCTTACACTCCAGAGTATGACGATAACGACCCTTTGATTGCTAAGAGCAATACGATCTTAATCGGTGAGGCCGACGAGATCACTTGCTTCGGCGCTCAAAGCGTTTCGATTGCTCTCTCAAATACCAAAACCGACATTACTGACGTTTGCTCCGAGTCTGGAAAATCAGGATCTCAATTCACTGGGAGAACAGTCAATATCGATGTCGTCGCTTACCTTGAGCAAGGGCAAGCAGAGGAGTTTAAGCGCTATCGTAACAACGACGAAATCCAATTCTGCTACAATGCAGGTGTAAAATCTGGTGGGAATTGGGTGCCTGGAAAGGCCGTTAACTTCTTTTCTCCTACCTGTAAGATCTCTTCTTTTGCACTCGGAGACGGAGATGGGATCGTGACTCTCGAAATGAGCTTGCAGTGTTTCGTGGCCGATGGCCTTGGAGAGTTTTACATTAATTTTCTATAGTCCTTCGGGACACATATGGGGGCCAGGGACAAAGCATCCACTTATTTCCGGCCCCCTTTTTCTTAGGAGTGAAAATGATTCATAAATTTAGGCCTAAAGACTCGGACATTGAGGCCCTTCATGTTTTTGATGGCTTTATTGAGGTTGAAATCCCTTCTTATAAGGAAAGGATTAAGTTAATCAAGCAGTTTAAGACAACGGTTGGAAGCGATCAAATCACGATCACAGAGGATCAAGCGATTGATGAACTAGATAAAATCATCGAGCTTGCTTCGGCAAAAGTGAAGGCCGTTAATCTCATGGTAGAAAAAGGGTCTTATCAATTTAGTCGATTGGAAGATTTAGAATCTTTTGCAGAGTATCCAATATTGATTGGGGCCATTGGGAAGATCCTTTTGCAGGGAATCTCCTTGGGAAACTTGCAAGGCAAGGGATAAAAGATGCTGCACGGGCGGTCTATAAGGGCCATAAATCTCTTAACCCTTGGCTATTTATTGTTGAGCGATATTGTAATGATCAGATGCTTGCAAAACTTGGATATTTTAAAAGCGTCGATGAACTGGAAACGTGGGAGGTAGAGGCCTTTAGCATTGTTCAAAAGGCCTTTCATGATCTCGAGGTGGCAGAAATGAAGGCCAAGCAAAGGAAGCGATGATGGCAAATGAAGTCAAAATTTCACTTAAAATTGATGGCCTTGAAGTCGCAAAAGACTCGCTTAAAAATGTCACTGCCTCCATTAAGCAAACAGAAAAGACGACTAAAGGAACTGACGAAAACCTAAAAAAGGTGAATACGACAGCTTCCAAAACTCAAAAAACATTCAAGGGATTCACTGGAATTCTAAGCGGCATTGGTAGCTCTTTTAAAGGTCTAACCTCGTCGGTCTTTTCTTTACAGGGAGCTGCCACTGCCTTTGTTTCTGCCTTCGCAGCGGGCAAGGTAATCTCTGCCGCAAACACTCAAGAAGATGCTATCAATGCCCTAAATGTGGCCCTCAAGGGAGCAGGTGAGTTTTCCGTTCAAGCGTCTGAAGACTTCCAGAATTTTGCATCTGAGTTGCAGCAGGTATCCACATTTGGGGACGAATCAACTCTCCAGATGATTGCATTTGCTAAGAGTCTGGGAGTCGCTAACGATCAAACTAAAGAGCTGATTACGGCCGCCGCCGATGCTTCTGCCGCCACCGGAAGGGACTTTCGGACTTCGGTTGAGGGATTGATTCAAACTTTATCAGGAGCGCCAGGGACATTTGCTCGAGTCGTCCCGGCCATTCGATCTCTCACTAAAGAGCAATTGCAAGCGGGAGAAGGGATCAAGCTTGTAGCGAATCTTTTTGAAGGGGCCGCTAAGGGGCAGCTCAACACTTTCCGAGGAGCGTTGACCTCAACTCAAAATGCTTTCGGTGATCTTCTCGAAGAGGTTGGATTTCTCATAACTAAAAATCCTGCGGTGATTTCGGCAGTAAACGAAACAAAGGGAATTTTTGAGGATCTGGGGACGGTTGTAAAGGAGAATAGGGAAGAGATAATTTCTCTTGTAGTGAGAGGGATTAACTTTTCAATTAATGCAATTGGATCTCTTGTAAAGGCCTTGGGGATTCTTGCGGGATCATTTGATGGGATCCGCTTTGTTGTAAACAGTTCTTTTGGCGTTCTTTCTGATATTTTTGCAAATGTAATCGAGCAAGTGGCCCTTGTGTCAAATGCTTTTACTTCTCTTTTCTCAGCGATAGGGAGCGGTAATTTCTTGGGGGCATTGCAAAGTCAAGCAGAGGTATTTTTCACCTTTTTTCTTAATGGCCTATCAAATATTTCCGACACTTTTTCAAATATTTTTGGAGCATTTGGAGATAATGCATTAACCGAAGCTCTTGATCAGGCGTCGGTTTCGATCCGTATCTTTTCAAAGGAAATAGAATCCGCTAATGAGGACGCCAAAGCATTTGCAGAAGGAAACTCGGAAGCGATAGGCGGCGTTTCTGGAGAAATACTTTCGTTAGCAAATGAGGTCAGAGCATTTGGCCAAATCAGTAAAGACTCTGCGGAGGAAAGCGCCGACTCGATATCATCTTATCAAAGACTTTTCGGGCAAGTGGCCGACACTATTCAAACTAGTGGGACAGGGGCCATTGAAGAGGTCGCCAAAGCTCAGGCCGATTTACTGGCATCATTTTCTAAAGCGCCTAAAGATCTAGGTTTTGTTGATGCTCTGTCTAAGGTTGATTTTACCATTGTAAAAACTGCCTTTGATAATGCCTTTAAAAATCCTTTTTCTGTTTTCAAAAACATTCCAGAAGGCACCTTTGATCCGATAAAAGATGCTCTTAGCTCGATAGGCGATGCCTTGGATAGCTCTGGAGTCTCCGGTTTCTTCTCAAGTGTTGCCGATGGGGCAAGAACTGCATTTAGTGCAACAACTGATTTCATAGGGGATCTATTCGGGGAAGCTGCCGACAATGCCGAGGATGAGCTTAACAATATCAAAATCGATCCTAAAGAATTGGAAGTGCAGATCAAGGAGTCGTTTGAGCTTACAGGAGCGGCCTTGGGTTTTACTTCTGCGCTCCAAAAGGGAAGTAAATCATTTTTACAATCGCTTGCGACTGGTATTGGGGCAGCGTTTGGCCCATTGGGTGAGGCGATTGGTGGCGTTGTTTCTCAGATCATCGATGTTTTTGGGAAAACTCCAGAAGAATTTCAAAAGGCCATTGTTGATACGATCCAAGGCATCCCACAGTTGATTGGAAACATCATCATTAACATTGCTCGACTTGCCGGAGGTGTTTTCCTTTCTGAGGCCATTAACGGTTTTATTAACAATATTCCTCTGATCGTAGAGTCGTTGGCCATATCTCTTTCGACTCAACTTGCAAGTCCCATTTTTTGGACTAAAGTGGCCGTCTCTGCTGTCTTCGCATTTGTTGGGGCAATCCCTGAGATGATCCAGGGATTCATTGACGGATTCAAGGATGGATTTGGCGAAGCATTTTCGGTGATCGGAGATTTTGGAAAAAGTCTTTCTGATATCTGGGAGGACGTTCTTGGATTTGTGAAGGATATTGGGGACGTTTTTTCTGGTCTGGGGGACTTTCTTAAAGAG
>Ga0180432_10009847_pt1 | contig 11566 bp, 7 predicted proteins | sample SS_ome_10_FD_132414 | JGI IMG/M metagenome (GOLD analysis project Ga0180432, IMG submission 132414) | Hypersaline lake sediment archaeal communities from the Salton Sea, California, USA - SS_1_MS_2 metaG | ecosystem: Environmental > Aquatic > Non-marine Saline and Alkaline > Hypersaline >... | reverse complement strand
CGACCGGGCACGGCACCGGGCCCTTCGTCGGTTTCGACCTTGCGCATGGCGTGTTCGATGACGCCGAGCAAGTAGGTTCCCGTGCCGGCTGCGGGATCGAGCGTGACGACGCCTGGATCGGCGAAGCCCAGCGGCTTGCCGAGGCGGTTGGTCAGGATGTCATCAATGAGGCGGACCTGGGCGTGGACGACTTCGACGGGGGTGTAATACGCGCCGGCGTTCTTGCGGAGCTTGGGGTCGTAGGCAGCGAGGAAGTACTCGTAGAAGTATAACCACGGATTCTCCGGACCGCTCAAGGCTGCGGGCGGAACGACGCCGATCACGCGCAGCAGCAGGTTCAACGAAGCGGAGATCTCCTTCTGAGCCTTGGGGTCGGTCAAGACCTGGAGCGCCCGCGATAGCAGGCTGTGCTCGGCGGCCAGGGTGTTTTCGGCGCTGTTCAGGCTCAAGGGGTCGGCGCCCTCGCTTCGCGCCAGCAGCAGGGCAAAGGTCACCGTCTGCGCGTAGGCGTCGGCGAATTGCTCGTCGTCGGCATCGGGGAAAAGGAGCTGTCGCCAGTCTTTGGCAATCTGCACCAGCGGCGATTGCGGATCCTTCAGAGCGTCGGTCACGTCGTCGCGCAGCATCCGGCACAACGGGGCCAGGACCTCGGCAAAGGCCTTTAGGTCAATTTCGCCTTTGCGTGTTGTTTGCAGAATTGGCTGCCAAAGGAAAAAGTCAGTGAGCACCTCCAGTACGGCGTGGGCATTGTCGGCGGTGACGGCGTTCTTGCCGTCGGTGGCGACGTCACCCGACAATCGGACGATGGGGCGAATGCGTTCACCGTCACGGTACAAGCCCCACTCGTTTCCGTCGCAGTACAGCAGGTTGGGAAGCAACTGGAACCGTTTCCACTGCTCGCGGTTGTGGCCCGTGAAGCGCTTGGGGTTGGCACCGGTCCCGGGGGCCTTGAGCTCGGCATGGCCGGACAGCAGCCTTCCCGAGTGCACCGCGTAGTCGGGTTTCCCGAGTCGGCCGGGCAGCTTGGTTTCGCCGGTGCAGACGACCTCCCGACCTGAGGCACGCCCGATTTCCTGCATGACGGTTTCGAAAGGGCCGCGCAGTTGGTCTTCCCGCTCGCCGACGGCCTGTTGCGACATCTTAGCCGTTACGGCCTCGGTGAACTTCCTCAGCGCGGCGAGAACAGCTTTTTCGTCGGGCATGGACAGTTCCTTTGCCCCAGCCTGGCCGTGTCACCGGTGGGCGCTCGCTTGCGCACTTCCACGCTGAATGCTCTGTTAGGAGTGCGGCGCATCGAACCTTTGGTGCAGAGCATACTCCACGCGTGCGCGCATAGCAAGTTGCGAGCCTCGCGCGGAGGAAGCTACATGGGCCAGGGGGTGTCGCGGGGGATCATGTGCGAGAGGATGCGGCAGCCGTCGTCGGTGACGGCGATGTCGTCCTCGATGCGCATGCCGAAGCGGCCGGGGACGTAGATACCGGGCTCGACGGTGGTGGTCATGCCGGGCTCGAGCTTGAGGGTATTGCCCTTGACGAGATAAGGCGCCTCGTGCCCCTCGAACCCGATGCCGTGGCCGAGCCGGTGAGTGAAATACTCGCCGTAGCCGCGCTCGTCGAGCCAGCGGCGAGCCGCGGCGTCAATGGATTCGCAGGTGGCGCCGGGCCGGATGGCGTCGAAGGCGGCCTGCTGCGAGTCTTTCAGCGCCGCCCAAGCTTTTTGGACTTCCTCGGGGACGTCGCCGACCATGAGCGTGCGGGAGACGTCCGAATGGAACCCTTCGACGCCGGTGCCGGTATCGAGCACCACGGCGTCGCCACGCACGATGGGCCGGTCACCGGTGTGGATGTGGGGGTCGGAAGCGCGCGGCCCGCTTTGGACAAGCCCCCCGCCGATGACGCCAGCCTCGGATTTGTATTTCTGGGAGAGCAGTTGCGCAAATTCGGTTTCGGTCATGCCTTCCTTGAAATCAGCAATGGCGGCCGTGAGCGCCTGACCGGCATGGGCGCACGCCCGCTCCATGTAGGCAAGTTCCTTGGCGTTCTTGAACATGCGGCAGCCGTTGATGAGACGCTCGCCGTTGACGAACTCGACGTCTGGCAACGCCCTGCGCAACCCCTCGAGTACCCAAAGCCAGGTCTCGCCGTCGAGGGCCACCTTGGCGGCGCCGAGGCCGTTCTTCTTCAGGGTCGAGGCGATGCGCTCGAAGGGGTCCTCGTGTTCCTCCCAGGGGATGACCTCGCCGAGGGCGGCGGCCCCCTTGGTGCGATTGCCTTCGAATGCGGGAACGATGAACCACGGTTCCGCCTCGCGCGAGATGATGAAGGCCGCCACCCGGTCGCTCGGGCCCATGCGGGCCCCGGAGAAGTAACGCATGTTCGCCGAGGAGAAGATGTAGAGCGCGTCGGCGCCGGAGGCTTTGAGTTGGCTCCTGGCCTTTTCTACACGTTCCTTGCACAGGGCTGCGTCCACGATTCGTTCTCCTTTCAGTGTTTCGGGCTCGGGTGCCTCGTGGTCCGCCTGGGCGGTTCAGACGAGTTCAACGTTGGCCCGCGGGACGACGACCGCCTTGCCGTCGTTGAGCTTGGCGCGGAGCGTTCGCACCATCGCGCCGGTCTCGATCCGGACGAGCTCGGGCGGGAGCTCGGTCACCGCGCCGAGTCGGCCGAAGTGCGGTTCACGGATGATGCGAATGCGCGAGCCGATCTTGAGTTCCCCGCCGCCTTGTGCGCGTTCGCCGGGCGCGGCGCCGTCGCGTCGCGGCACGATGATCTCGGGCCGGATGACGCCGGCCCGGATCTGGGTGGCGCCGTTGATCGAGCCCTCCTGCCCTTCGAGCGACTGGAGCAGGTCAAAGGTTTTTTGGGCCATCTCGATCTCGCCGAATCCCTCGGTAAGCACGAGCGTCAGCCCCACCGCTTCGTCGCCGGTGATGGCCACGCCGATCTCGTAACCGAGCAGCTCGATGAGTTCCTTGTCCACGATGCCGCCGGTGACGACCCCAACGACGCCGGCGCGGGCGGCGTGTCTCAGCGCCTCGCCGGTGATAAGCCGCCGGCCGATGATGATCTTGCCGCGCAGTGCGTCCGTGATGTCGCGCGGCTCGATGGTGCGGTCGGGCTCGGGCATGATGGTAATCGTGCCTTCGCGCTCGCCGCCGACGCCGAAGATGCCCTGGACGAGCGCCGCCGGCGTCTCGATGACCACCCCTTCCTCAGGGATGACCTCGACGACGGTGCCGCGCACGTAGGCGGTGAGCTCGACGGGCTTTGGGGGACGGCGTATGCCAACGTTGCCCGAGACGTCGCTGATGTACTCAATGGTGCCGGCCGCGGGCACCCTCGCCTCGGACTTGAAGAGGCCAAAGAAGAAGGTGGTGCGGGCGATGAGCTGGCCTTCGGCCACGGTCTCGTCGAGCTTGACGAGCATTTTTTGGGGGATCTCGCCCGGGTTGACGCCAAGCAGGTTGGCGACCTTGATCTGGTCGAGGTCGCCCGGCAGGTCCGCCCGGGCCACGATGGTCTCGGGCTCGACGCGAACGCCCTTTTTGACCAGCACGGTGCCCTTGATCGGCAGCTTGCGCGTTTTTCGGACGATGGTGTTCGGGGTGACCGTCAGTCCGGGTGTGTATGCCGTGCCCATCGCCGTGTCGTTCCTTCTGTGTTGGGTCGCCTCACCTTCGGGCGCGTTGTGTCCTTGGCTACTCGACCCGCTCGAGGCCGAGCGCCTCGGCCCATTCGTTAAGCTTGGCGCGCCGCGTCGCGTCATCGTCGGGGAGCCGCCTCGGTATCCCGCGGCCGTCCACGATCAGGCCGACGCTGCCGCCCTTGAGCTGAGCCTCGACGGGACGCCCCCGACCGGCGCCGACGTCGAACCGCTTGGTCGGGGTGATCGTGCCCTCGGCGGTCTGGCCGAGCTCGAGGGGGATCAGGCGCATCTCGCCGTAGCGGACGGTTTCTTTAATGCTCCGGCCGTCGCTCGTGGCGAGGTCGAGCTTGAGGGCCGCTTCGCCGTCGCGCTTGCCGTGGCCGACGGCGGTCACCGCCGAGCCGAGCACGATGAGGCAGTCGCGCCGGAAGACCTCGCCCGCGGCGGCCGGGTGCTGTTCGCTCAGGATGCCGATCTGGGGCATCATGAAGATCGAGTCCACCGCGAGCGTGGTGACGCCCTGGGGCTGGAAGCCGTCGAGCATCATCCACGCGGCCTGGGTGCGGCTCGGGGCGTGGCTGAGCACGCCGCCGCTGCCGATGACCCAGTCGAGCGCCATCATATCCACGAGCGTCTCGGCGGCTTCGGTCTGGCTGAAGGCGTCCGAGAGGGTGCGCCGCCGTTGGATGCCTTTAAGGCCGACGGCGAGCAGCTTGTGGTGTTCGAGGCTCAGGCGCAGCGCCTCGCGCGCGATCGCCTGCTCGATGAGCAGATCGGGCAGCGACTGCGGGATGGTCGTCGGGCGGATCATTTTGTTTCGGAGCATGTTCCGCAGCTTCGGCTCGTCCAGGTCGAACGGCACCCACTGGCTGACGTTGGCGATGCCGGCCTCTTTGAGCACGTTGCAGATCGAGTAGCTCATGCCGTAGTTGGCGCTCACGGTCCGGTTGAAGATCTCACCGAACACCGAGAAGATGTCGGTTGTGGCGCCGCCGATGTCGACGGCGAGCGCGTTGGCGCCTTCTTCCTCGGCGAAGGTCTGCACGGCGCGGCCAACCGCCATCGGCGTGGGCATGATGTCGCCGCTCGTCCAGCTCATGAGCCTGTTGTAGCCCGGCGCCTGCTGCATGACGTGTTCAAGGAAGAGCTCGTGGATCGCCTCGCGGGCCGGGGCGAGGTTTTCCGCCTCGAGGCGCGGGCGGATGTTGGGCATGTCCTTGACGGCCATTTTCTTGCCGATGATGTCGCGCACGGCCGCGCGTGCGTCCACGTTGCCGGCATAGATCACCGGCAGCTTGAACCCGGCGCCGAAGCGCGGCTTGGTGTCGGCGGCGAGCAGCGTGCCCGCGAGCTCGGCGAGGTGCGTTCTGGTGCCGCCGTCGGTGCCGCCGGCCATGAGGAACATGTCGGGCCGAAGGTGGCGAATGCGCTCGATGCGCTCGTGCTCCTTGCGGCCGTCGTCCACGGCAAGAACGTCAATGACGATCGCCCCGGCGCCCAAGGCGGCGCGCTCGGCGCTCTCGGCGGTCATCGCCTTGATGACGCCGGCGACGCACATCTGCAGGCCGCCGCCGGCGCTCGAGGTGGAGAGGAAGAGGTCCACCCCTTCGTCCTGGCCGCGTTTGGGGCAGATGATCGTGTTGCCGTCGAGCAGCTTGCGGCCGGTGAGTTCCTGGAGCTCGGTCACCGAAGTGATGACGCCGACGGTCACATCGTCGAAGGGCGCCTCGACGGTCGTGGGGGCCTCGCCGCGGCCGATGAGCCGGTACGACCCTTCCTTCTTGAGGATGAGGATCGCCTTGGTCGTCGTGCTCCCGCAGTCGGTGATCAGAAACGAATCAGCTTGTTCGATATCCACAGTCTCGTTCCGGGAAAATGGTTGATTCGGCAGCCTCCTCCCGCAGCGGCTGACCCGCATTTCTCACACGGGGTGTTCGAAATCCGGGCTGAGAACGCACTATATACAGGCCCACGGGTGTACCGTCAACCCCTTTGGGGAAGCGTTTCGCTCAGGGCCTCGGCGGGCGCAAAGAAAACCCCCTGCGCCGGGCGACGCAGGGGGCGCTTTCTTTTCGGTGCCTGTCAGGCGCAGGAAGGGTGGTCGCCGATTACCACTCCACCTCTTCCTCTTCCTCGATTTCCACCATGCCGCCGCCGACCATGCCGCCGAGCATCATCTCGAGCACGCCTTCGAAGGCCGCGTCGAAGGTTTCGCGGTCAATGTTCATCGTGATGGTCGCGTTGGTGCCGGAGGCCTTGGCGTCGATGGCCTTCATGAGCTTGGCGAGGTCCGGCATCATCTCCGCGATCTGATCCGCCATGCCTTTGATCTCGGTGTTGATCAGCTCGGCGAGTTTGGTCGGGGCCTCTTCCTCGGTAAAGCCGAGCACGGCGTTCAGGAGGATCTTCTCCGTGTAGTCGAACGAGCCGGCGACGCTCTTGAAGGTGGAGACGTCGAACGGCGCGTCCTCGTCGGCCTCCTCGGCCATGGCCTCGCGGATCTCCTCGGAGAGCGAGGCGATCGCCCAGATCGAGGCCTTGGTGTTGACGTCCTTCATCAAGGCGACCAGCGTGGCGTTGCCGAGGAGACTGTCCGTTTCGCCGCCGAGCATCTTGGTGATGTCGGCGCCGATGTCTTCTTCGGTGGGCACCAGCAGCATGATCCCCGGCAGGAAGCAGAGCTCGACGGCCCCGTCAATGTCGTAGACGTTCTTGCCGGCGACGGTCTTGGACTCGGGCTTCTCCCCCTCTTCCTCTTCGTAGCGTTTGACAAAATCCGCCTCCGAGAGGAGGTCGCCGGCCATAGCCATATAGGTTTCCGGCTCGTCCTCACCGGGGTTGACGACGAAGCCGAGCATCGCCTGCGAGACGTCTTTTTTCAGGTCAATGCCCATTGCCTCGAGCTCTTCGAAGATCTCCTCCCCGAGTAAGGTCTCGATTCTGTCGATCGCGCCGGCTTCTTTGAGGCGGGCGACGTTGAACGCGACGACGACCGTCGCGTCTTTCGGCATGTACTTGGCGAGGGCACCGGCATCCGCGGCGCCGCCGGGCAGCGACGGGATGGTGATCGCGTCGGCGGCCACCGGCGCTAAGGCGAGGAGTGCCACGACAAGCACTGCCCAGAGCATCATTCCAATACGGTTCATGCCACTTCTCCTTGCGTGTATGTCTATGACTCCGTTCTAAACTCTCGCGGGTCGGTGCCCGATAGTTGAAACAACCCCCACCGCGGTGACGCGATGGTGTTTGGAGACCCCAAACATTAGAAGTGCCTCCAGGGGGTGTCAACGAAATTCGGCGGTCCCCGGCGTCTTGGGCAGCCGCAAACACGGGGCGGCTTGACAGGGCCCGCGCCTTGGGTTATACGGGACACCTTCTGCCTCTCTTTCAGGCAGGACGGCATGCCGGGATAGCTCAGGTGGTAGAGCAGGGGACTGAAAATCCCCGTGTCGCCAGTTCGACTCTGGCTCCCGGCATTTTTTTGTGCCCGCAACCGAAGGAGCTGTGAACGATGCCGAGCATTGCGTTCCCGCCCGAGCAGGCGGCCCCCGAGATCGCCCCGCTCTGGCATGCCGCCGCCCAGGACCGGCTGCGTGCGCTCACGACGTTGGCGGGCGGCCTGGCGCACAGCCTGCGCAGCCCGCTCACGGCGATCATGGGCCGCGCCGAGCTCATCAGCTTTCGCCAGCCCGAGCTGCGCGAGCAGATGCACGGCGTCGTCGCCGAGTGCGAACGGATCAACGCGCTGCTTCACGAGGTCACCGCCGAGCTCGCCCTCGAGGCCGAGACCGCGCCGCGGCCGGTGAACCTCAACGAGCTCGTCGAGCGCGCCTGCGAGTTCATGCGGTTCGATCGTTTCTTCAAGCACGAGGTCGAGAAGGAGTTCGTCCTGGCGGACGCGCTGCCGTCCGTCGCCGTCGTCTATGGCGCGCTTGTTCAGGCGTTCAAGGCGCTCGCGCACAACGCGGTCATGGCCATGCGCGACGCCGCCGAGCGACGCCTCGTCGTGACGACCGAATCGAGGGACGGCGGCGTCGTGCTCACGGTCCGCGATACGGGGTGCGGGATTCCCCCGGAAAACCTGGCGCGGGTGTTCGAGCCGGGCTTCACCACGTGCGAGGGCCAGCGCTACGGCCCGAGCCCCGTCGAGGGTACCGGTCGCGGCTACGGCCTGACCGCGGCGGCGGCGGCCGTACGCGACTGCGGCGGCACGCTCGAAGTGAGCTCCGAGCCCGGCGCCGGCACGACCGTGACGATGACATTTCCCGTCCGATAAGCGCATTGGCTTCTCCCAGCGCTCCGAGCGCGCATCCGCTATGATTTCGTGCTGCGTCCGCCGGCCTATGGCTGGTCATCCCGGCCGGCCCGAGCGCCTCCGACCTGACGATCCCTTTGACGGTGGCGGGCACCCTCTTCTTCGATTGAACTGCGCGCGGTGTGGCGACCAATTGTCTTGCGCACGGCGTGAGGCATGATATCCTGACGATTGCGGACTGCGGATTGCGGATTGGGGATTGGGGATTGGGGAGAGGATGTTTGATGGCTGAGTTCGACGGCGACAACGCGTACCGCATTCTGGAGTCTATTGCGCATGAGCGGCTGGCCGCGACCGACGGCGAGCGCCAAGCCGCCGAGACGCTGGCCGGCCACCTGCGCGGCTTCGGCCTCGAGCCGGAGCTCGAGACGTTTCGGATGTGGACCTACGTCAACGACGAGGCGCGCCTCGAGGTGCTCAAGCCCTACCGCAAAAGCTACGAGGCGGCGGTCGTTGGCCTGAGCGGCGAGACGCCCGAGGGCGGGATCGAGTGCGGGTTCGCCTATGTCGAGGACGGCTCCAGCCAGTACCTCGCGGACGTCAAGGGCAAGGCGTTGCTCTTGAGCCGCGGGCCCGACTACGACAAGGCCCACGAGCTCATCGAGAAGGGCGCCGCGGCGCTCATCACCGCGAGTGCCCCGCACCTGCTCCAGAAGCGCAAGGCGTGGAGAGAACAGATGCGCGTGCGCGTCGGCAAGGTGCCGAGCATGGATATCACGTTTGAGGACGCGCTCGAGCTCGTCAAGAAAAAGGCGAGTCGCGTGCGGCTCCACGTCAAGCAGGAGGAACGCGAGGGCGTCTCGCAGAACGTGGTGGCCGAGATCCCCGGCACGGCGTTTCCCGATGAGGTGATCGCGTGCGTCGCTCACTACGACGGGGTCAGCAAGAGCGTGGGGGGCCACGATAACGCCTCGGGCGCGGCGATCATAGCCGAGGTGGCGCGCTGTGTGGCCGAGGCGCCGCTCAAGCGGACGGTGCGCGTGGTGCTCTGCGGCGGCGAGGAGATGGGGCTGTACGGCAGCCGGGCCTACGTCGCCAAGCACAAGGACGAGATGAGAAACGTCCGGCTCTGCGTCAACTGCGACGTCGCGGGTGCGATCTTCGGCATGAACCGCTGCTACGTGACCGGGCCGGAGACGCTCCGCTGGTACCTCGACGCGATGGGCAAGGAATACGGCATGGGCTACATAACCGTTTCGACCGACGCCTACTCGAGCGACAACGTGCCGTTCAGCCACGAGGGCGTGCCGGCCGCTTCGATAGCCCGCTACGGCGGCTACGTATCCGAGGGGCACACCTCGCGCGACGGCTATGAAGATATCGACGGCGATCACCTGGCGATCACCGGCCGGTTCATCCTCGGGTTCCTGCGCCGGGCGGGCGACGCAGTCGTCTTTCCGTTCGAGCGCGAAATCGCCGACGAGGCGAAGAAGAAGCTCGAGAGGTACGTCGAGCGGATGCGCGGCGAGCACTACAAGCCGCTGAAGAAATTAAAGAAAAAGAATTAACCGCAGATTTGCACCGATCGGCACCGAACCGGATCACTTCAGCCTGATACGCGGGTCGAGGACGGCGTAGCTGACGTCCACGACGATGTTGGCCACGACGAAGATGAGCGCCAACATGATCACCCCACCCTCGATGAGCGGCACGTCCCGCTCGGAGACTGCCTGAAACATCGCCCGCCCGATGCCCGGCCATGCGAAGACCGTCTCAGTGGCGATCGCGCCCCCGAGCAGCGACGCCAAATTCAAGCCGATCACGGTTACCACCGGGATGAGCGCGTTCCGCAGCCCATGCCTGAAAAAGACTACCGGCTTGGAAAGCCCTTTGGCGCGCGCGGTCCGGATGTAGTCCTGCCGGATGACCTCCAAAATGCTTGATCGCGTCATGCGCGCGATGTAGCCGACGAGCAGGGCCGACAACGTCAGCGCGGGCAGGATGAGGTGCCGGGGCGTGATCTCGGGGTCGGGCAGGGGGAGCACGCCAAGCAAGCTGCAGAAGAACAGGATGGCGATCAGGCCGAGCCAGAACACCGGCACTGAGACGCCGAGCACCGAGACCGCCATGACGAACCCGTCGAGCCACGAGCCCTGCTTGTAGGCGGCGAGGCAGCCGAGGCTCATGCCGACCACCACGGCGATCGAGACGGACGTGAGCGCGAGCAAGATGGTGGCGCCGGCCCGCCCGAGCAGGATGTCCGAGACCTTGGCCTTGTGCGCATACGAGCGGCCGAGGTCGAACTGCACGAGCCGGCCCATGAAGTAGCCGTACTGGACAAAGATCGGTTTGTCGAGGCGGTACTTGGCCTCGATCGCTTTTCGGGCCTCCTCGGTCGGGTGGTGGCCCATGAGCCTGTCGGCCGGGTCGCCCGGCGTGGCGAACACGAGGAAGAAGACCGCCGTGGCGACGCCCCACACCACGGGAATGGCGAGCAGCAAGCGGCGCAGGATGTAGGTGCCCATCGTTCGACTATGAGCCCGGCGGCGCCGTGAAGCGCAGCATGTGCAGCGGCATGCGGAAGTCGCCCTGCACGGGTCGGACCCAGCCTTCCACGTACGGTTTGATCAGCATCGTATCGCGGTACCAGTACACAAAGAGCCACGCGGCGTCCTCGACGATGAGGCGATTCGCCTTGCGGTAGAGGCGGCGTTGCTCGTCGGGGTCGGTTTCGAAGCGGGCCTGCTCGAAGAGCGCGTCGAACTCGGGGTTCGAGTAGCCGCTGTAGTTCGTCTCGTTGCCCGTGACGAGCAGTTGGAGGAAGTTGTCCTCGGACGGCACGTCGGCCAGCCATCCGGCGCGGAACAGCTCAGGCTCATGGTTCTTGAGCGAGTCAAGGTGCGCGCCCCACTCGAGGTTCTTGAGGCGGGCCTTGACGCCGATCTCGGCCAGGTCGTTCTTGATCGCCTGGCAGATCGCCTCGTGCGCCTCGCTCGTGTTGAACTGGAGCGTGATCTCGGGCAGGCCTTGGCCGTTCGGATAGCCGGCCTCAGCGAGCAGCGCCTTCGTCTTGGCCTTATCGTAGGGGTAGCCGGCGAGCGTCTCGTCGAAGCTTGCGAATCCCGGAGGCAGCATGCCGCGGGCCGGGATGGGCACGCCTTCCATGATGACGTCGCAGATCGCCTTCTTGTTGACCGCGTAATTGAGCGCTTGCCGCAGCTTGACGTTATTTCTGAACGGCGGCTTCGTGTGCGTGAAGCCCATGTAGTAGACGCCCAAGATGGGCCAGACATGCGCTTCGTCGGGGTAGGCGGTGAGGATTTCGCGCTGGCGCTTGGCGGGCAGCTCCATGAGCATGTCGAGCTCGCCGTGGCGGTACTTCTCGATCGCGAGCGCGTCCTCGGGGATCACCTTGAACTTGATGTACTTGATCTGTGGCGCCTCGCCCCAGTAGTCGTCGAAACGCTCGAGCACGATCGTGGTGTCGCGCGTCCAGCTGACGAGCCGGTACGGGCCGCAGCCGACGGGTCGGCTGGCGAAATCCTCGCCGAGACGCTCGACCGCCTCGCGCGGCACGACTGAGGCCGCCTCCATCGAGAGCAGGCCGAGGAACGGCTTGTACGGCTGCTTGATCGTGATCCGCAGCGTGTAGCGGTCAAGGACCT
>Ga0180432_10009845_pt1 | contig 11568 bp, 19 predicted proteins | sample SS_ome_10_FD_132414 | JGI IMG/M metagenome (GOLD analysis project Ga0180432, IMG submission 132414) | Hypersaline lake sediment archaeal communities from the Salton Sea, California, USA - SS_1_MS_2 metaG | ecosystem: Environmental > Aquatic > Non-marine Saline and Alkaline > Hypersaline >... | reverse complement strand
ATTATGATCCCAAATTGATCGTGTATAAATCTCCGCTCTCGAATTGCATCCTCAGTTCTATTATCATCATATAATGTCCTAATTTCCTTACACATTTTTTCAATTTCTTTAATTGAAGGATACATTTCCTCTTTTGTTTTTGTTCCAGATATGGATTTATCCGACCTTTTTTCACCTAACTTTATACAATATCCCATACAAGATTCGATACTATCGAAATATCTTTCCGTATGGTATTTAATCCATTTGTCATTTCGAAAGGTTTTTAGAATATCAATCACAAAGACTGGAATTCCATGCATATATGCGTAAATAATTTCCATCATTGTTCCAGCGGAATATATATTCACATATGCGACTAGAACATCTGAATGTCGAATCATTTCCTTATCAACCTCGACAATTTCCTCATCAGACATATTCACATCATTTTCCATCGGGTCGAAGAAGCTAAGACTTTTCTCATACGACATTTTACATAATGCACGATACCCCTTTTCCTTAACTGCACCAGCCAAATAGACTTTTAACATTTAAGATCTCCTTCTCTAATCCATCGTTTGGCTTTAAGGGATATATATCTATTCAAAAATTCAGTCTTTGCCTCTTCTGGGCTCCAGAATTTTTCAATCTTTATGTCCAATTTCAAATCATCATAGACCAGACCCCAGTCCAATTCAGTTTTCATCAGGAGATCTCTTTCAACCGTCAGAAGATATGTGTCCAGATTTTTAACTTCTTTGGGCATTGGCATTGGGAGATTGAATGCCTTTGCCATATTCTCCATGACCAATTGTTCACATTCGATATAATCAGGGAGACATCTCTTCACGGGTCTCGGAATATCTACCAGATATGCTTCCATTCCATCATGGAGAAGCCCCCAAAGAGCATTTTGAGGAGAACATAAATCCGAAATTATCACTGAATGTTGAGCAACTGTATAAAATTCTGAAGAATGCCCTCCAAATCTGCACAGATTTGATAGTGCGTGCGCGATGTCTTCGATGTAGAAATCTTCAGGTCTCGGGTCGAGAGGATAGAATTTTTTTCCGAGATATGTCTGACACCAATCACCTTTTCTTTCCATTTCGCACTCCTTTCATTTAACGATTTTGACATTAAGTTCTATATATTTGATGGTTTTATTGGGTCGAATATAAACATCTGCGGTTAAACCACCTGGTCTCGGAACAACAGAATAATCGTATATATTTCTTTCCGCTTTCATACGTTCCAAACTATTTTCCATAGTTTTCGTTGCCATAAATATGTCCTTTATACCTGTAATATTGGTTACCCAATCCCATCCTCCTTCTCCAAGACATTTCTCACAGAAGAATTTTTCTTTGGATAACCCCGTCCCTTTACAATCTGGACAGGTATAAAATGCCTCATCTCCTCCTAGTTCGGTCTTTCTTTGTTCCGCTCGGGTCATTGTATCGTCTGATAGTGCGCTTCCTATGCACGACCCAATTTTTTTCAATAACTCTGTCATCTTCACCTATCCTATTCACACTGAAATTGTAGAGAGTTGCACATTGCCACATTGCATGAGCCATATGATGCATCCCACTTTCGGGATCAATATCTTCTCCCCTCCAAAATGCCCACGAGTGTCTCATGAGGGCACCGAAGACTCTCCCCCATTTGAATCCTTTTCTCCAATTGTTGTCGTCATATTTAATGCACCCGTATGTATATATTTGGGCAAGAGCCTCAAGAGCATCACCAGGAATCAAATCATATCTGGCTTTTCCATCGTCGAATTTGACTGCGACTTTACTTTTCTTGACGTGTTCTTTTGCTTCGGTTGTAAAAGCGACTGGACCCGATTTCTTTTTTCTCATGCTACTTCTGCCTCATATACTACTTTTGCCTTATATAATGCATCAAATGCCTGTGGTGCAGAATTTAATTCATTCATCAATTTTTCAAGCGAGTTGAAATTTCTTCCCCTAAAAGTTGATTTTTCTATCGCTCGAATGGTGTCTCTGGAGAGATCCCCTATCACGTCGTTCCTGTCTTTCTGCTGTTTTAACCATTTTACAAATGTCATGTTTTTATCCTTTCTGTTATTGTTTAATCCACCCATTTAAATTCTTGAGGTTCAAGAAAATCAAACATCCTAACTTGTAAGTTACTGTTTTCAATAAGATGTTTTACCATCGGGTCATACGCAGTTAAATTTTCACAGACAATTTCCACAATTCCTGCGTTCGAGATTTCTATCATACACGGGGTACAAGGAAGTCCGCAACTCATATACATAATTGCACCCTTTGTTTTTACACCTTCTCGAGCAGCATTTATCAATGTGTTTCTTTCTGCATGACCCGCAATACATAATTCAAGCCCTTGGCCCGATTTATAACCAAGAGCTTGTCTAGGACAAACTCTATATTTACGTTCATCTATATCTTTTTTATTCTTTTCAGGTAGAACATCAAAACGAGACATAAAATATGAGTCACCGAAATATCTTGTTTCGCAGTGAGGAATTCCTCTTGGAGGGCCATTATATCCACATCCGATTATTGTTTTATCTCTAACAAGAACTGCTCCAATTTGTCTAGATAAACATTTGGAATTTTTTGAAACTGCAACACATACATCATAAAACATCCGATCCCATTTACTCGGCATTGTTTTCCTCCCTTATTCGAAGTTTTCCAAGATAGGTATTGTTTATGGCTACACCTTCTCCATCATATTTTGCATATTCTTCCTCGGTTAATTCCCGAGTCGTGTCTTTCGGAAATTTCACATCGATGAGGCCGAGCCCAAATACCCAATTTCCAACATAATCGGTTTCGGTTTCCTTATCCTCATTGACGATACATAGATCTGGTTCATCTCGGCTTATATCACCCAACATGTGCATCGCTTTGGTTGCCATCATATACCGTGACGTTGTTTGACCCTTTCTGTTTGGTTAGAATATTCTTTGTTTTCCGAATTTCCGTTTAGTTTTTTTTATAAGGTTATATTCGTATTTATTTGCAAGTTTTGCAAGGAGTTTCATCTCTTCATCTCGTTTTTCCCATTCTTTACTAGACTCCATTCTCACAAGATACATTTGTTCCTTTTTAATTCTTTGAGTAAGTTCTTCATCAGTTTCTTCCCTGGTTCCCATCAATTTGAGGGAAAAAGATTTTCCTCCGAGTTCTGTTATTCTTAATTCAGTGTATCCTTTAGCTTGAGCTTCATCAAATATTTTATTCAAGTTTTCCATGACCTGTTTTATAGGTCCTATCAACATCGTAGATGAAAGATTTTTAACACCCTCTGTGATCGTTTTGCGGTTAACTTCTTTGAGATTATCTTTTGAGATCATTGAGAGCCCTCCTAAACAATAATGAGATTTTCCGCAGATTTATTTTTAAGAAACTTTTTGATCGTATCTTCTGTACCTCCTTTTCTGTCCTCTGAAACACATGCAATCAGATAATCCGCATCTTTTGCAATTTCAGTGTTTCGGATGAATCCAGCAATTTTACCATGTTCTTTCCATTGAGCATAATGAATCTTAATTGTGACGTTATATTCAACAGCTAATCTCTCGGCAAATTTATCACCACCTTTGGGGCACCCACCAGAGACAATCTTATCACCTTTTTCGTAGAGATTGAGAAATGCGACTTTGATTGCCCGATAATCTATCTCCGAGTCTCTTCGTCTTGTCCCAATTATCCCGATCCACCTCATTCTCTTTTTCCTCCAAATATTCTATAAGAAAATCATCGTTTATTTCTAGAACTCCAACTCTATATTCAAGTTTTCTTATTCTATCGTTAAACTCTCTTTCAATTGCTTTTATATTATCATTATTCATTAAACTTTCAGTTGTAAAATCCCATATTTGATATGCACTCCATATAATTATTAAAGAAAAAACCCAAAACAATGTAGAATTCATAAATGTTACGGTTTTAACTCTTTTTTTCATGATAATATTTCCTTTTATAATTAATTATTTCGATTTTAATTTCAAAACATAAAACGGTGGTGAGACTGCCGCTGAAAAATATGAAGATGTTTCTAGGGATTTTAGAATTTTATTTTTAGCTGATAACTTTTTATTATTTTCGAGAACATAAAAAGCACCTTTTGCAAAATTTGCCCCAGCTCCACACGCACAAAATGGAATTTGAAGTTGTGAAATTTGGAAATCTTCTTGAATTTCATAAAGAAATCCTTTGTAACCAATCAATATACTCAAATCAGATATTTCACCGTTTTTAATAGTCTTCCCTTTTTCTTTGAGGGTGCCAATCATCTTTGGGATCAAAACTGAATGTAGATATTCATCATTTGTTAAATTATGATTATGGTCGGGTATTTTGAAATCGTATTTTAATATTTGTCCTACGCGATATGATGCAGAAAACCCAAAAATCATATCTCTTTTTATAAAAACTTTTCTGTCTTGTCTAATATCTATTTCGTGATAAGAATTTACAGCAGCAGAATCACCACCCATATAAATCGTATCGTTTTTAGAATAACCAATGATGCAAGTCATACCCACTCTCTCCTATGAAATACTACCATACCCACTAAATAGGTCTTCTTCTGAAATCCCCTTCTGCGACAGAATTTTGAGAATCAACTCTTTAGACATCCCGAGAAGAGGGGCCTCAAATATAACTCTTCTTGTTCTGATGGTTGCCTGTTCATACATTTCATCGACCTTGACAACATAATCCTGAAAACAATCAGGAAATTGATTTAATCGATCAGAGAAATCTGCCCCAAGCCATACACAGTCTGCTCCCACATTTTCGGCCACACTCAGAGCAATTCCTGCAAACATCGTATTTCGTCCCGGGACATGAAATCTTGAAACCTCATTCTCTGGTCCGAATCTTCCCATATCTCCTCCGGTCAATCCACTGTTCAGATCGAGTCCGGATATTTTCACGACCTGAAAATCAACTCCCCTTTTGGTTAACTGTTTCATTGCAACCTCTAATTCTTTGATATGAGACTGCCCATAATTGATCAAAAGGCAATATGGATTCATATTGGCTTCAATTACGAGTTCGACCATAAGTCGTGAATCTGCACCACCAGAATACAAAATTAGAACTTTTTTCATATAATATCCTTTCTTTTTCTATTTTGTTCCAGATACAAAAATGAATGACCTATTCATTATAAGACCGGAATTCTTATATATATTAATATATGATAAACATTATTACTTTTCGACTTAGCAGGGAGGGAGGTGATGAATGAATTATTATGGGGCTGGGTGTGTTGCGATGTGTCTGATGATCGCAATTGGCATTAAACATTCGATGAGGACTAGGAGAAAGGAGGTAAGTAAAATCCTAGCGATGCAAATTATAACCTCACAGAAAAAGTACCGGAGGGGAAATGTTAGGGTTAATCGAATTCATAGCCGGGGTAAGTCTAGTCTTCATTCCTTGGATTGTAATTAGAAATCCGAAGGCCATTTCAAAACTTGTTGGAGATGCCGTTCTTTCAAGAGCGGAGAAGTCGCAGATTCATAGGGAGAACAGGTCATGACCCTATGTTTCTGGAGACCGATGTATTTCTATGTAGGAACTCCGGAGGAGGATCTAAAGGAGGACCTGAAATTATTCGGAGTGGCCCTTGCAAAGGCCATCTTTCTGATTGCAAAAGTGAGTTTAATGGCACTTATTATGTTGATCTCCCTCATAACCGGAGGAGGACTCCAAGGTCTGGATGAAATCTTTGGGGGAGATAGTGGTAGCGATGAGAATATTGACGAGCTTTGACGCTTACGAGAACTGTTTTTGAAAAAGAAAGAGCCCCCAAGTACCACTCGGAGGCTCTTTTTTCGATTATAAATTCCAAATTTCTAGATTCTTTTTGCAAATTGACTCGTATGTCAATTTTTCTTGTACGTTTTTTAGAGCACCCAGACAGAGATGTCCATAGTTTGAATTTGCAATTTCAAATCCCATCTCTACTGAGTTCTCATTAAATTGAAAGACCCCAAACTCCTTATAATATGGGAATAATCTTGTTTCTTCTCTGATAAGAAGTGGAGTTCCTGAGCACATAATTTCTGTTGAAATTCTAGGACACCCGTCTATTTTGTTGGATGTCACAAGTCCGAATTTACTTCTATTAAGATATGTATTTAATGTCGTGCGATCAACTAAGCCTTTGAATTTGATATTATTTACCTTATATTTTTTTGCCAAATTTTCTCCGACATTTGGTTTATTCCCGAAATGTATGATGGAGAGTTTTCTCAGGACCTTTGATTTTGATACCTGAGATATGAAATATTCCTGACCTTTGTGTCTGATTTGTGTGAAATTACAAGGCCAACAAATATCGTAAATCTTTTCTAAATCTCTAGGGTAAAACGTGTTTGGATTTGCGGTCTTATAAAATGGAAAACAATTTGGGTGAGTCAGGTCAATTTCTGACTCGACTAAAATTTTGTCATATTTCCCACCATAGGCAGGGTAGATTCTCTTAGAGGCTCCAAGGTATAATTTTAATCCAAAGAATTTAGGGTGGGCTTTTACGAGTTGGCAATATTCCTCGAACCCACCCCTGAAAAATGTGATATCCGGTTTCGGATGATTTAGGCACTTATTAAAATTGGATATGAAAATTTGTCTGAATTTCTTTCCACTTACATCGAATTCAATTTCAAAATCTTTCTGTCCTTTCGGGGTGAGCCTCAACACACTCACTTCATCAAATTTATCATTTTCAAGAAACCAGATTCCCTGTTTCAGATAGAAATCATGACATCCTGAAATAAATGAATCAAGATCTTTGTATTGGTGATAATATTCCAAAGGTCTGAGATTACTTCGGAACAACCAGAACCTTCTCATTTCATCTTCCTTATTTTGTATTTTGTTCCAAATGCGAAATTAAACGACTAGAATAATTCATATACAAATCTCAAGATCTCCTTGTTGTATATGACAGCGAGAGCGTTATATACAGAATGGAATACAACGGCCATCAGATATCCAGCCTGGGATGAGGAACTCTTGGGATCACCTTCACCTCTCTCATGCATCTTCTTTTGAATGAATGTCGTTACGAAGTGCATGATTACAGGTGGAATTCGGAAAGCGAAAATAACGGGCATAGTCATACCCATGGCCAAAAATCTGGATATGTACAGAATAAATTCAAATCCCGCAAAAATACCTGTATATTTATACGGGATCTTCATCTGGACAGCGATTCGTTTCATAAATTCTTCGACTAATGGAGCTACAACAATAGTTCCAACCATTGATCCGATCATGGGACCAAACAACGATATTGCTGCAATAACCAGGAAAGAATTTATATATAACAATATGATACAACCAACGATAGAGACTAAAACAGCTTTCCAAGTTTCCATATTTTCTTCTTTGATATCACCACCTTGCTTTTCTTTTTCCTTTCGAATTTCATCCGCAACTTTCGATCTTCCCAACAACAGCTGTATCAATTCGTTTATCTTCGAGATGATTTCCTTCGCAATAACCTTTGGGTCTTTCTCCTGTTTTGCCGCAGTCACAAGTTTCTTTGATGCCGCTTTTCCCATCTTATCGATTTTGCTCACATCGATTCCGTGAGATTTCAGATATTTTCTCATACTCTTGATGTTATAGTCGTGCGTCTTCTTTATCTTCTTCTCTTGGAGTGCGGTTTTCTCTGCCAAAGTCTCCATTTCGAGGAGAAGTTTCGGTTCTATCAATTTGAATTCTTGTTCGGTGAGGGTGGTGAATTGAACCTCGGATAGATAATTTTCAACCAATTGCATAACTTTATACTCTCATTAAATTTTTGCATTTTGAGGAAAGAACGTCCCCACTCTATTCAGGGGAAGTTCCATACATCTTAATCCTTCAATTGAAAGTGCGTGAAGAGTGATAAATCCTCCTCTGAATTTATTTGGTGCCAAATCAAGATTTGGAATCCCTCTTCTCTTTTTTGGTAGATCAACGGTATAACTCTTCGCTAGATCACTCTCCGAGAGAAGTTTCTTGAATAGAAATCTAGTCGCATCAATATTGGATTGTCTCCCAAGATGACAATAAATATGAAATCCTGTTTTACCAGTGAACCTGATATCTGCCTTTTTCACAAACATCATCTTCGTATTTATCATCTCAAATGTGTCAATTGTTGCCGCTCTTGCCCATTTAAAGTCGTCACAGTCAACGTCAATTATCCCTATATCCTCGGACCTTCTCATCGTAGAATGGATCGAGATGGTGCGTCCTGTGATGATCTCGTCGTAATTTGAAGGGTTCAATCTTATAAATCTTGTTGACTTCCCCTTCCTCTGAATAACCGGACCTTTATCTGTCATTATATAGATCATGAGATCTCTAAATCGGACTTCTTTGAGAAGCTTATTCTTCACCTTCTGATAATAATTCCAGACATCTATCTCTTTGAGTCCTTGAGGGTAATATTTATTTTTCAGAATGACGGTATTCGGGTTTGCTGGGTATCCCATCTTGATCCTCACTCTCAACAATTTTATCGAGTTGTTGGAAGACCCATTCTCGATCTTCCTCTTTTAATCTCTTCCACGGAGCCTTACAGGTTCCAACATCAACTCCCTTTCGATGAAGGATATCATACGCTGTGATGGCTCTTCCACCTTTGGCTCCGATAATATCCCGGACCTGCATGATTTTCATGAAATAATATGCAGATGTGGGATAATTTCCATGTCTTATATGTTCATAGAATCTCTGAATTAAATGAGGAACTGATAATGCAATTCCAGAAATACAGGCATCTGCCCCCAATAAAAATCCATCAAGAAGAAATTTTGTGGATGATGGATAATATTCAAATTCATATGTGTAAGGACTTTTTCTTACAGCGTCAAGCATCCCGAGAAGATATGGACCACCATCCTTGATTCCACGAACACCAACATCAATCAATTTCCCCAAAAATTCAGGGGTTACACTGAATCCAGTCGTTTTAAGATTGTTATAACAGTGAACATCGATTGAAACGCTATCGATAATTGCCTTGTAATAATCAAGGATTATATCTTCGCTATAAAATGTTGAAGAGTAATAAAACGGAACAACCGAAGAAATCATATCGGCTCCAACATCTTCTGCATATTTGGCCAACTCGATAGAGATTTCCGTCGAGGGGGAACCAATGTGAACGATGGATTTCATCTCATATTTTTTACACAATTTGACAACAAGTTCAGTTGCTATTTTTCTCTGTTGAATTGTCATGACCGGAAATGAACCATATGAACCGAGAGCAAAAATACATTTAAATCCGTATTTTTTCAGATATTTCAATTGGTTTAAAAAGCCCTTGAAATATAGATTTCCACTATAATCAAACGGTGTAATAATTGCTGGAATGATTCCCTTAATCTTTCCCATCAGATTCTCCTGTTTTCGGTGTTAGACAGTACGCTAACATATGTGTCTCTATAAGGACCACCATAATACTGAACGCTGAATTGATATATTTTACATCCAAAATATAATGATCGTTTTGCATAACATCTCTGATTGTTTTGTCTATAATATCTCTACCCTCTTCAAGAGTTCTATCAGGATTGTCCTTATATATATTTAAATTTAAATCCTGAAGCCTTTCTGATATTTGTTCGTTTAGCTCTTCTTTGGTCATTTTATTCTCCTTTACGAATGTTCGTTGTTGAGCATGTGCAATGCTCTGGCCAAATCCAACTGATATTGATAATCAATCGCTACCGATCTCTCATATGGCATCGGATAAGGGATCGGGTATTTCCCAAACAAATCTCTATCTGGCTTCAAGAAATTTGCCATTGTGTCGAAGATGATCGCATCATTGAAATGGTATGTATCACAATGATCCTGCTTCCGTGTACTTGTGAACATCTCTGTCATTACAGGTTCAAGAAGCCCAATCGTATTCACCTTCCAGGCCATTTGAGCTGGAGTGGAATATTTTGCAACACTCACAACTGGACGTAAACGCTCCGCTTCATCGAATAGAGCGCTTGCAATTCGGATATCCTCAAGCGTTCTCAAAGGACACGTGACCAGAAGAATTCCGAGGGTGTCATTATCCTCTTCCGTCATGACATATTCATCTCTGGCTTCTTGTGTATTTATATCACAATATATCCAAGGAATGACATCTCTAATTACATCAATTAATTGTTCATGATCTCGATGCCGCTTATGTATTTCAACAGAAGGTATTTTCGTCGAAATATCTAAAATTTTATCGTCATCTGAAGACACAATTACCCGATCAAATATATCACAACCAAGAGCCTGATTGATCGTATGTGTCAACAAATTTTCACCATTCCCGAAAAATGCCAGATTCTTCCCTTTCAATCTGGTCGATGTTCCTCTAGCCGGGATTAGGCACACTCTTTCCATACAATCCCTCCTCATAAAGATCCTGTGAATACATTCTTGTATCAATCTTTTTCCAAAATTCAATAGCTTTCAAAATATTTTCCGTATGATATACGGAATCTGTAGAGTATACTCTAGTTCCTTGAATAACATTTTGAATATATATTGGATGAATATTATATTCGGCAGCAATATAATACAGGAGAGATGGTCCCCAATTATATTCTTCCTTCATCATCTCAAAGTCTGATAAAATCAATTTATTAATTTGTTCCAAATCGAAATACATATTATCTCGCTTATTTAACTCATATAGGAGATATTCGATCTCTGTGTTTCCTGGTCCACGACCCATTCCGAGAACAGTTCCGTCAATCCAGTCAACTCCAATGTTGATGGCTTCCAAGCTGTTCGAAAGAGCGTTACTTTTATTATTATGCCCATGAAATCCAGTTAAACCAGTCCATGATTCTCTGATAGCTCGAAATGCATAATTTACGGTGTCATGGTCCATTCCCCCCAATGAATCGGCCAAATATAATACATCAACCGATTTCCATTTTTCTATTTTTTTAGCACATTCTTGAATTTCCGAGTAACTTTTATCTGCTGCTTGCATGAGATTACAAGTTGTGAAATATCCTAAATCTTTCAAAGTTTTGAGGAGAGATTCCGAATGATCAACACCATCGAAATATGTTGCGACTCTTACAAAATTGATGGGAGATTCTTCCTCACGAACAAATGTATTTTTAATTGATTCTGGTGTACTACTTTTTGCATCAATCATAACTCCGAAGTATTTTATATTTGGAATATATAATTGAGATTTAATAAATTTATCGGTCACATTTGCAAATGTAAGTTCTGGTTTATTTGGATTTCGAAATCCGACTTCAATTGCCTCAACTCCAGCTTTTTCGATTGCTTTAAGATATCGCAAAACTAAATCTATCCTAAAATCCCATTTATTATAATACCCACCATCTCTCAGGGTTGCATCCAGAATAATCATGAGAACCTCACTTTCGAAAACTGCTCATAAACAGTGGGTGTCAAAATATTGAATCTTATGCCAAAATCTTGTAAACTCGTGAGAATCTTGACAATCAATTCATCCTTCGCAACACATACATCATTCGGAAATGGGACATAATCCTCATCATAACAGTGATGGTTGATTTCCCCTGATTTGATT